>Ga0114964_10002662_pt1 | contig 12380 bp, 12 predicted proteins | sample C_131016_MF_Meta_FD_92638 | JGI IMG/M metagenome (GOLD analysis project Ga0114964, IMG submission 92638) | Freshwater microbial communities from Lake Croche, Canada to study carbon cycling - C_131016_MF_MetaG | ecosystem: Environmental > Aquatic > Freshwater > Lake | place: Lake Croche, Canada... | reverse complement strand
CAAATCAGTGAACAAATGGATCTGGGGCTTTCTGGGCGGTATACGGATGATCGGTATCCAGACAGTACCTATGGTGTGCAAAACGGCAAGACTTGGAGTTTGAACGCCGACGCCACCTACAACTATCAAGACAATGGTGCTGTGAATGCCTACGTCACGCAGCAATACCGTGAGCGTGACATGACGAATTTGCAGCGTTATACGACCACTGCCAGTGCGGCATCTGCAACCGCGATCGGCATTCCTGCGACCGCTTCGTGGACCAATCATTTGATCGACCAAGACATCACCATGGGCTTGGGGGTCAAGCACGGCGGTTTGTGGGCGGGCAAGTTGCAGTTGGGTGCGGATGTGAGTTACTCGCTGGGCAATGCCGCCTACAACACCATGCTCAACTACAACGGCGCCACCACGGGTGGGCTCACTTGTAGCAATGCGGCGATTCTTTCCTGCGGTCAATTGCCTGATATCAGAACCTTGATCACGAGACTCAAACTCACAGGCATTTACCACGTGGATAAAGCCTCTAGCGTGGCGGTGAATTACTTGCAGCAACGCATGGACAGCAACGACTACTACTACAACGGCTATCAGGCGGGGTATGTGCCCAGCACCATGCTGCCCACCAACCAAAGCACTGGAAGCTATTCGGTCCAAGTGATTTCAGCGAGTTTTATTCATAGCTTCTAAGCGTCATCAAGAATTTTTGCGATGTGATGAGCTTGAGGTTTGACGGCGAGTGAGTGTGGTTTTGTCTTTTATGTGATGGATCGGAGAAAATGATGAGCGAGACCAAACCAGGCGTTTTCAGGCGTCTTTGGGAGTTCCTGAAAAAGCCCAGTGCCAAGTATTCCATTTTGGCCATCTCGAGTGTGGGGTTCGTCTCGGGGATCATTTTTTGGGGCGGCTTCAACACGGGGCTTGAGATGACGAACTCGTTGGAGTTTTGTATTTCTTGTCACGAGATGCGTGACAACGTCTACCAAGAGTACAAGGAGACCATTCACTACACCAACCGCACAGGGGTGAGAGCGATATGCTCGGATTGTCATGTCCCCAAGGACTGGACGCACAAGATGATTCGCAAATCCAAGGCGAGTTTTGAGGTGTGGGGCAAGCTCACAGGTGTGATCGACACCAAAGAGAAATTTGAAGCCGAAAGGATCAAATTGGCCACCCATGAGTGGCAGCGCATGAAAGACAGCAATTCGCGTGAATGCCGCAATTGCCATAGCTTTGAGGCGATGTCCCCTGAGTTGCAAAAACAAACGCCCTACAAGAAACACATGAAAGCCAAAGAAGACGGCAAGACGTGCATCGATTGCCACAAGGGCATTGCCCATCACTTGCCCAAAGAGTACGAAGATCCAGACGAGTGATGCAACTCCAAGGAGAGACACCGGTTCTTTGACAAGCACTCAGGCTCTGGCAATGGGCAAATCTTGCCAAGACGTGGTGTATTGTGGGGTGAGTCTTTCTTGGCGCATGGACCACAGGCGAGTTCGCTCGGTGAGTCCGGTGCTGGCCATGGCGAGTGTGCCGCGCCCATAGCGTTGGTTCAAGGTGTCGAGTGCGTGCATGAGTCTGGGGGCCTGCACGGCGTGCGTCTCATCGTCTTCGCACTCCAGTTCAAGCTCACCTTGGTGATGATCGTCTGCGCTCAAGTCGAGAAGCATCACGCCAGCTTTGGCGAATTGGAAGCCCGGTTTGTAGATGAGTTTGAGTCCGGTGACGGCTGCGCTCACCAAGTCCGCCGTGTTGGCGCTGGGCCGGCGCAGTGGGACCACCACACTTTGGCTGTAGCGAGGGCCCGCTCGAAAGGGGCTGGTGCGGATGAAGACCAAGACTTGTGAGGCGCAACTGCGTTGGCGACGCAGTTTTTCTCCTGCCCGCGACGCAAATTCACACACCGATTGGATGAGGGGCTCCAAGCTCACGATGCCTTGCCCAAAACTGCGCGTGCAAGCGATCTCTTGTTTGTTGGCGGGGGCGTGTTCCAGTGCAATGCAGGGCACGCCGTGGAGTTCACGCCACGTGCGCTCGAGCACCACCCCAAAATTTTGTCTCACGATGGCGGGGTCTAACTGGAGGAAATCCCACACGGTGTTGACGCCAGCCTCTTCGAGTCGGGCGCCGATGCGCCGCCCCACGCCCCAGATCTCCCCCACATCGCTGCTTTGGTACACGGTTTGACGGGCCTCTTTGCTCAAGGTGCCCAGGTGGCAGACTTGGGCGAGGTCCCGCGCGTAGACACCCGGTTTTCGCTCGGCGGTTTTGGCGATGTGGTTGGCCAGTTTGGCCAGTGTCTTGGTCTCTCCAATCCCCACGCACGTGGGCAGTCCAGTCCACTGCAAAATGCGCTCGCGCACGCGCCTGGCCCGCACGAGTAAATCACCTTGCACTCCTGCCAGACTCACAAAACTCTCGTCGATGGAGTAAATCTCTTGCTCAGGTCCCAGTCCTGCGGCCACCGTCATCATGCGCTGACTCATGTCGCCGTAAAGCGCAAAGTTGGCCGACAAAGCGACCAAGCCGGCTTTTTGCTGCAAGTCAGCGATCTTGAAAAAAGGCTCTCCCATGGCCACGCCAAGCGCTTTGGCCTCGTTGCTGCGCGAGATGGCGCAGCCATCGTTGTTGGAGAGGACCACCACGGGCGTGTGGTTCAGGGCGGGACGGAAGACCCGCTCGCAACTGACGTAAAAATTGTTGCCATCGATGAGTGCGTACATGGCGTGAGGCTGGTGCACGAGCAGGTGTGGGTTGGGTGGAGTGGTCGCAGTAGCGGCAGAGGATCAGTCCAGAGATTGGGCGGTTTTGCGAAAACGTTTGATGGAACTCGTCACCACGCCGCAAATGCGCAAGCTCTGACCCTCTTTGAAGGTGATGTCTGGGTAGGTGGGGTTGGCGGGTTGGAGTTTGATTTGTCCGTTGCGCTTGTAAAAATATTTCACGGTGAATTCACCATCGACTTCGGCCACCACCACGTCTTTGTGCACAGGGGTGAGAGCGCGGTTGACCACCAAGATGTCGCCATCAAAAATGCCCGCCTCCGTCATGGAGTGCCCCGAGACTCGCCACAAAAATGTCGCCACCGCGTGTGAGATCAGCAAGTCGTTCAAATCGTGCCGTTTGACGGAGAAGTCCTCTGCTGGCGAGGGAAACCCAGCGGGCACTTTGCCTGGGACCACGCGCAAGGGCAGGTGACTGGGCTCGAGGGTGTAGCCCCAAGCTCCTGCTGGGAGGGGGGGGTGAATCTCCTTGGCTACGCTACCAATTGAGGATGGCTTATAACTGTTCATTTATACAGTATACGACAAGTTTGCAGTATTTGCCAATGTTCTTGTGCATCCAGAATCAAGCGACCCTTGATTCTCCCCGTGGAGCATTGGCATGCGAGCAACTTGCAAAAGCAAAACATGGGCCCCGCCGTCTTTGCTCGATGGAGCACGGGTGTAGACCAGGGCGTCAAGTGGAATGCAGCGTTTTTGAAAGGACAGACCCAGTCAACGCCAAGCTCTACAATCAGACCACAAGCCGAATACGAATACTATCCATGAAAACTTCAGACCTGCTGCTCTTAATTTTATGGGGTGCCATCTGGGGGGGGTCGTTTTTTTTCATGCGCATGGTCTCTTCCGTCTTGGGTGCCGCTTATTTGGCCGAAGCGCGTGTTTTGGCGGCCTCCTTATTTTTGGCCATTGTCTCGGTGTATTTGGGGCGCAAACCTCAACTGCGCACGAGAGCCGTGCACTACTTCATCATGGGGTTTTTTAACTCGGCCTTGCCGTTCGTGCTCTTTGCTTATGCGTCTTTGGACTTGAGCACCTCTGAGTTGTCGATTCTGAACGCCATGGCACCCGTTTGGGGTTTTCTCATTGGTTGGCTCAGAGGCACAGAGGCATTGACCCTCAAGCGTGGCATGGGTCTGCTCTTGGGTGTGGTGGGGGTGGCCATTTTGCTCGGCCTTTTCTCTGCAGACCACCACCAAGCCAATGCCTTGTCGGTCGCCTTGGGTCTCATTGGGGCATTGTCTTATGGAGTGGCCTCCCACTATGCCAGAGTCTCCAAAGGGATCGAGCCCTTTGACAATACGCACGGAAGCCTTTGGGCCTCGGTCATTTTGATCATCCCCGCTCTTTTTTGGTTGCCCATGAAGGCCGAGCCCACACTCGTGACTCTGTCCATTGCGGTGGTGCTCGGTGTGGTGTGCACGGCCGTGGCTTTGCTGCTGTACTTTCGATTGATTCAGGACGTCGGCGCGACGTCGGCCCTCACGGTGACTTACCTGATTCCCTTGTTTGCCAGTCTTTGGGGAGTGCTCTTTTTGAATGAAACCTTGAGTGCCAATACGCTGATCGGCATGGTGGTGATCATCCTGGGCACAGCGTGGGTGACCGAGTTCGATTGGCGAGCAGCCTTCAAATTGCAAGCCCATTGAGCTTGTGTTTTACTCAGAAGAAATCACCATGAGGCGCGATCACAGCACATGGACAACAGAGTGGAATTTTCAGACGGAAATCACTGTTATTTTTTGAGCCGCTGCACGGGCTTTGCCCAGCGCGTTGGGTCCTTTGGCCAGTGCCACCGCCATGCGCCTAAAGGGACGCGTCGTGGGTTTGCCAAAAATCCGAACATCGGTGCCAGGCTCACTCAAAGCATCTGCCACACCGGTGAAGGTTGGTGAGTGTCCCTCTGTCGTCGCCAAGACGACCGCACTCGCGCCTTCAATGGTATCGATGTGAGGAATGGGCAGACCCAAGATCGCGCGAGCGTGGAGATCGAATTCACTCAAGTTTTGACTGATCAAGGTGACCATGCCGGTGTCATGGGGGCGAGGGCTCAGTTCACTGAAGATCACCTCGTCTTGGGTCACAAAAAATTCAACCCCAAAAAGACCAACACCGCCCAGATCTGCGGTCACTTTTTCAGCCATCAACTCGGCCGCCTTCAAGTATTGGGGCTTCATGGCTTGAGGCTGCCAACTGTATTGATAGTCACCCCTTTCTTGTACGTGGCCAATGGGTTGACAAAAAATCGTTGAACCGTTTCGTTGGCGAATGGTGAGGAGGGTGATTTCGAACTCAAAGTGGATGAACTCTTCAACAATCACCTTTTGACGATCCCCCCTCATGCCTTTGCAGGCGTAATCCCAGCATGCCTGAATGTCGTTTTGGGTCTTGGCCACACTTTGACCTTTGCCAGATGAGCTCATGACAGGCTTGATCACCACCGGAAAACCAATCGACTGGGCCTGCGCGAGCAGTTCAGCGGCCGATTCGGCGTAGCTGAACTTGGCGGTTCGCACCCCCAAGCCCACGGCCACATCACGGATGCGGTCTCGGTTCATGGTCAAGTTGGCCGCACGGGCACTGGGGATCACCTCGAACCCTTGGCGCTCAACATCCAGGAGGACCTCGGTGCGGATGGCTTCAATTTCAGGCACGATGAGATCGGGCTTGTGCTCTGAAATGGCCGCACGCAAAGCCATCTCGTCGAGCATGCTGAAGACACAGCTCTCATCGGCGACTTGCATGGCGGGTGCATGGGCGTAGCTGTCGCACGCCACCACATAGCAACCCAGTCGTTTGGCGCTGATGACGAATTCTTTGCCCAATTCACCCGAGCCCAGGAGCAATATTTTTTTCATGGAAAGTTCACCGAAAAGATTGATTTCTAATCATTTTACAGATTGCACCAGATGAGAGTTCAGTTCATGTTGAGCAAGTGATGCCCCACCCATCGAACGGCGGTTCATGGTGCTGTCTAGGTCAACAACACGCAAGCAACCAAACTGTCTAGCTCCCCAAGCGTTTCTATAGACGGTTGGGGTTGAGTTTCATTGCGGCTTCAACAGTCATATTCGCCAATGTTTCCGAGCTTTGCAAGACCCATTGCAGTGTTGGTGGGATTTTGCATGGATAATCCCTGTGAAGAAACTTCATCTGCGCTTGCTGATCCATGTCCTCCCATAGCCGACAAATTATTCTCGTCAAATCAGCTGCCAAGCCTGATCCAAAGTCCAGTGCGAGCGAGCAACTGAAGAAAAAACTTGCAAAAGCAAGATCTGATTTAAAACGTGCGCAAAAAAAATTAGAACTCTATAAAAATTGTGCAGCACTGCACAATCAGCGTCGCGACGAAATCGTGCTCCCCGAAGTCGCGCGTTATTACCAAAACTTAAAGCAATGGGTGTTGGCGCTTGTTCAAGCCCACCAGAAATTCAAGTGGAATGCAATTGAATACGATGCAATTGCAGAGCAAATTGAAGACGCTCTCAGTGTATTGACAAGAGAGTTGTCCAAAGATGATGAAATTACAGCGCTTGTTGAGCAGTACTCCTCTTCAGCTGGGGAGGAGGATGAAGACGATGAAGATGACGATTTAGGCGAGGATGACGAATCATTTGCCAACGAGGATGCCCGCCACGCTAAGGGTGGAGTCGGCGCCAGTCATGGTCGGACTGCCAATGTTGAGCTTTTTATCAGTCGAGTGTGCATGCAATTTGGCTTGGATCCCGAGGCATTCATGGATTGTAAAACGATGGACCAAGTCGCCTTCATTCTCCACGCTCAAATTGGAAGTCGAGGCCGTCAAGAGTCAACCCAAGCATCAACACCAAGGAAAAAAAAGCCCATGTCGATTCGGGAGTTGTACAGAAAGCTCGCCAGTATTCTTCACCCCGACAAAGAGCATGACCCCGAGGCGAGAGCTGAAAAAACGGAGTTGATGAAAAAACTCAACAATGCCTATCGTGACAACGACATTGAGACGATGATGAACATGCAAATGGAGCTGACCCAAAGCGATTTGGGAGATCTCGTCAGCGATGACGAGGTCTTGAAGTTAACTCTGGAGCATGTCAAACTGCAAACTGCCAAATTGATGCAACAAGCCGAGGAATTTGTCTCCAAAATGCCTCGGGTGAAAGATATTAAAAAAATAAAAAAATTAAAAGATATTGAAAATGCGGTTGAGGACTTGATTGATGGCGAGTTATCGGCATTGCTTGGCGATCAAGTGCTCATGCAAAACGAGATCAAATACTATTTTCACAGTAAAAAAGCCATGAAACCCAAAGTCAGGTTGTGGGTAGAAGGGTTTGACGACATGCTTGGCTAAGAGTAAGAGTCCTTTTCATTTGAGTTGTAACACAAGCAGCGTTGCATTCAATTTTCATATTTCAAATTAGAATTGCGAACCCAGTCTCTTTCCAACGCCATCCTCGTTTCTGAATACTAAGTACCACCTACACCCATGGTTCAAAAAAGCATTGCTCCCTCAGAAACAGGAAGAACCAACGATCCTGCAAGAACGGTGGCAGAAATTTTGGCGGTTGCCACCCAAGAGTTTGCAGAAAAAGGTTTGGCTGGTGCGCGCATTGATCAAATCGCTCAAGCCACGCGCACGAGTAAACGGATGATCTACTATTATTTCAAAAGTAAAGATGGGCTCTACCAAGCCGTCTTAGAGCACGCCTATCGACGCATGCGAGACGAGGAAGCTCATTTAAAACTCGAGGAAATGGAGCCCGTGGCTGCTATCAAACGACTGGTGGAATTCACCTATGAGCACCATCGAGACAATGAGGATTACATCAGGCTTGTGATGAATGAGAACATCATGAAAGGTCATTATTTAAGGCAAATTGAGGGCATCAAGACCTTGAATCAGCCGGCCATCGAGTCTCTTCGGCGAGTTTATCAACAAGGCGTGAAATCAGGGGTTTTTCGTGCCGGTCTTGACGCCGTCGATATCCATGCAGCGATTTCTGCCTTGGCTTTTTTCAATGTTTCCAATCGCTACACATTTGGTGCGATCTTTGATCGAGCCGTTGATGGCGATCATGCCCAAACGGTGAGCTGTGCCCAATTTGTTGACCTCATTTTGCGCTTTGTGAGTCTATCCGGCCCCAAGTGAGGGCACCCACTTGTGGATGGATGGCTCACAGGCTCCTTAACTGGGAGAAAACTGTTCTGCGTAAACGCTCAGATTGAATTCTTTGGCAATGTCAGACAAACTCTTGAGCGTGTCTTTTGCCAATAACAAGCCGTCACGGCGGTTGACAACATCAAAATCATTTTCCATCTCGCCCGGGAAATACACCTTGTCGTGGCCCTCGGCCAAAGGCACGTCCTTGAGCGACTTGATGTAGTCATCAATGGAGTGTTCAAACTGCGCCAAGGGCTGAAAATTCGAGACATCCAGGGCGATCAACAAATGCCCTGCAAAACTCAAGTTGGTGGGGTCGTAGGGGCCGTGGACTTGCTCTAAAAAACCACTGCCCGAAAGGACGCCCGACAAGATATCGATCATCGCTCCAAAGACATAACCCTTGTGGCCTGCCATGGGCAAGATCAAACCCTCGATGGCCTGCCTGGGATCGGTGGTGGGTCTGCCCTTGGAGTCCAGTGCCCAACCCAGGGGGATGTCTTTGCCTTGTTTTTCGGCTAAATAAATCTTTCCCCTTGCCACTCCAGAATTGGCCATGTCCATGACGATAGGGCCGTGCGAACCCCCAGGGACAGCGATGGAGATGGGGTTGGTGCCGATTTTTTTCTTCATGCCACCCCATGGTGCCATGTTGGGGCCTGCATTGGACATCAATAGAGCGATCATGCCCTCCTTGGCGCACATGCGTGTAAAGTACATGCAGGTGCCAAAGTGGTTGGAATTGCGAACAGAGACCACGCCGACGCCATGATTCTTGGCGCGCGTGACCGCTTGTTCGACGGCTTGTCGAGCAATCACTTGGCCCACACCGTGTTGCCCATCCAAAACAGCAATGCTCTTGGCGTCTGTGACCAGCGTGGTTTGCGTGTTGGCCTTCATCGCACCAGACTGTAAGCGCGCCAAATACCAGGCCAAGCGCAGCATGCCATGGGACTGATGTCCCCAGAGATCGGCTTGCACCAAGGTGTCGGCTGCAAGCCACGCGTGCTCACTTGGGACGCCCACTTTTTCGTAGATGAGTTGTGCAAACTCGATCAAGGTCGAAGGATTGAAGCGCTGAATGGAGGGTGAGTCGGGGGTCATCGGGTTGGTATAAAAAGTTAAGCGATATTCAAAGGAGCGTTGTTGTGTTGAAAACGCCGTATGCACAAATAACCAAAAGCATTGTAGTTCTAGAGCGGGTGAGAGGCAGCAATTCAAACGACTTGAAGCGTTTTTCGATTGGCTACAATGCTGAAACAGTTTTTATGAACCCCTATTCAATTTTTTGATATGCCCACATTCAAGTCAAGCTTAGGCGCTGATATTTTTTACAAAATAGACGATCACACCGATCCCGATCGGGAGCCTCAAACGGTGGTCTTCATCCACGGCTTTTGCGAAAGCACAGAAGCTTGGCGCACTTGGGTGCCAAGCTTCTCAAGAGACTACCAGGTGGTGCGATTTGATCAACGCGGTTTTGGGCAAACGGGTGCTGTGGATGAAAACTTTATTTTCACACCTGAGTTGATCATCGAAGATTTGACTCGCTTGATTGAACTCGTGGCCCCCAAACAAAAGGTACACATCGTTTCTGGTAAAAGTGGCGCCATGTCGGCGATTTATTTTGCAACTGCAAGACCGGATTTGGTGAGATCTTTGACCATGGTGAGTCCTGCGATCAAAGGGCCCGATACCACGGGCTGGCTCGAACACATGACTGGCAAAGGCATGCTCAGTTGGTCGCGCTGGACCATGCGAGACCGCTTGGGGCAGAAGATGTCAGACAAGGGGCTGGAGTGGTGGATTCAATTGATGGGACAAACCACCACGAGCACGGCGCTCGCCTACTTGAAGTGGGTCTCGCAAGTCGATTGCACACCGCTGTTCAAGGACATTCAAGCACCTTCACTGATTTTGGGCAGTGAGACCAAGCGTCGAGGTGCGTTGCAGTTCAAATCCTATGTGGACCAAATTCCTCATGCTTCCTTGCAAATGATCGAAGTCGATGGCTATCATGTGGGAGCGGTGGTGCCCGATTTGTGCGCTCAAAAGGTCAAACAATTCATCGCTCAACATTGATTCCCAGGAGTACAGCGTGACCATGAACCTCAAACTCTTGCGTTGGATTGTGATGGCGGTATTGCTCTTGGCTCACCTCACGTCGGGTGCCGCCTACCCTGACAAGCCCATCCGCTTGGTGATTCCGTCTGGTGCAGGAGGGGTGACGGACTTGTTGGCGCGCAGTTTGGTGCTTCAACTCACCAAAGAGTTGGGGCAGCAAGTCTTTGTGGAAAACAGACCTGGTGCCAGTGGTATCACGGGTTCAGTGTTTGTGGCCAATTCCCCCCCCGATGGTTACAACTTGTTGATGGTGTTCCCGTCCCATGTGACCAATCCAAGCTTGTTCAATAAGTTGCCTTACGACAGTGTGAAATCATTTCAAGCGGTTTCTTTGGTGAGCAATGTCTCTAGCGTCTTCATTGTTCCCAAGAATTCGCCCGCCAATACGCTTGAGCAATTCATCGCGTATGCCAAATCCAACCCCACGCAGCTCAACTTTGCCAGTGTCGGCAGTGGTAGTCTGGGGCATTTGGCGGCTGAACTCTTCAAGATGACGACCGGTACCAGCATTGCCCACATTCCTTACAAGGGAACGCCTCAAGCGATGACGTCCATTTTGTCGGGCGAGGTGCAAATGTATTTTGTGGCGTCAGCCAGCAGCGCCTTGCCTTTGATTCAGTCTGGTCAGGTCAAAGCACTCGGTGTGAGTAGCAAGGAGCGCATCGGTTTGATGCCCGACGTGCCTGCCATTGCAGAGCACGTCAAAGGCTATGAGGTCACGGGTTGGAATGGGATTTTGGCGCCAGCCGGCACACCCGCCCCCGTGGTCGATCGACTGTACCAAGGCATCAAGAAATCGGTCAAATCGGCTGATTTTTCTGAGAAATTACGCCAAGAAGGTGCCATTGGCGTGGGCAGTTCACCGCTTGAATTTCAAGAGATGATCAAAAAAGACATCGCTAAATGGGCCGAAGTGATACAAAAGGCGGGCATCATTGCCGAGTAGAAATCTCAAAAGGCAGGTCTGGGCGATGGTCTGACCGTTTCTTTACGCTTTTTCAGACAGTTGATGTGACAAATATTTTTTGGCATTTTCAACATCGATCAGCGCATGGATCTCCATGTGCGCTGGCACGATTTCAAGCCATTCATTGATGTACTTGTGCAGTGTCTCGTTGGAGTCCACGTCAAACAAGGCCACAGCACCGCGGCCAACTTTTGCATAGACCGACTTCACCTCACCCTTGGCAATCAACGGGTTGATCCAATCCCAATAGTGCTGCCTTGATCCAATCATGGAGGTGGGTTTTTCGGGCCTGGGGGTACTGATTACCAAGAAAAGCATTTTTGATTCCAATAGTTGTTTGAAGACAGGGGCAGTTTATTGGAAATGCGATTAGGGTATTTACTTATTTAAATAAAACTAACCATTTAGTACATTTTAGTTTTTTAGATACATTTGACCATCATGCTCAACACCATATTTGATCAATATTGCAAATTGCTGACTTTTTTATGTGTTTGCGCTCTCGCGATCATGGTGATCCTGGTGTTTGGCAATGTGGTCTTGCGCTACGGTTTTAACTCAGGCCTCACCATGTCGGAGGAACTCTCGCGCTGGCTGTTCGTGTGGTTGACGTTCATGGGTGCTGTGGTGGCATTGAATGAAAGAACGCACTTGGGCACAGACATGATGGTGGCGCGTCTTCCTATTTTGGGCAAAAAGATTTGCCTGGGTCTGACCCATGGATTGATGCTTTATGTGTGCTGGTTGCTCTTTAAGGGCTCTTGCGACCAAGCAATGGTCAATGTGCAGACAACCAGTCCAGTGATGGAAGTCTCCATGGCGATTTTTTATGCGTCCGGTGCCGTGTGTGCCGCTTCTTCGGGACTCATCATTTTGAAGCAATTTTATGAATTGTTGACAGGTCAGTTGAGCGAGTCAGAACTCATTGGGTTTCGCGAGTCTGAGGATGAGCCCTTGGATATCCCCAAGCCTCAAGAATGATCGCCTGGTTCACCTATTTTTTCTCTCCATTCGTAGACCCAATAACATGACCATTCTTATCTTTGTGGGCTCACTCATTGCCGCCATGCTTTTGGGTGTGCCCATCGCCTTTTCATTGCTGTTGTGTGGCGTGGCCTTGATGTGGCAACTCAATTTGTTCGATGCACAGATCTTGGCGCAAAACATCATTGAAGGCTCCAACAGTTTTCCATTGTTGGCGGTGCCTTTTTTCATGCTCGCTGGAGAGGTGATGAACACCGGTGGTCTCTCGCGTCGAATCGTGAACTTTGCACTGGCTTTGGTGGGTCACGTGCGCGGAGGATTGGGTTATGTGACCATCATTGCAGCCTGTATTTTGTCTGCATTGTCTGGCTCAGCT
>Ga0114964_10002660_pt1 | contig 12380 bp, 9 predicted proteins | sample C_131016_MF_Meta_FD_92638 | JGI IMG/M metagenome (GOLD analysis project Ga0114964, IMG submission 92638) | Freshwater microbial communities from Lake Croche, Canada to study carbon cycling - C_131016_MF_MetaG | ecosystem: Environmental > Aquatic > Freshwater > Lake | place: Lake Croche, Canada... | reverse complement strand
GATGCAGGTCGGCGAGGATGCGATCGACGACAGCGCCTTCATCAACCATACCTCCGTCGAGGTGCTCCAACTCACCGGATCGAGCGAAGTGCTCCTGGGTCAGGCCGCGGACAATGCCGGCATCGCTACAGTGATCGGCGGTACCGGTGACACAACGCTGACTCAGAGCGACGCGAACGCCTCCGCGATCTATATGGATGGAAGCGACGCTAAGAGCAACCTCATCGTCCTTAACGACGCGATGCAACTCACCTCCGACACCCTGCTCGGAGGCACCGGTCTGGACTCCCTCCAGATCGGCGAGGATGTGATCGTCGACACGGCCTTCACCAACCACAGCAGTCTGGATGTCATCCAACTGACCGGCTCGAGCGAGATCAACCTTGGTGAGAAGGCCGACTACGCCGGCATCTCCACGGTGATCGGTGGCGTTGGCGCCACGAGCTTCATCCAACTGGAGAAAAACTACACCGCCCTCTACCTTGACGGTAGTGACAGTTCGACCAACAGCTTCACGATCAACGACCGTTATCCGCTCTCGAGCGACACGCTCCTTGGCGGAGAGGGGATCGACACGCTCCAGATCGCCACGGCGGATTCGATCTTCGACACCGATCTTGCGCATGTGAACTCGGTGGAGGTGCTCCAACTCGCCGGATCAAGCGACGTGACACTGGGAGAGAAGGCCGACTACGCCGGGATCGCGACCGTGTTCGGTGGGGCCGGATCAAGCACGATCACACACGCCGACAAGAACTACAACGCCCTCTACCTTGATGCTAGTAACGGCGTAAGCAACCTCTTTGTGATCAACGACGAGAGTCAGTTGGCGCTTGATACCATCATCGGTGGAACCGGCAACGACACCTTAAAGGTTGCGACCGGAGCCCGGTTCGACGACACGGCCCTTGCCAACGTCAGCCTCACGGAGGTGCTCCAACTGGCCGGATCGAGCGATGTGACGCTCGCCTCGGCCGCGGGTACCGCCGGAATCAGCTCCATCTATGGTGGATCGGGTGCAACCAGTCTCGATGCCTCGGCGATGACACGCTCACTCCTGATCGATGCCTCGGCCGGAAGCGGTTCCTCGCTCCTGCTTGCAGGATCCGGAGCCGATAATGTCACCGGAGGCAGCGGAGCCGACACGCTGCAGGGGTGGTCGACGACCGGCAACAGCGCCTCCGACACACTCTTCGGGGGAGCGGGAGCCGATCTCTTCGTCCTGGGCAGCGCAGCGGCCAACGCCTACGGCGCCGGAGGAAGCAACGCGCTGCTGAGCGACTTCACCGGAGGCACCGACGCCCTGCAGTTGCACGACTACGGAACGGGGGCAACCTCCTACCGAGTGGATGCCAATGCGGGTTCCGGTTACACGCACCAGCTCTTCGACACCAACTCGGGAAGCGACGTGCTCTTGGCCAACATCAACTACTCGGGAAGCGACGTCTCGGGCGACCTCCTGGGAGCCAAGGCCATCTTTGCCTAAGCGAAGAGGAAAGAGTCCTGGGTCACATTCCTAAGAACCAATCAAACAAAGCCCCCGGGGAGACCCGGGGGCTTTGTTGTTTCTTGTATTTGGAAAAAGGAAAAAAAGAGGGCTTAGAGCTGATGGAATCGATTCCTAGCCACAAAATGCACAAAATGTATAGAATACACAGGATACATGGGGGTTGGTGCATGCCCTTGAAGCCTCCACAAACTTAGCTTAAATCCGCCTTGGAATGGAGGCGTTGAAAGAGGCAGAGTCTTAAGATGCAATGGAAAGTCTTTGCGGGGTCCTTCTCATGGTTGGTGTTTACTCTCCATCCGGTAGCCGCAGTCGAAGCGGTTTGCACTCCCGCAGCCAACATTCTCTCGACCTCGCCCGACGGTAAGTTCCAGTTGCGCCGCCTTGAGGCGATCTCCGGTGAGTTGGGCGAAGCCCGAAAAGAAGTTGAAATAACAACGCCCTCAGGAAGGGTTCTTTACAAGTGGATCTCGCCCATCGGGGCCACTTCGGCTTTGTGGAGCTCGGATTCAAAGTATCTTGCTGTCAATGAAGCTCCCGGAGATCAGGGTGATCAACTCAGACTTTTTGCCTTGGATTCCTCTAAGCCTCTTGTCACCTCGCTGCGGGAGCCAAACGGAAGGAAACTCCGTGCGGAGGTCGAATCACGGCATGGCAGTTTCCTGAGCGTGATCGAACGGGTATCTCTCCGCGCGATGGACTGGAGGGAGGGGCAACTCTGGTGCAAGCTTACCGGAAACTTTACCCCGAAGCGGCAACCCACCGTTCATGTGCCCTTCCACCATCTTTGGGTTCTTCGCATGGAAGGGGAGAGGGATCCTTCATTGATCGAGGAGTGGACATTAACCGATCCCAAGGAACGTTCTTACAGGGATCAAGGGCGGTAGTGGGTATTTCGCTTAACAGCATCGGGGATGAGGTTTGTGCTTTCCAGGTCTTTTTGAGGGCTGGGTGTGTATCAAGGGATGTTTTCATACACCGGGCACCCTCCCCAAATTGTCACGGAATCGTAACAATTGGATGATCCTACAGAGGGACGATGCCCCTTTATTGTTTGGGGCTAATTTACCGAGGCCACAAATGGACTTGGTGATGCCGATTCGTGATTACTCCCAACCATTCTTACCAAAGGAAGCTAGACGCCCAGTCGGGCTGGGGTTCGGGGCATGTCTTTTTCCCATTTGTTGCGGTTGTCTTGGAAGTGTTTTTCTTAATGCTCAGTTTCAATCCGGTCATGGCGTACGAAGCGGACGAACCTCCTCCGGTTCCTGCTGTGGCCGCATCTCCCGAGGGAGTGGGCACCATGACGGTGGATCGCAGTCAGATGATTTACATCAAGGAATTCCGGATTCTTGGGTCTCATCTTCTCACCAGATCGGAGATCGAGAAAGCCGTATACCCCTACATGGGGCCCGAACGAACACCCGAGGACGTCGAGCAGGCAAGGGCCGCCCTGGAAAAGACAATCCAAGACAAGGGATATCAAACCGTCAGCGTCGAGATTCCCCAGCAGACTGGAAAACGTGGCATTGTCCTCCTTCAAGTGGTGGAGACCAAGATCGGCCGTCTCAATGTTGAGGGGTCACGTTTTTTCTCGCTGAGCGCGATCAAAAAAGGCGTCCCTTCCCTCCAGCCCGGAAGTGTGCCTGACTTCAACAAAGTCTCCAGCGAGATCCTTGCCCTCAACCAATGGAGTGACCGTCAGGTGATTCCCACGCTCACGCCGGGATTCGAACCCGGTACCCTCGATGTCAACCTGAAGGTAAAGGATACGCTCCCTTGGCACGGGAGCGCGGAATTCAACAACCGTTACAACCCAAATACCGTTCCCTACAGGCTCAATGCGGCGACAAGTTACGATAATCTCTGGCAACGTGGCGACTCTGTGGGTGGTGCCATTCAGGTTGCCCCGCAGAACGCCTCGCAGGCTCTCAACTGGAACGTCTTTTACACGGCACGAATTCCAAGGCTTGACTGGCTGAAACTCAACCTTTCTTTCGCGGAGCAGAACAGCAGTGTTTCGACGCTCGGTGGAGGGGCCGTCAATGGCGCGGGCAACACGGCGGCCTTCCGTTTTCTCTGCGCTTTGCCACCCGGAAAGGATTTCAGCCAATCGTTCAACTGGGGAATCGATTTCAAGCACCTGAGTCAGGCCGTGAACCCGTATGCACAGGTTCAGGGTGATGAAACGTCAAGCCCTCTTGATTACTGGCCCATACGCCTTAGTTATGATGCCGTATGGGCTCCCAAGGAGTCCGTGACGATCTTCAACACGTGTCTTTCTTTCGGCGTTCGTGGTGCCGAGGTTGCCTCTTATGGTGGAAACGAAGGCCAGTATGAAAACCTGCGCTACAATGCGGACGGGGGATTTATCGTTCTTAAAGCGGATCTCTCCCACACGCACGATTTGCCCGGAGGCTTTCAGATTTATGGCAAGACGCAGGCACAGGTCTCTCCCGATCCGCTTGTGTACAGCGAGCAATTCGCGGGAGGCGGGTTGGATACCTGTCGCGGATACTTGGAGGGAACTCAGGCGGGTGACAATGCCGTCTTCGGAAGTATGGAATTCAGAAGCCCCTCGCTGCTTGCCGGTCACGTCGGCGTGAATGAGTGGCGCGTTTACGGATTCTTCGACGGAGGCACCCTTACGTTAAACCAACCACTGCCAGGTCAGATCGCGACGTTCAACTTCGCAAGTTACGGAGGGGGGTCCCGGGTGAGGATGTACAAGTCCCTTAACGGCTCAATTGATATCGGTGTTCCCTTGGTCAACCAGTCGCCAGTGGTTGCCTGGTCTCCCTTGGTGACGTTCCGCCTTTTCAGCGAATTCTAAAGACACAAATACCCAATCCGACTCATGAAAAACGATTTAAGATCTTCAGCAGCTTTGCTTGCTCGGCATGCATTCCTAATGCTTGCCTTTGCTCTTGTTTTACCAGGATCCCTGCAGGCCCGTACTTGGTGGAATGATGCATGGAACGCCCGCACGAAGTTCGTGCTTAACACGACGGACAATGGTGTCCCCGTTACTGATGCACCGGGAACAGCCACAGTGGTGGTCCGCCTGCACGACGGAAACTTCAACTTTGAGGAGTCCAAGGAGGATGGAAGTGATCTGCGTTTCGTGGACAGCGATGACAAGACGATGCTTGCCTCGCAGGTGGAGAAGTTCGATCCGCTGATGAACGAGGGGTTTGTCTGGGTGAAGATCCCCGATATCAAGCCGGGCACAACGCGCGATATCTACCTCTATTCGGGACGCAACGAGAAGAAGAAGCCGGGCAAGGGTGAAAAGACGGACCTTCCCAAGACCGCCTACGACGGCGACACGGTGACAGTCTACCATTTCAACGAGCACGGCACACCTCCGGGAGATTCCTCGGGTAACGGGGTGAAGGCTGAGACTCCTGGCATAGCCGTGGGAGGCTCGATGATCGGCGGCGGGATCAAACTTAACGGGAAAAACGCCATCAGTATCGCCGCGAATCCGAACTCGGCGATTCTCGAGGCCGCCCCGTATACTTGGATGGCTTTTGTAAAACCGACCACTCTTGTGCCGAACGTTGCGCTCTACAGCCGCAAGGAAGGGGCAAATGCTCTCCGGATCGGCCTGGACAACGGATCCCCCTTCATGGAGATCACGAACGCCTCGGGTGTCCAACGCAGTGCTCCGGCCGCACCGCTTGCGGCCGGCAGTTGGAAACACCTTGCCCTTGTCTCAGACGGGACGCGAACAACCCTTTACGTGGATGGGACCGCCGTCGCGAACTTGCCGGTGGCGATTCCCGCCATGAACGGTCCGGCTATCATCGGCGGTGACGGAGACGGTAAGGATGGATTCGTAGGGGAAATCGACGAGATGGAAGTCTCCAAAACCGCACGAAGCGCAGGGTTCATCAAGTTGGCAGCTCTCGGTCAAGGACAGCAGAACGCAAAACTACTCGTTCCCGGAAAGGCGGAGGCCGCTAAAGTCAGCTTGCTGGATAGTCTGGGGCTCTTTGGTTATCTGATCAAATCAGTGACCGTCGATGCCTGGGTGGTGATTGGAGTCCTTGCAATCATGTCCGCGATCAGCTGGATCGTGATGGTAGCCAAGTACCGGTATATCAACAGTCTCTCCATGGGTTCCAAGGAGTTCATGAGCCAATGGCATCATCTCTCCAAGGATATCACGGCTCTCGATACCGATGACGCCGAGAAAATCGAGTCCCTTGGGGGCCGTGCTGATCCCGCCCACATCCAATTCATCCACTCAACCCCGATCTACCGTGTTTACCACCTCGGTTGCATGGAGATCAGGCAGCGGATCGTCGATGGAGGTGGATTGAGTCATCGCTCCATCGAGGCGATCGAGTCCAGTCTTGAGGCGCAGGTTACCAGAGAAAACGCCAAGCTCTCCAGCATGATGGTGCTTCTGACCATCTGCATTGCAGGGGGGCCCTATGTGGGCCTCTTGGGAACAATTATCGGGGTCATGATCACCTTTGGCGAAATTGCGATGCTGGGTGAGGTCGATATCAATGCGATCGCGCCAGGTATCGCTGCGGCGCTGCTCGCAACGGTGGCTGGGCTTGTTGTGGCGATCCCAGCCCTCTTTGGGTACAACTATCTTAGCGTCCAGGTGAAGGATATCACCACTGACCTCCGTCTCTTCGTTGAGGAGTTCATTACCAAAATGGCCGAATTCTTTCCGGAAAAAACTTCTTCCCGGAAAGATCACTGATCATCCCCAACTCAACCCTTTCCAACCATGCAAGCCGATTCCGGAGGAGAAGCCATCGCCGACATTAATGTCACGCCGATGGTCGATCTTTACTTGGTGCTCCTGCTGATCTTCATCATCATGACATCCGCGGGTATCCAAGGCGTGAAGGTGAATCTTCCCAAGGGAAGTTCCGCTCCCAGTATGGGGGGGCCCAAGACGCAGGCTGTGACCGTGAACAGCGAGGGGGCCGTTTTCTTGAACACCCTGCCGATTACCCTGCCAGAGCTTGAACAGAAGCTGGGAGAGGCCAAGTCGGCCAACCCTGACACCCCAGTCGTGGTCCGCGGAGATAGTGCGACCCAGTATCAGGGGGTCATGGATGTGCTCGATGTGATCGGTCGTGTCGGGATGGAAAAAGTGGGTCTTGCCACTCAGAAGAGGCAATAGGACCGACTTCATTATATTGCAATAATGACCAAGAACACCTCCATGCAGGGAAAGAAAAAACCACCCCTTCCGGTGATCATCGGAGGGGTAGTTCTCGTGGGTGGAGTCGTTGCGTTCTTTATCTTTCATAACGGCGACGATGATGGGGGATCCCCGGCCCCAAAGAATGAGATCAAGATGATCTCATTGCCACCCCCACCGCCACCCCCACCACCCCCACCGAAACAGCAAGAGCCCCCCAAACCGGACGAGCCGAAATTCCAGAAAGAAGAAGCTCCCACCGATGAGAAGCCTCCTGACAAGGCACCCGAACCCCAACTCTCGACCAGCATTCAGGGTAATGACGCTTCGGGTCTTGGTTCCGGAAACGGGGGAGGGGGATTCGGAGGTGGAGGAGGGGGGCGTGGATCCAAGTTCGGCTACTATGCCGGACAGGTGAAGAACCGTATTGTGGACGCCCTGCGCACAAATAAAAAAACTCGATCAGCCGTGATGGATGTTCAGGTCCGAGTCTGGTTGGACACCAACGGCAAGATCACCAAGGTGTCGTTGGCGAAATCAACGGGGGATTCCGCGTTGGATGCCGCGATCAAAAGCGAGGTCCTTGCCGATGTCTCCCTGAAGGAACCACCTCCCCAAGGAATGCCGATGCCCATCGTGATGCATTTCAGCGCCAAGCGCCCGAACTGAATCTGAATTTTAATGATCCATGAGAGTTTTTCGTTATTTTAAAACCCATCCATTCGCATGGGCTATCATCCTTTTGCTACTCGTCGGGGCACCATTAATCCATACGGAGGGGCTCTTCGATTCCAATGTCATTCCGAACTCCACCACGAATGATCGGTCCTCCGGAAGCAACTCCACCCCGGCAGTGCCCTCAACCGGATCGAATGCAGCCGTTATTGATAAGTCGCCCGTTGTTGTTTCCAATGCCGCTTCTTCCTCGGGATCGGTTGGAACACCGGTCGCCTCAGGAGATGCTCTTTTCAAATCCTCGGAGTCAGCCTCTGCCCCCTCCTCCACTGGGGACTCGGGGAAAACGGGGGAGCAGGGGGTTGCAACCAACTCCGGGTTGACAAATTCTCTCGGCACGAAGAGCGCCACAAACGATCCAAAATCACTGACAACAAACAAACCCCCGTTCCCAAACGCTACGGCGGCTACTCCTGCAAAGGTTGAGGCCCCGGTTTGCACCATTCCCGTGGATGCGCCGCCGAATCTCGACCAACCTCCCGATAAAATGGCGGCTACGGCACAACCCCCTCCCACGGAAAATGTGACTCTCAATCTTATTAACCGGCTCGTTCAGCGTGGAATCCTTAAGAAGGAAGACGCCGAGGATCTCATTAGGCAGGCGAATGATGATGCTCAAAGGGTGGTCCAGCAAAATCAGCTTACTCAGCAAGCGGCCCAGCAAGCGGCCGCCGCTCAGCAGATGGCGGTGGATGCCGGTGCTCCCCCATCGTCCGACGAGACGGTTAGTGTTTCCTATGTCCCCGAAATCGTGAAAGCGGAGATGCGTGATGAGATCAAACGCGATGTCATGGCGGCGGCTCAATCCGAGGGGTGGAATCAAAAAACTATTCCAGACTGGATTACCAAGTTCCGCCCCTTCATGGACAACCGTTTTCGTTTTCAAGGTAACTACTACCCAAGTGGCAATACTACGAATCCTCTAGACACCCTTAACTTCGCCGCAATCAACAGCGCTCAACCTTTCAATATTTCACAAGCTAATGGGAATCAGTCCCCACCAATCGGTTACCCAACCTATAATACTGCACAGAACAGGCAAGCGATGCGGATTCGTGTGCGTTTTGGAGTGGATATGGATCTGGGTGACAACTTTACTTCAGGTATCCGCATTGGAACGGGCCAAAACGGCAATCCTGTCTCCGAAAACCAGACACTTGGATCACCCCAGAACTACGGCAATCCTTCGTACGGTGGCAATTTCAGTTCTTATGCAATTTGGTTGGATCGTGCGTTCCTGAAGTATGAGATAGGATCTGATCCCGACCGATTGGCCGCTCTCACGTTTGGTCGATTCGACAACCCTTTCTATACGCCGACAACAATGATGTGGGCTAATGACATTGGCTTTGACGGAATCGTTGCTCAAATCCGGTATAAAATCCACAAATGGGTCACCCCATTTCTTAGCGCTGGAATCTTTCCGGTATACAACACCGATTTGAACTACGCTTCCACTCAGCAACCTAAATACGGGAGCTATGACAAGTACCTCTATGCCGCTCAGACGGGTACTGAGTTGAAAATCACAAAGGATTTTCATTTCAAGGGTGCTGTCGGGTATTACAACTTTCAAAACGTTCAAGGACAAGTCTCCGCTCCCCAGGTGGCATATGATCAGACCACACAGTTCAACACGGACAACAGTCGTCCGTCATTTGCCCAGAAGGGGAATACCTATATTGCGCTCAGAAATATCCCCAAAGTTGCCGAAAATAATTACGGGCAGATCAATCAATATCAGTACTTCGGCTTGGCAACGCCTTTCCAGATCCTCTCGGCGAACGGTCGCCTTCAATATCGTCGATGGGAACCCTTTGTTGTATCGCTCTCCGGTGAGTGGGATCAGAATCTTGCGTGGGATTACAACAGCATCATCAACAACGGCCCCCCCCAACTTAAAGGTCCGATTAATAACCCCGGCGCCAACGGCACGGGATACGGTGGAGGTAACAATGCCTGGATCATTCAGGCGAAAGTTGGATCGGGGGCCCTTCAGAAACGCTGGGACTGGGATTTCGGCGTTGACTACCGGTATGTGGAGTCCGACGCAGTCATCGACGGCTTCTGTGATTCTGATTTTGGCGGCGGTGGAACCAATCTGAAAGGCTTTACTGTGGGTGGAAATCTGGCGCTCAGTCGTAGTGTGTTCATCGGCATGAGATGGTTCAGTGCCACCGCAATAGCTGGACCTCAGTTCAAGTCCGACATCATCCAGATTGATCTTAACAGCCGCTTTTAAAGAACCGTTCTCTCCATGAAGATATCAATATACATTGTTACTATTGTCATATTCCTGCTTGCGTTGCCCGTGACCCTTAAGGCTGGGCAAAAAGTGGATCCTGCGACGCAAAAGTTAAGGGATAACCTGCGCAACACGATGATTCAACTCCGCGACGTGACTGTAAAACTGGCCGAAGCCCAGGAAAAAGCCACCGAACTCCAGACTGCACTTGACGAACTAACCAAAAAGACCGACTTGGAGCGCAAAGTTGCCAACGAGACGATTGACGATTTAAAGACCAAACTGTCATCCAGTGAGATGCAGGTCATTCACCTGAGCGAATCTCTCGCGAAGTGGAAGGAGGGGTACTACAAAATCTCCGAATATGCCAAAGCTACCGAAGGAAAGCGGGCTGAGTTGGCTTCAAAGGTCATCCTTCTCGATCGACGAGTTGCCGATCAGCAGGTCAAGAATGCTGAGATGTATCGTCTCGGTAATGAGGTTCTGGATAGGTATGCCCAATTTGGATTGGGAACTGCTATTTCCGCGCGTGAGCCATTTGTGGGAATTACCAAGGTGAAGTTTCAGAATCTTGTGCAGGATTACCAGAACAAGATGACCGAACAAACCACACGAATACAACCAGTGGAAAAATCACAACCGGCTAAATAACCTTTGTTCCTGCAGAGAATCCAAACTTTAAAAAACAGTATGACCATGAACTCCAAAAACCTCTTCCTTATCCTTGGAATTACCTGTGGCCTTTTTTCACCAGGAGGCGGCGCGGTTGCCGCTGATGCGACTGTGATTGCGAAAGTGGGTAGCAGTGAAGTCAAGGCTGATGATATCAAACCGCTTCTGGATAAGTTGCCGGTTCGCGATCAATTACTCCTTTCCAAGGATCCTGCGGCATTGAACGAGTTTGTCCGCACACTGATCATTCAGCAGTTGGTTTATAAGGAAGCGTTGTCCAAAAAGTGGGAGCAGCAACCCCAGGTTGTTGCTGCCCTTGATCGCATTCGCCAGCAGGCAATCACTCAGTCCTATCTCCAGTCATTGGCCACCCCGCCACCCGATTTCCCTTCGCAATCCGACCTTCAGGCATCCTACGACGCATTGAAGAAAAATAACTCCTTGCAGGTGCCCAAGCAGTATCATCTGGCACAGATTTATATCGCCGCCCCAAAGGGGGCTGATAAGTCGGCAGAGGCGAAAGCGCAGGCGAAGGTGGATGTGGTTTTGAAGACTCTCAAGGCCCCTGGGGCGGACTTTGGAACGGTTGCCAAAAACCAGAGTGATGAGGCTGCCACCGCGCAGAGGGGCGGAGATCTCGGATTCATTGCGGAATCACAGGTTCAACCTGAGATTCGATCTGCCTTGGGCACCATGTCAAAAGGAGGGATCTCTGATCCCATACGTCTTAACGATGGATGGCACATCATCAAGTTGGTGGAGGTGAAGGAGCCCTACACCGCGACATTGGATGAAGTGAAGGGGTCGCTGACCAGCGAACTCAGAAACCAGCGCGGGCAGGCCTTGAGCAAGGCCTACGTGGCCAAATTGCTGCAGCAAAATCCCGTAACACTTAACGAAATCGCCGTTTCTAAGTTGATCGATACGAAAGGAAACTGATCACTCCTTCTTTTTCATGGGGAAGATGCGACCGCTTTTTGCTCCTTTCAAGATAAGTCAATGGGAGGGTAAGTCTGCCGCGTGAGCCAGCATTCCATGAAAGATATCCTGCGATGGCAGCGTAATTCTTGGGTCTTTCGGATGGGATGGGTCGCCCTCCTGATGGGGGTAACTTCTTTTGCTGGAGTGAAGACTGCACGGGGACAGCTTTGCGCACCCAAGGAGGGCCTCTCGCTGCTCCTTCGACAACCGGTGAAAAAATCGGGTGACCTGACCTACTATCACAAGCCCCCTTATTTCTTTATCGCTCATCAGTTTCGTGGCGTCTGTGATCAGATCAGTATTTTCTCTGATCAGGAACAACAGGGGGTTCCGCTCTCCATTGCTGACCAGCAACTTGCGTTGATGCTCAGGGAGTACGGTGGCGAGTCGGAGTGGAAACCAGTCAATCGTCTTTCAATCAATCAGGTCTGGAATTCCAAGACCGGTCGCTCCTTTGCCATCTACGATACCATGCGTAATAAACTTGTAATGATGACCCGCGATTCTTACAGGCGTGAAAGAGAAACCTCTTTTTAGAAAGAGGTCATGGAATCCCCGAATCCGTTTCCACTATCTGATCCCATTTTCTAACCGGATTCTTTCATGGGTATTAAAGTATGCCAGAACTGTTCACGATGATTCGCTTTACCCAAGGTTTTTGGTTTCGGGTTGCTGATCACTTTTCTTCGGTTTGTTTTTCGGGTGATTATTATTGCAAAATCCTTGCAGTAATCTCTCGCAACTGGCCATTGTTAGTGAGAATATTGGTAATTGTCCCGTTCAGAGTCGGTAGGGGGCTGATGCCGGGCAGTTAGCTCAGCGGTAGAGCGGCTCGCTTACACCGAGTTGGTCGGGGGTTCGATCCCCTCACTGCCCACCACTCCCTGCGCGTGATCTTTACGAGGAGTGCTCTTCCCCGATCCAAGCGAGTGCCTCTTCGCGTGAAGTAAGGGTGCCTTCAAGCTGACGTGTTTGAACGGCTTGGAGGACATCGGCGAACTTTTTCCCGGGCTTCCATCCCAGGGCGATCAGGTCATCACCGGTGATCAAGGGTTTTGGAATGAGCG
>Ga0114964_10002657_pt1 | contig 12392 bp, 9 predicted proteins | sample C_131016_MF_Meta_FD_92638 | JGI IMG/M metagenome (GOLD analysis project Ga0114964, IMG submission 92638) | Freshwater microbial communities from Lake Croche, Canada to study carbon cycling - C_131016_MF_MetaG | ecosystem: Environmental > Aquatic > Freshwater > Lake | place: Lake Croche, Canada... | reverse complement strand
CCATTTCTATTGCTGTAGTGGTGGGAGCGGTTGTGCTGCTCACGATTAGGCACGTTGTGATGAAACGCCCTTGGACACAGTTGATTGGATCCTTGGTTGGTGTGGGTCTAGCAATTTACCTGACGTTGAGACCTGGCGGGCAAGCGGGAGATTACTATCTAAAGGATTTCTGGATTAATGGCGCATACGGAACAGCACTACTACTAAGCGTTTTTGTCAGGTTTCCGCTGATTGGCGTGATTGTCGGTTTTTTGACTAATCAAGGTCTGCAATGGAGAAAAGTACCTAAAAAGCTAAGGTACTTCGACTTGGTCACTTTGCTTTGGGTCGGCCTATTCGCGACGAGGCTTGCAGTGGAGCTGCCTCTTTACCTCGCGGGAGAAGTGGTAATTTTGGGCTTTGTCAAGATAGTTCTCGGTCTACCGTTCTACCTAACTATGATTTGGGTCTCCTGGCTTCTACTAAGACGAGTCGTTAAAGTCGAACTAGATGGTAATTTGGACTAGGAGTATTTAGTTTTGCCTTTAGGAGTTGGGTTTTGTCCAAGATAAACAGTTTTAATGCGCGTTCAGTTTTGGATGTTAACGGTAAGAGCTACGTCGTCTACAAGCTGGACAGTGTTCTGAAGAACACGCTCCCATACTCTCTCAAGATTCTTCTAGAGAATCTCCTTCGCACAGAAGATGGCGCTAACATCACATCTGAGCACATCCTGGCAATCGCCAACTGGGACCCAACGGCTGAACCCGACACTGAAATCCAATTCAGCCCTGCTCGAGTAATCATGCAGGACTTTACGGGCGTGCCTTGCATCGTAGACTTAGCCACCATGCGTGAGGCCGTCGCCGCTTTAGGCGGAGACCCCAAGAGAATCAATCCTTTAGCTCCGGCTGAACTCGTTATCGATCATTCAGTCGTCATCGATGTGGCTGGAAGTCCGGACGCTTTCGAGCGTAACGTTGAATTCGAATACGAGCGTAACGGTGAACGCTACCAATTTCTTCGCTGGGGGCAAGGTGCTTTCGATGATTTCAAAGTAGTTCCTCCAGGCACCGGAATCGTCCATCAGGTAAACATTGAGTATTTAGCGCGAACAATCATGACCCGTGAGATTGGTGCTGATTTAGTTGCCTATCCGGACAGCTGCGTCGGAACTGATTCACATACCACCATGGTTAATGGTCTTGGAGTTCTAGGCTGGGGCGTCGGTGGCATTGAAGCAGAAGCAGCGATGTTAGGTCAACCTGTCTCAATGCTGATACCCAAAGTTGTTGGGTTTAAACTCACTGGCACAATCCCTGTTGGTGCGACTGCAACTGACGTAGTTTTGACTATCACTGAACAGTTGCGTAGACATGGAGTCGTCGGAAAATTTGTTGAGTTCTACGGTGCTGGTGTTTCATCCGTTCCATTAGCTAACCGAGCCACCATTGGAAACATGAGTCCAGAGTTCGGTTCGACAGTCGCGATTTTCCCAATAGACCGGGTGACCATCGATTACTTGCGAGGAACAGGTAGATCTGAAGAACAGATTGCGTTGGTAGAGCAGTACAGCAAAGCACAGGGCCTCTGGCACGACATAAACAAAGAAGCTCAGTACAGCGAGTACTTGGAACTAGACCTTTCGACAGTTGTGCCTTCAATTGCAGGACCTAAGCGACCTCAAGACCGAATCGAATTGCACAAGGCAAAAGAACATTACGCATCGGACATTTTGACATACAGTACTGAATCATCTAAGCCTAAGGAAGTTGAAAATAGGGGTTATTCGATTGATAACGGCATTGTCGCTATCGCCTCGATTACCTCTTGCACCAATACCTCAAACCCGTCAGTGATGATGGCTGCAGGTTTACTAGCTCGAAAAGCTGTAGCTCGTGGCCTCAAAAGCAAGCCATGGGTTAAGACCTCACTCGCTCCTGGTTCAAAAGTCGTCACAGAGTATTTTGATAAGGCCGGGCTCACAGGTGATCTGAATAGCCTCGGTTTTGATTTAGTAGGTTATGGCTGCACAACTTGTATTGGTAATTCCGGACCATTGGATGTAAACATTTCTGCTGCGATAAATGAAAACGACTTGGCTGTAACAGCTGTTCTTTCTGGGAACCGTAATTTCGAAGGTCGCATTAATCCAGATGTGAAGATGAATTATCTTGCTTCACCTCCGCTTGTAGTTGCCTACGCATTAGCTGGCACTATGGATTTCGATTTCGAAACGGACTCTCTAGGCACAGACGCCGAGGGAAAGCCCGTTTATCTAAGTGAGATTTGGCCAACACCTGATGAAGTGCAGAAAACTATAGATGAGACCATCAATTCTGAAATGTTCACAAAACAATATGCAGGTGTATTTGACGGCGATGTCAGATGGCAGTCGCTTCCAACACCAACGGGTGCAACATTCAGTTGGGATCCAAACAGCACATACGTTAGAAAGCCTCCCTATTTTGACGGTATGACTATGCAGCCTAAGCCAGTGGTTGATGTGTTTGATGCGCGGGTTCTTGCAAAACTGGGGGACTCCGTAACCACGGATCACATATCCCCTGCGGGTTCTATAAAGGCAGATTCTCCAGCTGGCAAGTACCTGACAGACCATGGCGTGTCAAGAGTTGATTTCAACTCGTATGGATCAAGGCGTGGCAATCATGAGGTTATGATTCGTGGAACTTTTGCCAACATTAGACTTCGTAACCAGCTTCTTACAGATGTTGAAGGAGGGTACACCAGAGATTTCACGACTGTTGCCGGTGCTCAAGCATTCATCTATGACGCTTCAAACAACTATCAATCCAAAGGGATCTCGCTAGTGATTCTCGCTGGCAAGGAATACGGATCAGGTTCATCTAGAGACTGGGCAGCAAAAGGAACAGCCTTGCTAGGTGTTAAGGCAGTTATAGCTGAAAGCTTCGAACGAATCCACCGTAGCAATCTGATTGGTATGGGCGTACTTCCTCTTCAGTATCCTGCGGGTGAATCCGCATTGACACTTGGATTGGATGGAAGCGAGTCCTTCACAATTGAGGGTGTGACAACACTCAACGATGGCACTACACCTAAGACACTCGTGGTGACAGCGTCACCTACGGAGCACAGCCCTGTCGGCAAATCAAAGGTAGTATTCGAGGCAGTTTTACGAATTGACACTCCAGGTGAAGCTGACTATTTCCGTCATGGCGGCATTTTGCAGTATGTGCTAAGAAGTTTGGTTGGTTAGTTTCTTCATGAGTATTCTCAAGTCGATTGCATCGCCCAGTGATTTGCGGAAGTTGAGCGATCCTGAACTCAATCAGCTCGCTCAAGAGATTCGTGAATATCTCATAGCGACAATAACTTCAACCGGTGGTCATCTAGGGCCAAACCTAGGAGTAGTCGAGTTGACTATTGCAATTCACAAGGTGTTTGATTCACCCCATGATCGGATTATTTTTGACACTGGACATCAAAGTTACGTGCACAAACTTCTCACCGGTCGAACCGATTTGTCAAAAATCAGGACTAAAGACAACATTGCTGGTTATCCGCAGCGTGCTGAATCAGAACATGATGTTGTCGAATCTTCACACGCTTCATCCTCCTTATCTTGGGCAGATGGGATATCGCGCGCATACAAACTAACTGGTCAAGCTGATAGAGCCGTAATTGCTGTTATAGGTGATGGGGCGCTAACAGGTGGGATGGCGTGGGAAGCACTAAACAATATCACCGATGACAATGACAGAAAACTAATCATTGTCGTCAATGACAACGGCCGGTCCTACGCCCCAACCATTGGTGGTTTGGCTAGGTACCTTAATAACGTCAGAACAGAACCTTTGTATAGAAAACTATATCGAAGCTCCAAACAATTCTTCTGGAGATTTGGGCTTCCCGGACGAATGCTCTTCTCCACTGTTAGAGGGGCAGGAAAGGGCTTGCTTGGTACGTTTGCGCCAAAGAGTATGTTTCCGAATTTAGACATCAAATACATCGGACCAATTGACGGTCACGATTTAGATGCTATGGAGCAAGCGCTGCGTCAAGCGGAAAAATATGCTGCACCAGTTATTGTCCACGCGGTAACACAAAAAGGTCGAGGGTTTAATCTTGCTGAAGAGGATACTGAAGATCAATTTCACGCGGTTGGTCAAATCGATCCAGTGACGGGAAAATCGTTGGAGAGTTCATCGGGGCCTTCATGGACATCAGTTTTTTCAGACGAGATCCTGCGCTTGGCAGCAAGAGACGAAAGCATCGTAGGAATAACCGGTGCCATGCTGATACCCGTTGGGCTAAAGAATTTTGCTGAAAAATATCCTGATCGAGTATTCGATGTAGGTATCGCCGAGCAACACGCGGTTGCATCTGCGGCAGGCCTTGCCTTCGGTGGACTGCATCCGGTTGTTGCGATCTATGCAACGTTCATGAATCGCGCATTCGATCAAGTTCTCATGGATGTAGCACTGCATAAGGCCGGCGTTACATTTGTGCTCGATAGAGCTGGAGTCACTGGGCCCGATGGCGCAAGTCACCACGGTATGTGGGATCTAGCGCTCCTACAAATTGTTCCAGGAATTGAGATTGCTGCTCCTAGAGATTCAGTAACACTGAGACAGGAATTGGCTGAAGCAATCGCCATCACTGACAGGCCAACAGTTTTGCGTTTTCCAAAGGGTGCAGTGCCAAACGACATTCCTGCGATTAGGAAGTTTGAAGATGGAGTTGAGGTTCTAAGCGAATCGCCGAGCAAGGATGTTCTTATAGTCGCAATCGGTGCGATGGCAAACGTTGCGCTGAGAGTGTCTGAGTTGCTTTCAGCACAGGGGATTGGGAGCACCGTGATTGACCCAAGGTGGGTTGTCCCGGTTCGAAAGAGTGTGATCGAGCTATCAAAGAACCACCGATTGGTAGTAACCATTGAAGACGGTGTGCGCGTTGGTGGTATTGGGACTCGAATTAGACAAGACCTTCGTTCAGCTCAGGTGGATACAGCCCTGAGTGAACTTGGTCTTCCTGACGAGTTTCTAGAGCACGCGACAAGGTCCGAAATTATGGAGCGCGTCGGCTTAACAGCTCAGGGCATAGCTCAGGAGATTGTTGCACAGGTTGTAGGAGCAAGAGTTCCTCATGCTAGGCAATTGGACGAACTACTTATTCAGAAGGATCAAGAGACTCTCTAACAACGGCTGGTTTCGCTGTCAGGGTCTTGAGTAGAAGCGGTAGTAGTAACTCGATTTGCCATTCTCTTCCTTTTTTTTCCCTAAGAAAATGTGCAATTGAATTATCGTCCAGCGGTGATGGCGGCTCAAAGCAGATTGATCTGAGAATGTCCGGGCTGAGTATATTTTCTGCTGGTATTTGCTTCTTGTCTGACAGATCCGCAATCGCAGATTTGCTTGCGGTTAAGCGGGCATTTGCGTCAGGGAACTTTAGAGGCCAATTTCGGTGATTCGGTATCCCGGTAGCTTTTAGCCTCAGCTCAACCACATTTTTTGTTGTATTACCTAGAGTAAAAGCTTCCCACCATAGGTCAATGTATGTGCGGCTTGCCCTTCCACTGAATGTCTTTAGCGATGCAAGCTCGGATTTGCTTTTTGGCATTGCTTTCACTGCTGCGACTATCGCCAAATCGGGGACAAGCCTGCCGGGTGCAACATCTTTGTTGATTGCAAGTTCTTCTCTGGCCTCCCACATTGTCTTGGCAATAGTTAGAGACCTGACGTCTTTGATGTCATGCAGACCTGTTAGTGAGCGCCAACGATCTTGCTTAACAGGCTTTGCTGGTTGATTGATAAGAGCAGCGAATTCTTCAGTGGCTATGTTGAATTTTTCTTTATTGTGCAAGTCTTTGGAAACAGCAGCCCAAAGTTCGTGTAAGACGTCAACATCTAGAGCCGCATATTCAAGCCACTCAGGACGAAGAGGTCTCTCACTCCAGTCAACGGCTGAGTGTTCTTTCGCTAGTTTTAGGAGTAGATAGTGCTCTGTGATGGTGCCTAGACTGACTCTGGGCAGACCTAAGATTCTGGAGCCAAGTTCTGTGTCAAGAATCTGTTTTGGATTAATTCCAATTTCAGCTAGGCATGGAATATCCTGACTCGCCGCATGAATTATCCAGGCTTTTGATGAAATGGCCTCGACAAAGTCTTGCCAGAGTTCTGGGGAGTAGTTCGCTACAGGATCAACCAGATAGATTGCCTTGTTGCTTATTCCGACTTGGACTAAATAAGCTTTCTGCCCATATCTAAATCCACTCGCTCTTTCAGCGTCCACAGCTAGTGGTTCGGTTGTCTCAAGTGTGTCGGCAATCACGGATTCAAGAGAAGTATCAGAGTCAACCAGGAAGTATTTGGTACGAGATTTTACGAGAGGTATCGATTCTGGCTCTGGATGTTGTTCTACTAAATCTTCACTCATTTGGCTCTCGCCATTTTGACTACGTCTTCACCACCAATGTGGAAACCTGCCATGTCTGCGATTAAATCTTGCCAGGCCGCAAAATGGGGTGCCAAGTTGTCCTGAGTTGGAGACCAAGACGCCCTCAGTTCAATTTCTGTGTGCACGGGCTCATTACCCAACCCACCAACTCCAGTAGAGATCATTTTGGTGATAGTTCCCGCGCTATGCGAAAACAGTGCTCCGTGCTGTTGGAGAGCAAGCTCTAGAGTGCCCCACCAATAGTTCGCATAGTCATCATCCTCGACAACATCAGACTCGAGAGGGGACTTTCCATAGGCAATTACCCTCATATTTGAACCCCAGGTCTCAAATTGGCTTGAATCGTAGAGAAACACTATGCGTCCGGCGGCTAGATTATTAGGCGTATCTGCCGGGTTAGGTTTATGAGTCGAAAACGCTAATGCATGCTCAGCTATGTTTACTGGAGATGGGATTTGATGTGTCTCCAGTTCAGACCGCTTTAGTTCCGCGGTTAAGCCGAGCGCAGCGCTGGCGAACTGCGCCGGAACTTCCTTTTCGAATTCAAAAATAGACATTTGTTCTAGGCTAAAGGCGAGAGGGTGTTGTTCTCCCTTGCCACGCCGCTTTTGGAGGTCAGTTGCTTAGGTACTTTGCCAAATACGTAGCGATTTACAGGTTGCTTTGGATCACCAAAAAGGTCAAAGGGGATTTTAGGATACTCAGCGTTGCTGAAAATGCTGGCGCCTACAGGGTTCTGCTTCCGCATAATGACGATACAGCTGCCAACGGTACCCAATCGCTGTTCTGGGCTTCTCGCAGGGGTCATGCCTTGGTTGAACCTGCTGAAGCTACAGACGAGGGGCGATGGTTCAACATTCTCGTCAACTACGGAGCAACGCCTGTTGCAACCAAAGGTGCTTGGTTATCCGGTTGGTTGGGGGAGCGCTTAGAGCATTTCGGCAATCTTGCTTATGAAACAGTGCAACTACCGAATAAAACGCAGGCAATCCGGACTCGCAGTTCTAGTGCCAAGTGGGTTGTACATGTGCATGGCCGCAAGACTCTTGTCGGAGAAACTCTGAGAAACTTCTCATTGTTTGATTCCTTAGGCTTTAATCAACTCAGTTTTTCGCATGAGACAGATCCAGAACCTCTTGGACTCGGCAAGCATCGGTCTACCCTTGGTTTTCAAGAGTGGAAGCAGTTAGAAGAAGCCGTCATTTTTGCGAAGTCAAACGGAGCTGAGAAAGTTTTACTCTTCGGCTGGTCGCTCGGTGGCATGATCGTCGGTCAATTTCTAAATAGCTCGAAGTTGACGGATGTTGTTGCCGCTGCAATTTTCGATTCACCCATGTTTGATGTTCGAAATACTCTCAGGTTGCAGGCCAAGCTCTCTGGCTATGACGAGCAGTTCGCCGATGAAGTGTGTGAATTGATCAAAAGATCAAAGATACTAAGGTTGCTCGGATATCCGAAGCTAGTCTTTGACCAGATGTCACTTGGCCGAAGTGCTTTAGATAACACGGTTCCGTCTTTGGTTTTGTACTCCAAGAACGATGGATACATCGCGTACGAAGACGCTGAAAGATTCGCTCACATCAACAGATCTGTGACTTTGGTTGAATTTCCTGGCGCTCGACACTGCCGATTGAGCAATTCGAATCCAGCCAAGTACGAGGAAACAATCAGGACGTTTGTTTCAAAACTTCAAATCTAAAAAGAAAGATTTGATTCGACTCCAAAAGTTGTGTTAGTTCAGCCCTGCAGCCGATTTTGTTTAGCAACTCCTGAGCAAGAACTTTCGCATCGTCTTTTGACACTGAGCCAGTAACAGAAATACAAACCTCATCAATCAGGTTCCCAGCTACAAGTTCAGTCGCTGTGGAAAGTCCTGTCTCAAAGACAGGAGCTTTAGAACCAAAGTGCTTAACAATTTCAGAAATTACTTTTTGCGTCTCCTCTGACTCGAGACTGAGGAACGCAACATTTTGGTTGCTGTACTTCCTGGTTAGTGTTCTAGTAGAGCAAATTACTAGAGGAAATTTACTCTCGATTGTTGTAGCTGGGATGTCTATGTCATCAGGGTGATTTGTGAGAATCGCCATTTGAGCTAGATTCGAACTTCGTAAGTTCTCTGACCTAGCAGTTATCCCGGTTGTGATTATTAGGTCGCTAACCGATCTGATGGCTTTTAGGAAGTAGCGATCTATGGAGTTAGATGCGACATCACTTTTAGTATTTTGATGCCTATCAACGGAAATCACATAGTTAAATCGTGAACCATTGATTCTCGGATACCAAGTATCTACCCTTTGCAGCCCTGTTTCTAAGGGGTCAATTTCCAGGCCACGTGTCAGCGGAAAGAGTTCGACAACTTTCACTGGGTTTTCTCTGCTACCTGTCGCTTTATTCGAGCAAGCATGCCGTGCATACCTCTTATTCGCAGGGGAGAAACCAATTCCGTAAGCTGCAATTCACCGATGAAATCATCAGAGAAGCTAGCAACTTCGCCAATTGGTCGGTTGTTCAAAGCTATCTGCAGCAAGCTGGCGAATGCTCTGGTTGTTGGTGCTTCTAATGGTGCGGTAAGGAATATTTGAGCTTTCCCATCTGATACTTCTACAAAGAGAAAAACCGGAGACTGGCATTCTTCGACACGTTCTAGGAGTTCAGGGTGGTCAGCGTAGCGATCTGGCAAGGCTGGTAGGGCATTCGCATATTCCAGAAGGAGTTCGAGCCTAGAAGTTCTCGGAACCTCTGCGAACGCGTCGATAATTTCTTGAGCGTTGGTAGACAATGCTAAAACCAAACGGGAACGGCACCAGGCTCGATACCTTTAGCGATTGGTACTTGTACTGCGGATCCCCACTCGGTCCAACTACCGTCGTAGTTTCTAACTCTTTCTATGCCTAGAAGATACTTAAGAACGAACCAGGTATGCGATGAACGTTCGCCAATGCGACAGTAAGCAATCACATCGCTCGCTTCTCCTAAGCCTGCCTGCACGATGTAAATCTGCTTCAATTCTTCAATGTCTCTGAAGGTTTGATTCTCATTTACTGATTTAGACCAAGGAACAGATGCTGCACTTGGTATGTGCCCACCTCGAAGAGCACCTTCATCAGGATAATTCGGCATGTGTGTGCGCTCTCCAGTGTATTCTTCAGAACTTCTCACATCGATAAGGGGTTTGCCAAAGTGTTGGAAGACATCCTCCTTAAACGCACGCAATTCAATATCATCACGAACAACAACTGGATAGGTAGTAGCAGGTCTTGAAGTGGCATCAGTTATTGTCACTTTGCCTTCTTCAATCCACTTGGCTCTTCCACCGTCCAAGATTCGAACATCCTCGTGTCCAAAAAGTTTCAGTATCCAAAACGCATAGGTTGCCCACCAGTTACTCTTATCGCCGTAGATAACTAGCGTGTCAGATCTGGAGATTCCCTTAGCGCTTAGAAGATCTGCTAAGGCCTGGCCGTTCAAGAAGTCTCTGGTTACAGGGTCATTGAGCTCGGTATGCCAGTCAAGCTTGATGGCACCTGGAATGTGCCCAGTCTCAAAAAGCAGTATGTCTTCATCGCATTCGATGATTGCGAGTCCAGGCTGAGCCAAGTTCTCAGCTAACCAGTCAGTGGAAACAAGCGCCTCTGGATGACTATAAGTCTGAAACTTAGTGTTCGGGTCAGTTGGATATGCCAAGAGTATTCCTAGTCTGGATTTAGTATGTTTATGCGGTTCTTCTATTCTCTCAAAAAGAACGCTCAAATAGAATGGCCAATCGTAAATGCGAGTAACAATAAGTGAATTAGACACAGAGGTGTCCAATTTAGAGCTTTTTAGTGAGCTAATTCCTCCATACGAATTCAAGAGCTCAACCTTCGCTAATTACTATCCGGATCCGAGTTTTCCTAGCCAAAGTGACGCTTCTGTTGCTGGTGTTGCTTTTGCCGGTTCGCTTGGAAAAAGGGGAGATTTCCCGATCGGTATTTACCTAGATGGGGGGTTCGGAGTAGGTAAGACACACTTATTAGCGGCAATTTATGCGCAAGCGAATTGTAAATCCCTCTTTGGGCCATTTATCGCCTATACCAGCATGATTGGTTATCTGGGATTTCAGGAAGCCGTTAGAGCGTTCTCAAAATATGACCTGCTGTGCGTAGACGAGTTTGAACTTGATGATCCAGGCGACACGATGATTATGTCTCGATTCTTAAAGGAACTCAGCGCAAATGGGGTTCGATTCGCTGCCACTTCAAACACTCCGCCAAATGCTCTGGGGGAAGGCCGCTTTGCAGCTGATGGCTTTCAACGAGAAATTCAGTCTGTGGCGGACAGATTCACAATTTGTCGGATAGATGGAGAGGACTACCGACATCGCAAGGGAGAGTTCTCTTTTTTACCGATACCTGATTTAGAGGCTAAAGCTCTCATCGAGTCTCAAAAACGAGTTTTATGCGAGAACTTCAAAGATTTGCTCGGTTTCTTGGGCACAATTCACCAGTCAAAATATGCGAAGGTTTCAGAACAATTTGACTCCGTAATACTTCAAGAGGTTTATCAAATCAACGATCAATTCGAAGGCATGCGTTTTGTTAGTTTCATCGACAGATGTTACGAAGCTGGTATCGACATCGCATTTACTGGAGTTGACCTAAGTAGCGTTTTCAGGCCTGATCACGTTCAAGGCGCATACCGGAAGAAGTACCTTCGCTGTTTGTCGAGACTTTCAGCAATGGCGCTGTGAATCTTTAACATTCTCGAAACATTTCAGGGTGTTTCACGAAACATTGCTCAGTCAAGGTAGTACCAACCCAGCAAGGGCTTCACGCTTTGGAGGAAAACATGGATCAAGGTAACACAGCATTCGTTTTAATCTGCGCCGCACTGGTGCTTCTAATGACGCCGGGATTGGCCTTCTTCTATGGAGGAATGGTTAAGGCTAAATCAGTAGTTAGCATGATGATGCTTTCATGGGGATCACTTGGACTGGTAGGAGTACTTTGGGTGCTCTATGGCTACGCTATGAGTTTTGGTAGTTCAGCGAGCGCAACATTCATTGGGATTCCAGGCTGGATTGGCATAGACACAGCTTCAATTGGACTGAGCGCTGAGACCGCAGGTGCTTTAGGTGAGCAAACTGGAAACTACCCAAGCATGGCTTTTGTGGCTTTCCAAGCGACCTTCGCAATCATCACAGTCGCGCTAATCTCTGGTGCTATTGCTGACCGTGCCAAGTTCGGAGGCTGGATGATATTCGCAGGAATCTGGGCCACGCTCGTTTACTTCCCGGTTGCTAACTGGGTGTTCAACTACGGACCTGATTCGACGAGTAACGGCGATGGTTGGTTAGTACAGCTTGGTGTAATCGACTTCGCTGGCGGCACGGCGGTGCACATCAACGCTGGCGCGGCAGGCCTAGCTTTAGCTCTTGTTCTAGGAAAACGTTTTGGCTTCAGCAAGGGAATTACTCAACCTCACAACGTGCCACTAACTCTCCTCGGAGTTGCACTGCTTTGGTTTGGTTGGTTTGGATTTAACGCGGGAAGTGAACTTGCGGCAGATGGTGTCGCTTCAATCGCTTTTATTAATACTCTTGCTGCTCCAGCGGCGGCCATGGTTGGTTGGATTATCGTTGAGAAATTTCGGCACGGCAAAGCAACCTCAATTGGAGCCGGTTCCGGTGCTGTTGCCGGCCTAGTGGCCATTACTCCTGCCTGTGCAAATGTGGACCCAATCTGGGGAATGGTGCTTGGTCTAGTGGCCGGCGCTCTCTGTGCTCTTGCAATTGATCTTAAGTTTGCACTTGGCTTTGACGATTCACTTGACGTAGTTGGTATTCACCTAGTGGGCGGAATCGTTGGAACCCTGTTCATCGGAGTGTTCGGACGCACAGGCGGATTCGCGTTTGGTCACGGATTTGAGCAGCTTGGAAAGCAGGCTATCGGTGCCGGAGCAGTTCTGGTTTACTCGTTTGTGCTGGCATTCGCCAT
>Ga0114964_10002655_pt1 | contig 12399 bp, 8 predicted proteins | sample C_131016_MF_Meta_FD_92638 | JGI IMG/M metagenome (GOLD analysis project Ga0114964, IMG submission 92638) | Freshwater microbial communities from Lake Croche, Canada to study carbon cycling - C_131016_MF_MetaG | ecosystem: Environmental > Aquatic > Freshwater > Lake | place: Lake Croche, Canada... | reverse complement strand
AGCCTTCCCCCGTGTGCTGTCGGCATCGAGCGCGGCAGTGGCTAGCAATTGCAGGCACAGGTCTTCATACGAAATACCGGCAGCGCGTGCGGACATGGGTACCAGCGAATGGCTGGTCATGCCCGGCGAGGTATTCATTTCCAGCAAAAAGGCCTGGCCGTCATGGGCGCGCAGCATCAAATCGGCGCGTCCCCAGCCCCGGCAGCCCAGCGCCCGATAAGCCGCGAGCACCATCGCCTGGATACTTTGTTCCTGCAATGCTGGCAAGCCGCTGGGGCAGTGGTAGCGCACCACATCGGTGAAGTATTTGTTCTGGTAGTCATAAGCGCCCTCAGGCGCCTCGATGCGCACAATGGGCAAGGCCCGCGCGTCGGCGCCGCTGCCTATGACCGCACAAGTGAGCTCCTGCCCGATGATAAATTCCTCGCACAGCACATCACGGTCATAGCGCGCGGCCAGCCGCACTGCATCTTGCGTTTGCGTCGCATCCTGCACCTTGCTCACGCCTATCGATGAACCTTCGTGCGGCGGCTTGACGATAAAGGGTAGACCCAGAACGCCAGGCAGGTCGAGTAGCTGCTGCGCATCACTCTGGCCTTGCGGTCCGAGCACCCGGTAAGCCGGTGTGGCTAGGCCCTGGGCCAGCCAAATGCGCTTGGTCATTACTTTGTCCACCGCAATGCTGGACGCCATCACGCCCGAGCCGGTGTAGGCAATGCCCATCAACTCCAGCGCGCCTTGCACCGTACCGTCTTCGCCATGGCGGCCATGTAGGGCGATAAAGGAGCGGCTAAATCCTTGGTCCTTAAGTTCCCATAACGAACGCTGCTGCGGGTCAAACGCATGGGCATCGACGCCGCGTGATTGCAAGGCCGCAAGTACGCCCTGGCCCGATAGCAAAGAGATGTCCCTCTCAGCCGAACTGCCGCCCATCAGCACCGCGACTTTGCCCATGGCGCTTACCTGCAATGGCGTGGCGGCACTCATGCGCTGCCCTCCTGCCTGGTGCTAAGGTTTAAGAGCGCCACGATCTGTCCAGGCACTGCGCTGATGGAGCCCGCGCCCATGCACAGCAGTACATCGCCATCCCGTGCGGTGCGCACAGCGGCGGCGGCCATGTCGCCTATGGCATCCACAAACACCGGGTCGGTATGGCTGCGGACCCGCATGGCGCGGGCCAAGGCGCGGCTGTCCGCAGCCACGATAGGGGCCTCGCCCGCGGAATAAACCTCGGCCAGTAACACCACATCGGCCAAGCCCATGACTTTGACGAAGTCTTCAAAGCAATCGCGGGTGCGGGTAAAGCGGTGTGGCTGAAAGGCCAGCACCAAACGCCGTCCGGGGAAGGCGCCGCGCGCCGCTTCCAAGGTGGCAGCCATTTCCACCGGATGGTGGCCATAGTCGTCCACGACCGTCACGCTGCCACCCCCGGCCAGGCCGTGGTCGCCGTAGCGCTGAAAGCGCCGGCCCACGCCTTTGAATTCGCGCAGGGCTTTTTGCACTGCCGCATCGGGGATGTTCAGCTCTACTGCAATCGCAATGGCCGAAAGCGCATTGAGCACGTTATGGTGCCCGGGCAGGTTCAGCACGACGTCCAGATCCGGCAAGGTGACGCCATTGCGCCTTTGCACGCGAAAATGCATTTGCCCGTTGGCTGCCTGGATATCGAGTGCACGCACCTGGGCGTCGGGGTTGGTGCCATAGCTGGTCACCGGACAGGTCACCTGCTCCACGATGGCGCGTACGGCGGCGTCATCGGTGCACAGCACGGCGGTGCCGTAAAACGGCATGCGGTGCAGAAAATCGACAAAGGCTTGTTGTAAGCGGCCAAAGTCGTGTCCATAGGTTTCCATATGGTCGGCGTCGATATTCGTCACGACGGCCATCACCGGCAGCAGATTAAGGAAGGAGGCATCGGACTCGTCGGCCTCGACCACGATGTAATCGCCCTGGCCCAGACGCGCATTGGCACCGGCACTATTGAGACGCCCGCCGATAACAAAAGTCGGGTCCAGCCCGGCTTCGGCCAGCACGCTGGCTACCAGGCTGGTGGTGGTGGTTTTGCCGTGGGTACCGGCAATCGCAATACCTTGCTTGAGCCGCATCAGTTCGGCCAGCATCAGTGCGCGTGGCACCACCGGGATGTGCATGGCGCGTGCTTGCAGCACTTCCGGATTGGTGGCTTGCACGGCGGTGGAGGTCACCACGGCATCGGCACCTGCCACATGGTCGGTATGGTGGCCGACAAAAGTGCGAATACCCAAAGAGCCCAGACGTTGGAGCGTGGCGCTGTCGCTGAGGTCCGAGCCGCTGATACGGTAGCCCAGGTTGTGCAGGATTTCGGCAATACCCGACATGCCCGAGCCACCGATGCCGATAAAGTGAATATGGCGTACCGCGTGCTTCATGCCACGATCTCCTCGCAAGCCTCTACCATGGCTGTGGTCGCAGCCAGGTTTTGTAGGTCTTTAGCCGCTTGGGCGTAGCGCAACAAGGTTGTTCGGTCGCAGGTTTGCAGCCAGTGGGCCAGGGCCTGGGGCGTCAAACTGTGCTGCGGCATCAGGTACGCGGCACCCTGGTCCACCAGAAAGTGGGCGTTATGCGTCTGGTGGTCATCTACCGCCGCTGGGAAGGGGATGAACAAGGCCGCTGCGCCCACCGCCGCGATTTCGGTCACGGTGCTCGCACCGGCGCGGCAAATCACCACATCGGCCTGCGCCATGGCAGTGGCGGTGTCGTCGATAAAAGGGACCAGCGTGGCTTGCACCCCGGCTTGTGTGTAGTGGGTACGTAGCGCATCGATATGCTGCTCGCCGCTTTGGTGGGTCACGCTGGGGCGCACGTCTGCGGGCAATAGAGCCAAGGCTTGCGGCATGATGCGGTTGAGCGCGCTGGCGCCCAGACTGCCGCCTAGCACCAGAATTTGCAAAGGTCCGGTACGACCGGCAAAACGCTGATGCGGCGCGCCCTGCACCAAAAACTCGGCGCGCAAGGGGTTGCCGACATGCTGCGCGCCGCTCAGCGCGCCGGGGAAGGCGCTAAAAACACGGCGCGCCACGCGGGCCAATACTTTGTTGGCAGCCCCGGCTACCGAGTTTTGTTCGTGTACCAGCAGCGGTATGCGTTGGAGCGCGCTCATTAAACCACCGGGTAGGCTGATATAGCCGCCAAATCCCAGCACCACATCGGGTTGTACCCGACCCAGTACCGCCAGGCTTTGCCAGCAGGCGCGCAGCAGGCGCAGCGGTAACCACAAAAGGCTGGACAGGCCTTTGCCGCGCACCCCGGAAAATTCGATGGTTTCGAGTGCAAATCCGCGCGGCGGCACGAGGCGGCTCTCCATGCTGTTAGGCGCGCCTAGCCAATGCACACGCCAGCCTTTGTCGCGCAAGGCTTGCGCAATGGCCAAGCCTGGGAAGATATGCCCGCCCGTGCCCCCGGCCATGACCAGGGCGCAGGGGATGTGGCCAGGGTTGGCCGCCATCATGCGGGCACTCCTTGCATCAGCTTGCGGTTTTCATAGTCAATCCGCAGCACCAAAGCCAGCGCCACCAAATTGACCAGAATCGCCGAACCGCCGTAGCTCATGAGCGGCAGCGTCAGCCCCTTAGTGGGCAGCGCGCCCAGGTTCACACCCATATTGATAAAGCCCTGAAAGCCCATCCAGATACCTACGCCCTGGGCCACCAGGCCGGCAAACACGCGCTCCAGCGCCACGGCCTGGCGACCAATATGAATAATGCGCCGCGTCATCCACAAAAACAAAATAATGAGCGTCAGCACACCGACCAGACCAAATTCTTCACCGATCACGGCCACCAAAAAATCGGTATGCGCTTCGGGCAACCAATGCAGCTTCTCCACGCTGCCACCCAAGCCAACGCCGAATATTTCGCCGCGCCCCAGTGCGATCAACGAGTGCGTCAGCTGGTAGCCCTTGGCCAGCGCGTTGTGCTCACTCCACGGATCCAGATAGGCAAATATGCGTGCGCGCCGGTAATCGTTAAACGCGATCATGAGCGCAAAAGCGCCCACCAGCACGCCTGAGATGAGGAAGAACATTTGGGCGTTGACGCCACCTAAAAACAAGATTCCCATGGCGATGATGGCAATTACCAGGAAGGCGCCCATGTCCGGTTCAGCCAGTAACAAAACACCCATCACACCCACCGCAGCGGCCATGGGCCAGACCGCGCGCAAAAAGTCTTCTTTAACTTCCATCTTGCGTACCATATAGCCTGCGGCATAGACCACGGCAGAAAACTTGGCCAGCTCTGAAGGCTGGAAATTGGTAATGCCCAGCGAGATCCAGCGCCTGGCGCCGTTGACGCCTTTGCCGATGTGCGGAATCAGTACCGCCACCAACAAGACCAGCGAAGCCATGAACAACACGGGCGCGTATTTTTCCCAGGTCTGCACGGGTACCTGGAATGCGATGAGGCAAGCCACCAGTCCCATGGCCATCGAGGCCAGATGACGCACCAAAAAATAATTGTGCGTGTAACCCACAAACTTAGGGTTGTCGGGCATGGCGATGGTGGCCGAATACACCATGATCGCGCCCCAGACTAAAAGCGTGGAGACTACGGCAATCAAAGCATGGTCCAGGCTGCTGACGCGGCTGCTGCTTTGCGTATTTGCGTAGTTGGCGCGACGGCCCAGGCGCACCGGCAGTGCGTCGCTCTCTTGGGCGGATTTACCCAGGCCCCAACGGCTCCACAGGTTGGCGGCGATATTCATAGCGCCTGCTCCAACATCTGCCCTTGCGCCAGGGCCAGTGCCTGCACCGCCTGCGCAAACACGGCAGCGCGGTGGGCATAGTCTTTGAACATGTCAAAGCTCGCACAAGCCGGCGACATCAGCACCGCATCGCCTTCGTGCGCCAGAGTGGCCGCCTGCTGAACTGCATCGTCCAGGGAGGCGACATCGTGCAGCGCTACACCGGTGTCCTGCAAAGCCTGGCGTATCAGCGCGGCATCGCGGCCCATAAGCAGCACCGCGCGTACATGGGCGCGCACGGGTGTGGCCAGGGGCGCAAAGTCCTGCCCTTTGCCGTCGCCGCCCAAAATCAAAACCAATGCATGGTCTTGGCCTAAGCCTTCTAAGGCGGCCACGGTGGCGCCCACATTGGTGCCTTTGCTGTCGTCAAAGTATTCCACCGCGCCCACCACACCCAGCGATTGCACGCGGTGCGGCTCGCCGCTGTATTCGCGCAGGCCAAACAACATCGGCCCGAGCGCGCACCCAGTGGCGCTGGCCAGTGCTACAGCGGCCAAGGCATTGCAGGCGTTGTGCCGGCCGCGTATGCGTAGCGCATCGGCGGGCATCAGGCGTTGCAAAAACAAGTCTTCGACGGGCGCGTTGCGTCCGCGCTTGAGGGTTTCATCCGCAGGCGCTGCTCGCACCAGCCAGACCACGCCATTGACTTCTTCCAGGCCGTAGTCGCCGGCGTGGGTCGGCGTCTGCGCGCTAAAGCACCTATGGGCGCGTTGCACCGGCTTTTGCAATTTCGCGCGCTGCGGCTCGGGCAACATGGCCATGACCTGCGCATCGTCGCGGTTGAGCAGCATGAGCCCCTTGCTGCCGAAGATGCGGGCCTTGGCGCGCGCATAGTCCGCTAAGTCGGTATGCCAATCCAGATGGTCCTGGCTGAGGTTGAGCACCGTGGCCACCGTGGGCTCAAAGTCCTGGGCATAGTGCAGCTGAAAGCTGGACAACTCCAGCACCCAGACTTGCGGCAAGGCCTGCGCTTGCACCGCCTGGGCCAGGGTGCCCAGCAAAGTCGGGCCGATATTGCCGGCGACGGCTACCGTTTTACCGGCGCGCGCGACCAATTGGCCGGTCAGTGAAGTGACGGTGGTTTTGCCGTTGGTGCCAGTAATCGCGATGATCTGGGGCTGATAGGCCTGCGCGTCTTGCAGTTCGCGCAAGGCTTGCGTAAACAGGCCTAGCTCGCTGCCTACCCACAAGCCCTGGGCGCGGGCTGCATCGACCAAGGCGCTGATGCGCTTTGGAGCGAGTCCGGGACTGATACAAATGCGCTGGAAGGGGCCATATTCCAAGGCTCGTGCGTCCAGCGCACCGTGCAATAGGCGCGCATCGGGAATGTCTTGCGCCAGGGTCGACGCTTGCGGGGGCGCTGCGCGGTCATCGAGCACCGTGACCTGCGCCCCGGCGCCCGCGCACCAGCGTGCCATCGCCAGGCCGGAAGCTCCCAGACCGACGACTAACACCTGTTGCCCTTGCATGTTCATGCGCTTACCTCAGCTTCAGGGTGGACAGACCGAGCAGGCACAAGAGCATGGTGATGATCCAGAAACGCACCACGACCTGCGTTTCTTTCCAACCCTGCTTTTCGAAATGGTGGTGTAAAGGCGCCATGCGGAAGAAGCGGCGGCCTTCGCCATATTTTTTGCGGGTGTACTTAAAGTACATCACTTGCAGCATGACCGACAAGGCTTCTGCCACGAATACTCCGCCCATCATGGCCAGCACGATTTCCTGGCGTACGATGACGGCGACGGTGCCTAGCGCGGCCCCCAAGGCCAGCGCACCGACATCGCCCATAAAGACTTGCGCCGGATGGGTGTTAAACCATAAAAACGCCAGACCGGCACCGGCAATCGCGGCGCAAAAAATCAGGAGTTCACCGGCACCGGGAATGTGCGGCAAAAACAGGTACTTGGAATAAATCAGGCTGCCGGTGACATAGGAAAACACACCGAGCGCTGAGCCCACCATCACCACCGGCATGATGGCCAGGCCGTCCAAGCCATCGGTCAAATTCACCGCGTTGCTCGAGCCCACAATCACCAAATAGGTCAGCACCACAAAGCCCAGCACGCCCAGCGGATAGCTCATTTGCTTGAAAAAGGGCAGCAGCAGGCCCGCTTTGGGTGGCAAGCTAACGTCAAAACCGGAGCTGACCCAGTTGACAAACAACTCAATCACGCGGCCATTGGAGTTTTCCGAGATACTAAAAACAAGGCATAAGGCAGCCAAAATACCGATGAGGGATTGCCACAGGTATTTTTCGCGCGAGGGCATACCTTCGGGGTCTTTGTTGACCACTTTGCGCCAGTCATCGACCCAGCCTATCGCACCGAAGCCCAGGGTCACGATCAGGCAAATCCAGACAAAACGGTTGGACAGGTCCACCCACAACAAAGTGGAACTGGTAATCGCAATCAAAATCAGCACGCCACCCATGGTAGGTGTGCCGCTTTTGCTTAAGTGCGATTCCATGCCGTAGCCCCGGATGGGCTGGCCGATCTTGAGCGACTGCAAACGCCGTATCACTGCGGGGCCCGCGGCCAAGCCAATCACCAGCGCCGTGGCAGCGGCCATGACGGCGCGCAATGTCAGGTATTGAAACACCCGCAAAAACCCCCACTCGGGGTAAAGACCTTGCAGCCATTGCGTCAGGCTTAGCAGCATGTTGTGGCCTCTTTCAAGTGCTCAGGCTGCATGTGCAGACTCCCCTGACGTGTGTTGGGTGGTGGCCCTGTCCTGCAAGGCTTCTATGATTTTTTCCATGCGCATAAAGCGCGAACCTTTGACCAGCACACTGGCACTGTGCGCCAATGCCTGGGTTACTGCGTGCATTAGCGCAGCCGTATCGAGACAATGCTGCGCCTGCCCACCGGCCTGAACAAAGGCCTGGACGGTGGATTGGCTCAAGCTTCCTGTGGCCAGCAAGTGTTCTATGCCTTGGCTGTGGGCATAAAGGCCGGCTTGCGCGTGTAGCTGCGGGCCCTGGTCGCCTACCTCGCCCATATCGCCCAGTACCAATAGGCGCGGCGCGGGCAAGGCGTGCAACACATCGATAGCGGCCTGCACCGAGTCGGGGTTGGCGTTGTAGCTGTCATCGACCAGGCTGATGCGGCGCCCACCCCAGACCAGGCTAAGTGCCCGCGAGCGGCCCTTGACCGGTACGAAAGCTTGCAAACCGCGCTCAATGGCTGCCGGGCTGACGCCAGCGGCCAGGGCGCAGGCAGCGGCAGCCCAGGAGTTGCGCACATTGTGCTTGCCGGCGATATCCAAGCGGTATTGCAGAACCCCGCTGGCAGCGCCTTGGCGCCAGCGCGCTCGTACCGCCCAGCCGCCGTCTTGCCACAAAGCTTGTTCGCCATAGACACAGTCGAGTTCTGCCACCGCTGCTGCGGCAAAACCCATTAGCTGCTTGGCCTTGTTTTGCGCTTTCCACTGGTCGGTATAGCTATCGTCCAGCCCAAGTACTGCGCAGCCGCTTGCGGGCAGTGCTTGCAGTACCGCGCCGTTTTCGGCGGCTACTGCATCGACGGTGTGCATGAACTCCATATGCTCGCGTTGGGCGTTGTTTACCAGGGCCACCGTGGGTTGGGCCATAGCGGCGAGTTGAGCGATTTCGCCCGGGTGGTTCATGCCCAATTCCACGACGGCGAAACGGTGCGTGGCGCGCAGGCGCAGCAAAGTTAAAGGCACGCCGATCGCATTATTCAAATTACCCTGCGTGGCCAGCGCTGCGCCATCGGGAGCGTGCGCCTGCAAGATGGCGGCAATCATTTGGGTAACCGTGGTCTTGCCATTGCTGCCGGTCACGGCGATCAGGGGCAAGGAAAATTGCGCGCGCCAGGCTTGTGCCAGCTGACCCAGTGCCAGGGTACTGTCTGCTACCTCGATGCGCGGCAGGCCTTGCGGATACTGGCTGGCGGGCAAGCCACTGTGGCAGAGCAGTGCACTTGCACCGCGCTCCTGTGCTTGCTGCAAAAAGTCATTGGCATCGTATTTGTCACCGCGCAGGGCGACAAACAAATCGCCAGGCTCCAAGGTGCGGCTGTCGGTATGGACGCGGGTGATGGCGGTGCTAGGCGCGCCATGCAGTACCACCGACTGGCCGCCGCTAGCTGCTTGCAGCCATTGCTGCACTTGTGCCAATGTCATCAGCGGCGCGCTCATGCAACCATCCTTTGTGCGCGCAGGGCTAGCGCAATGTCCGCATGGTCTGCGTCGGAAAAAATAAATTTTTGCCCGGCTACTTCTTGCGCGGCTTCATGGCCTTTGCCTGCGATCAGCACCACATCTCTGGCATCCGCTTGCATCAGCGCTTGTGCAATCGCTTGCGCACGATCAGCCTGCACGTGGATATGCGGCTGGCCGCCCATACCGGCCAGGATGTGGCTGATGATGCTGGCAGGATTTTCGGTGCGTGGGTTGTCGCTGGTCAGCACGATGTGGTCGGCTTTGCTGGCGGCGATGGCGCCCATGAGCGGACGCTTGGCGTTATCGCGGTCGCCGCCGCAACCAAACACGCACCACAGTGCGCCGCCGCGTTGCTGCGCCACGGGGCGCAGCACTTCCAGGGTCTTTTGCAAAGCGTCCGGCGTGTGGGCATAGTCCACCACCGCCAACGGTGCCTCATGCCCGCCCAGGCATTGCAAGCGGCCAGGTACTGCCGGCAAGTTGCCACAAGCTTGAACCGCCGTACTTAGGTCGATACCCAGCGCGCGCAGACTCGCGATCACGCCCATCAAATTAGATACGTTGTAGCCGCCGATGATGCGGGTGCGCAGCAGGCAGCGTTGCGTGCCTTCCACGACGGTAAATTGCAAGCCCAGCGCACCATCCTCAATCGCCATTGCTTGCAAACGCGCGGCTAGGTGCGTGGATACCGTCCACAAGTCGATTTCCGGGGCTTGTTCGGCTAGTTCAGCGGCCAAAACTGCGCCCTGGTCGTCGTCGATATTGAGCACTGCCGCTTGCAGGCCAGGCCAGGCGAACAGGCGTCGCTTAGCAGCCCAGTAGGCCTGCATGCTGCCGTGGTAGTCGAGGTGGTCCTGGGTGAAATTGGTCAATACCGCCAGCCGTATGCGCGTGCCGGCCAAGCGTCCTTCTTCTATGCCGATAGACGACGCCTCCAAGGCGCAATAGTCCAAACCCTGGTCTGCAAAGCTGCGCAAACTGTGTTGCAGCAGCACGCCATCCGGCGTGGTCAATCCGCTCGGGCGAAGGCCATGGAGGTTTGCGACTTCGGTAGGCGCGATACCGATACCTAAGGTGCCCATGATGGCGCACGCCGGTTTGGAACCCAGGGCATTGAGCGCTTGCGACAGCCACCAGACGCTGGAGGTCTTGCCATTGGTACCGGTGATCGCCAGCACCTGCACCTTGCGCGAGGGATGGTCATAAAACGCGGCAGCAATCTTCGCACTGTCTTTTTTGAGGTCGGTATAGGGCGCAACACGCGCGTCAATCAGGCTCCACTTGGCCGAATCCTGGGCATCCACCAGGCAAGCGGCAGCGCCGTCGAGCAGTGCCTGCGGTACAAATTGACGTGCATCGACCGACAGGCCGGGCATGGCGATAAAACCATCGCCCGCGTGCAGCTTGCGGTGGTCGGTTTGCAATTGGCCGGACACCCGTTCACGCAGCCAGGCGGCTGCTTGTTGCGGGGTGTGCAACTGCGCTTGCATCAAAAACTTTCCTCTACCCCGTTGGCCACGATTTGCGGACGGATGCTGATGTCCGGTTGCACACCCATGACGCGAAGGGTTTGCTGCACTGTCTCACTGAACACCGGCGCAGCCACTTCGCCGCCGTAGTATTTGCCCGCACTTGGCTCATCGAGCATGACACCCACAATGATGCGCGGCTTGTCCACAGGTGCCATACCGACAAACCAGCTGCGGTACTTGCGGTTGCCCTCGCTACCATAGCCTTTGCCGATTTGCTTGTAGGCCGTGCCTGATTTGCCGCCGACCGAATAGCCGGCTGTTTGCGCCTTAGGACCGGTGCCGCCGGGGCCAGCAGCCATTTGCAGCATCTTGCGCACTTTGGCGGCGGTGTCGCCGGAAAACACAGGAATGCCCACCGCTGGTTCATCGTTCTTGAGCAAGGTGGCGCGGATGATTTGCCCGTCGTGCGAGAACACGGTGTAGGAGCGCACCATCTGAAATAAAGACGCCGACAAACCATAGCCATAGGAGGCTGTAGCCTGCTCGATGGGGCGCCATGTTTTGTAGGGGCGTAGCTTGCCCGGTACCGCGCCAGGAAATTCGATTTGCGGCTTTTGGCCAAACCCCGCACCGGAGAAGGTCTCCCACATTTCGCTGGCCGGCATTTGCATCGCTATTTTGGTGGTACCCACATTGCTGGACACCTGAATCACTTGCTCCACCGTCAAAGCGCCATGGGGATGCGCATCGCGGATGGTGGCGCCGGTAATCGTCACCGATCCGGGCGCGGTGTCGATGATGGTGGAGGTTTTGACGCGCCCAGTTTCCAGGGCCAGACCAATGGTGAAGGGCTTCATCACCGAGCCTGGCTCAAAGGTGTCTGTCAGGGCACGGTTACGCAATTGCGAGCCGTTCAGGTTGAGGCGCTTTTCCGGTTTGTAGCTGGGGTAATTGGCCAGTGCCAACACTTCGCCAGTAGTGGCATCCAAGACCACAATGCTGCCGGCCTGGGCGCGGTTGTTCACCACCGCGTCGCGCAATTTTTGGTAGGCAAAAAACTGCACCTTGGTGTCTATGCTCAGTTGCACATCTTTGCCCGCTACGGGGGGCACGGTTTCGCCCACTTGTTCCACGGATTGGCCCAAGCGGTCTTTGATGACATGGCGTGATCCGGCGCGACCTAGCAAAGTGCTGTTGTAGAGCAGTTCAATGCCCTCCTGCCCGTTGTCCTCCACATTGGTAAAGCCCACCACATGCGCGGCGGCTTCGCCTTCTGGGTATTGCCTTTTGAACTCGGTGCGCTGGTAAATGCCTTTGAAACCAGCTTCGGCGATTTGTTTGGCTTTTTCCGGCTCTACATGGCGTTTGAGCCAGACAAAACTTTTGTCCTCGTCGGCCAGTTTTTTGTTCAGCTCGGTCAGCGGCAGCTCCAGCAACTTGGCCAGGCTGGCGCGTTGGGTCTCGTCTAACTCCACGTCTTCCGGTATGGCCCAGATGCTGGGCGAGGGTACGCTGGACGCCAGTATCAAGCCGTTGCGGTCAAGGATGCGGCCCCGGTTGGCCGCAAGTTCCAAGGTGCGGCTGTAGCGCACTTCGCCTTGGCGTTGGAAAAAGTCGTTGTTAAACACCTGGATATAGGCGGCCCGCGCGCCCAGGCCCACAAAGCCCAGCGCCAGCGCCGACACCACTAACTTGCTGCGCCATACCGGCGTGCGGCTGGTCAGCAAGGGACTGGCGGTGTAACGGATGCTGCGGCTCACGGATGCTGCTCCGGGTTTTGGGGCTGACCCATGTACACCGTAATGCCCGGAGTGACCTGGCGCATTTGCAGTTTTTCGCGCGCCACGCGTTCTACGCGCGCGGGCGTTGCCTGGCTGCGTTTTTCGACCTGCAAGCGCTCGTACTCGGTGTTAAGCCGGCGGGCCTCGCGCTGGGATAGCTCGAGCTACATCCAAAGGCCGTCCGT
>Ga0114964_10002651_pt1 | contig 12412 bp, 10 predicted proteins | sample C_131016_MF_Meta_FD_92638 | JGI IMG/M metagenome (GOLD analysis project Ga0114964, IMG submission 92638) | Freshwater microbial communities from Lake Croche, Canada to study carbon cycling - C_131016_MF_MetaG | ecosystem: Environmental > Aquatic > Freshwater > Lake | place: Lake Croche, Canada... | reverse complement strand
GTATGTATATAAGGATGTAAGTCCTGCCACAGGTACTGTAAAGGTAGTTAAAGGTTCTAATATTCTTGTTGGTTCTGGTGGTACTGCATTTGATACTCTTAAAACTGGTCAGGCAATTGTAGTCGGAAACTCTACAGTATCACAGGTTGGATTTGTTTCATCTGTGATAGATAGCAACAATATGATTCTTACCAATAAAATGCCATTTGATGCTGCTGCTACCAATTATAAAGTGACAGCTATAGGTAAGGTATACTATAAAGATGAAATAAACAATAAGCTTTATTTGTCACAATCTACAGCCAATACAGGGCTTTTGTTTGCTGTAAATAATTTACTTGTCGGTGAAGATTCTAGAGCTTCTGCTAATGTTGCTTCTATTGACAACTATAGCATTGATAGAATTAAACTTAAAGGTACTGTGAAAGCACCTACAACATCTAAGGTAAATACTTCAATTACATTTGCCGCATTAAATTCTGGATCTTATACTGTAAACAATAAAGATCTAATTCAGATTAATGACACAAGAGTAAAAGATATTAATGCTTATGATGCTTATATTCTTTCCAGATCAAATGAAGTAGTTACTTCAGGGCTTTATACAAACAATGATCTTCTAATCTACAATAAATCTCTAAACATCACACTCGATTTAAATACTGATGTGACAGATACACATTCTGCACCTACAATCGAAAACAATATCCTGCATCTGTATTCAATTCAGAATCTAATCTCGAATACATACACGACCGTAAATGCCAATGGTGTGACTATTGACACTGAGGTTGCAGGAAATGGATCAGCGGCGTGTCGTCATATCGGATCAAAGGTTGTATTTGCTGAAGGTAGATCGGCCGAAGATGTTAAAGTTTACATGACTGCATATAGACCTCTTGGTACGGATATTAAAGTATATGCTAGAGTTCATAATTCGCAAGATCCGGAAGCGTTTGATGATAAGGCTTGGACTCCTCTTACTTATGACACAAATGCTGCCAAGTATAGTTCTACTAAAAATGACAAAGATTTCATCGAGTATGAACTCAGTCTACCGCCATATAGCGAATCTGCGAATACTCTACCAGGAAAATTCACAACTGCTGTTGGAAGTAACACCATTTTTGCCTCTGGTGTAACACCAAATTCTTATGTTTCACCTGGAGATTTAATCAAGATCTATAATAGATTGATTCCTACTAATTATGTAGTTGCTACAGTTTCATCAGCAAACTCAACAGCAATTAATCTTGATACTGCAATATCTACATATAACGTCAATGGTGACGGGTTTAAGGTAGATAACCTAAAGTATAAGAATATTGCTTTTAATAATGTAAACAACTACAATGTCTCTAGATATTACAATTCAACAATGGCTGAATATGATACATTTGACACAATGCAAATCAAAATTGTTCTGCTTTCAGATGTTTCATATCTAACACCTAAGGTAGATCTAATTCAGGTCATCGGAGTTTCCGCATGATGTTTGTAAAAACATCTGAAGGTATTGTTATAAATAAAGATGAAAGTTACCTTAAAGCTATAAAAGCTACAAGAGAAACTAAGTCTAAAATAGATCAAATTGAGAAAGATTTCAGTGACTTTAGAAGCGAATTGACTGAAATTAAAAGTCTTTTACTAAAGGTGTTAAGCAAATAATATGTCTAAACTACTCTCAACGATAGATATTCTTACGGATACATGGCAGACTGTAATCACTCGAGTTAATTCTCTAATTGATTCACTTTCCACTGAAATTATCACAGCAAACAGCACAACAGCAGAAACAGGATCATTAGTATCTCCAAGACATGCCAGATTATTTGGTCAATTTTCTGCTAATTCTATTGCAACTAATGCTAATAATTTTGTTGTTAACAATACGGTTATGACTCTTGGAAATCAATTTCGAATCCAAGCAAATAATTCAGTGGGTGTATTAAATTATGTTTTAACTTCTGGTGGTTCTTCGGGAAATCTTTATTGGTCTCCTGTGGCTGGTGGTACCGTTACTAGTGTTGCTAACGGAGCTGGTTTGCTGGGAGGTTCCATCAGTACCGCAGGAACTCTTTCCGTCAAAGCAGGCACTGGTATTATTGTAAATGCCAATGGTGTTTCAGTTGATACAACCAATTTGGGTACTGTCAAAAGTGTAGCCAACGGTGTGGGATTGACAGGTGGTACTATAAACACTACTGGTACTCTAACCGTTAAAGCTGGTACCGGCATTTTGGTAAATGCCAGTGGTGTATCGGTGACAAATCCGACACTCCGAAATGTTACGGCAGGTTATACTTCTGGTGGGCAGGTATTTGTTCAAACTGCACAACCAACTGCCACAGCTCAAGGCGATATTTGGATTCAAATTTAATGACATTATCAATTTGGAATGGTACTTCGTGGGTAGCATCAACTGGTGTCAAAGTTTGGAATGGTACTTCGTGGGTTTCTGCATCGGCAGGAAAAATCTGGAATGGATCAACCTGGAAAGACTTTCTTTTTAATCTTACCGCAGGTGGGAGTAGCATATTCTATCCAGGGTTTAAAGGTGTAGAATCTAGAACAGATAGTTTTTATGGTTATACTAATGGGTCTGGAACTGGTTATCTTTCAGGTACTTTTGGATCTTTCTCTGGGCAAATTCTTGGGAGTAATGTAAGTTATTTTGAATGGGAAGGTACCGCTTACGAATTTTCAGGTAATGTCGGAAAATGGAATGTTAGATTAAGTGGAAATGTAACAAGTCCAGTTTCAGTCGTTTTGAATGGTACTGTAGTTACTAATTCTAAAACAGGAACCTTTGACGGAACTAATACTACCTGGGTTTGGAATAGTACAAGCGGAGATACTGTAACATATGTCGGAATTAATTCGCCGTTTGTTTCCGGACAAGGTTATAATGTGACTCTACAATAATTTGCTAAGGATTAATTATGTTAAATCTATCAAAGATAACTGTAAATGATATATCAAGAGATATTTTAGAAAGATTATATTCTGAAGCATATAACTATATTTCAGAAGAACGTAAAAGAATGGGCGAAAAAGAACTAAAGTCAGTTCTTTTAGAAAACTTAAACGATTGTTCTATAATTAAATATGATATTGATTCTTATGTTGTAGGCATTTGTAGTTACCATGAACATCAATATAATGGTAAAAAATATCTTCTACATAGACATCCAATATATGGTACAGATAAAAATGGTTCAAGAGCATGGTGGTATAGTGAAGAATTTCAGAAAAATAATGCAGAGTTTGTCAGAAATGAAGGATTGAATGGTGTTATAACTTTATTTAATCCTAATTCTCCAGCTGCTAAGGCTGTTAAAAATCATTTCGGCTCATTCGGTAAATATTATAATAGACCTATTATTTTTGAAGATCCTTCTGAACTTCTTATAAGTCTTGATTCCAAATCTAAAGATATATTAAAAGCTTTTTTGATAGAATTAAATTCTTCAGATTGATTATTCACTCATTATAAATACTTTTAAGATTAATATTATCGTAGGATAGCTAAATTGTCAAATAAAATTTATGATATGTCTGATGTCTGGAATGATATAAATCAATCCTTCACATCTATCAAGATGAATACCACTGACATTAATTCGTATGTCGCATCCAAATTGATGGACCTACAGTTAAATGGTGTGTCAAAACTAACCGTAAACAAATTAGGTCAGATTAGAGAAGCAACATTACAAATTCCTCAGGTTGATAGTCTTGAGGATGCAATTACAGTATTATCTGCTGCTGGTTTATCTCGTGTTGATTTCATTTGCAAATCAAGCTAAAGCAGCTGGTAATAACCCTAAAGCGGCAACATTTGGTCTTATGAGTGACAGATTCTATAAGCCTGCTTATAGTACAAACAATTTCGGTACTGCAATTCAAACTGGTGCTGATGCAAAAACATATCTATTTGATGCAGGAAGTCCTGTCGCTTGGATTAACTTTGATGCGAGAATTGATAACACACCATGACAGTAGTAAAACCTCTTTGGGAAGAAACTAGAGATCTTCATCGTGCATGTGAACAACATATCGTTGGTGGCGCCATGGCAACTGGTAATCCACCACGAATATGGTATGCTGCATGGCTTCGAGCATTGTTTCAGATTCATAATGTAATTGATTTGCAAGCACCAAGTGAATTACTAAGATCGTATCAGATTCTTGAAGATATGTCTTGTATGGATATCATGGTCGGTGAACTTAGATCTGCTAATGCATATATTAAAACTTTGGATAACCCCAAAGCTATTGATGGTGCAATCTATGTTCTAACAGGCGCACATCTCATGGGTGGTGAGATTATGCGGCGTCGCCTCGAAGATTTCCCAACTAAGCATCTTGAATGGGAAGATCGTAAAGCTTCTATAGCAGTACTTCAGACTTATAGAACTAGAAATGACATTACCGAGGAAGCTAGAGCCTGCTTTCAAGCACTTTTAAATATTATGGATGAGATTCTATTTTTATATCCTACTCTTATATAAATAATAAAAACCAATCATAGAGATCAAGTATGGCTATAAAAACTAATATCTTAGTTGATCAAGGGACGGATTATGAAGTCACGATCAACGTAACAGATGAAAGCTCAGCTCCTATAAATCTTGCAGGATATACCGGTAAGGCCCAATTTCGTAAGCATTATTCTTCTCTGAAATCATATGACTTCACGGTTACAGTAAATGAAGTTACTGGTGAAGTAACTCTTGCATTAAATTCTGATACTACTAGTTGTGTCAATGCAGGGCGCTATGTATATGATTGCGAATTAATTTCTGCTTCTGGTATAAAGTCTAGAATTGCCGAAGGTATTTTAACTATAGTCCCAAGAGTAACTAGATAATGTCAGATCCTATACTAACTAGATCAAACTTTAATGTTACAGTATCTAAACGAGATGATAGATTACAGACAACTAGTCCTATTACAGTAAAGAATCAGATCCAAGAAGTTCGCTCTATTGATCAACTTGGGCTTAATATTACAAATAGAGCTGATGGCTCATTCATCATCTATAATGCCAATACTGGTAAGTATGATGTGAGACCTCCTTATATTATTACTGCTGCAGGTTATGGTCTAGCATCAAATAATACACACTATTATGTTAATTCTAAAACTGGGCTTACTGCTAATTCATCTGGACTGTACGTTAATTCGGCATATATTGCTACAGTTTATGTCAATACAGCTAATAATAGTACTCATGTATTTGGTAAGAATGAAGCAGACTTAAGTGTCGGTAGTGCAGTCTATAGTACATATCTTGGGGGTGAACCCGCATCTTATTTTCTAAATGCATCAAATTTTAATGCTGGTGTGATATCTGAAACATTACTACCATATAGAATGAATCAAGATATTACGAACATATCATCAGTTCAGTTTAATGATCTAACAGTTACTGGCTTCTTGACTGTAAGCGGTGGTATTAATACCATTCAGTCAAATAATATTTCAACTTCTGATAGCATGATTTATTTGAATAATGGTACTGCACAAGTTTCTATTTCAAGAATTATCGGTAATGGATCTATTCTTACATTTACCGCAAATAATACATTTTCAGTTGGTTCTGATGTATCTGTTTCGGGTGTTAATCCATCATCATTTAATGGTGTTTACGTCAATGTGTTGTCTGCTAATTCTACTCAGTTTACTGTAGCAAATACCAATACTTCTACTTATATTGGTGGTGGTTTGGTTAGAGCTAAATCAAAAGCAATAGTAGACTTGGGGTTTTCGGCAGGGTATTATGACGGTTCACACCGCTATGGTGGTATCTTCAGAGATCACACTAACGGAACTTGGAAAGTATTTGATAATCTAACATCTGAACCAGACAGATCTGTTTATATTGATCAGGGTGATTCTTCATTTCGCACCGCTAACTTTATGGCTAATACGCTTATTGTTGGTAATGGAACTATATTTTCTACTATTACTTCTTCTTCATTCAGTGGTACTTCTAATAATACTGTGTATGCGTTCGGAAAGGGTGAGACAGATCTAAATGTAAATACCGCAATATACTTGAATGGTAAAACAGATACTTATTTTTCAAATGCATCAAATCTCAAAACAGGCATTTTGAGTTCAAATATATTCCCAATTATAGATTGTGGTACTTACTAACACAATAAATATACTATTATATTCAATTTAATAGGATTGACATGACTGATACCCCAAATAAGATTTTATTCAAGCGAAGTTCAGAGTCAGGTAAAAAGCCTACTGCAGCCGATATTGCACCTGGTGAACTTGCAATTAATACCGCTGATGGTGTTCTATATACAACCAAAGAATATGTAGTAGATAACCAGACGATACAAGAAGTAGTTTCAGTTGTTGGTGTTAATACAAGTCTATCTTATACTTGGACTAATGTTCATTCTTTTAATTCTGATGTAAACTTTAATGGTGGCATATTAGTCAATAACTCGCGTGGTAGTGATGGTCAAGTTCTAACATCAAATGGAACTACAGTTTCTTGGCAGAACTCAAAGGGTAGTACTGGTGGTGTTCTTACTACTTTCACATATACTGTAACTGCCGACACATCGGTAATTACTGGTGCTGATGATACTGCTAAAATTCTATATTATACTCTTGGTTTAGAAAGTATATATGTTAATGGATCAAAACAGGCAGTAGGAATTGACTACAATACTACTGATCCATATACAATTACGTTCACTTCAAATCTACTTGCTGGTGATCTAGTACAGGTAGTTGCAATTAATTCTGGGTCTTCAGTCTCGGGTGGCAGCGGCAGTTCTTCAATATCAAATAAAAATTTCATTATTGACTATACTGACACTACTATCCCACAAACGCCAGTATACTACAGTGATAAAGGTAGATTCTATAGAGACATTTCTGGCAATTGGGTTCGTACTACAGTTGCAAATCAAGAACTTATCTATTATGATACCAATGGAAACGTTCTAGGTTTGGATATGTCACCTGCGGACACATATCTATCAGCACCATTTGACTATGCAACAAATCCTGCTAATACAGATCCAGTATATCTTACTAAAAAGATTCCATCTACAAACGCTAACGTTGTATATGCATCAGCACATACTCAACCAAGTATCTTTGACACTTCAGGAAAGGGTGTTCTTGTAAATCTTGGCGGATATACTTCTTACCAAGAAATAGTAGCTAATAATATTGTATGTACTGCAGCTAATACTGATCTAGTTAGAGTTGAAATGATCTTTGCGGTTCGTGACTTTGACACACCAACTGATAAAACTGATCATATCTATCTTACGAAAAATATTATAAGTGGTGGCACTAATATTGCTGCATATCCACTCGATATGTATTTTGACTCTACCGAAACATTGGTTTCCTCCACATCACGAGCGCGCCGAGCTTCATGTTCTCTTATGCAAATTAAAGATGGTGTATCATATTACTTTGCTTGGTTTGAAGATAAAGTTACAGGAGATGTAGTAATTACACCAAAAGTTGGATGGTACGCACCATCTTCAAATTCAAGTATTTCTACTCGTAAATTGCTTATTCAAGATTTGCGTATTGTAAAGAATGGCTCTACCATTCCTAATGCGGCTCCTGTCTGTGCAGTAAATAAGACATTTAATGATAGCTATTTAAAGATTGGAACTACTAATGCTATTGATATTAAATTTGATAGACTCAGAAAAGGTAGAACCAAAGTAACTGACGGTTCTATTAAACCAATCAGAAAATATAGATCCAGACCTAATGATGCTGATATGTATCTACATTATGAACGAAAGATTGAACTCTCAAAGTCAATCGAAGATACTTCGGTTGAATTTATTATGCCAAATTACTATCAATATTATGACTTTGTGCCGGTTACCCCAGGGACAAGTTTAAATGGTGTAATTACGTTAGCTGATCCAGTTGAAGTGTATTTAAGCGATGCATATTTCAACCAAATTGTTACTAATCCAAGCCCACTTCCAACTGAAGCAGGAAATCAGTTATTTAATAACTATGGTTATAATATAACTATTAAAGGTGCATTTAAATCACCAAAAAGATGGGCTCAGATATTTTCATTTTATACCAACGGTTATTCGACCGGTGACGTTATAATTCAAAATGTTAATATATTTATGCGTTCATCTACTTTTGGTGAACAAATTGGGCAGACTATACCAAGAGCCACCAACATTTCAGGCAATAATATTTCAATATCATATTCGGCTTTTTCTGGTCATACTCAACATCACACTAGAGGAAATAAAAGAGTACACTATGGTGAATATGCTAATAGTATAAATTGTAGATGGATCGGCGAATTTAATCTATCAAGTACAGGTAATCTATCTTTAAATGAAGTATTATTTAGTAGAATAGGAAGAACATTGCTTGATAATGGTTTACAGTCTAAACGAGTAAACTTAAATTATAATGGTGTTAGAGGTGACAAAATTTGGTCCGATTTTGTATATGTTGGTCGTGGAACATATTCAGGCATAATTCAGAATATTGCTTCTTTAAATCAGAGCTTTGAGAATTGGTGGCAGTATCATTCTCGTGATGAGATAATGATTGATCGAGGTAATGGTCTAGAATATCTTTCAGCAGCAGGTCTGTATGCTACCGATTTACCATCTAATCGTAAATTGCATCTATATAGTTACAGATCTAAAGCTGGTGACCCTATTGATCAGTCAAATAATGCACTATTTTTATATGGATGCAGAGACAGAACATTATTGCTATATCCATACGATACTTATTGGGGTGATGATCATCAAGGTTATCAAGCGGCATTAAGCAAAGCAACAGTACCATTTACTGATAGAAGAATAGCTCCAGGATTACCAGGTCCAAAATATTTGAGTTATTCTGATGCACTAACCGCAACTTCTACTTTACCTACGGATACATTTCTTTATGTATTTGCTACCGATGCTAATACTCACGTAGATCCATTTAGTAATACCTCGGTACTTAATCGAGGTGTTTATCGCAAAATGGATAACTTAGGGCTAGTTAGAATTGCAAACTCTTGGCCTAGCAGTTCTGGGACTAGATATTCATCATTGGCTTCACTTATAGCTGGTGGTGGTTTTACACAAGGATTTGCTGGAATAATTGATAGCGGCGCAGATGCAGGAGTGTATGAATATACAGGAACTGTTTGGGCTAAAATTGATAGTAATATACAGCTTCCGGTGTATGCAAGTACACCAGGTATAGCTTCTGCTAATAATCTGCATGTTTATCTTACAATTGATCATATTGCTTGGCCTACTGGGCGAACTCAAGCATCATATACTTATACAAACAGAGGTCAACCTATAGGTACTGGGGCATCAACGCACGCAGATTTCTTCCAATTTAATACTGGCTCCCAGATGATTATTGATGGGCTTACCATAAAGAATGCAATTACTTATGGTGAAACACAGTTCATTTATCCTAGTCCTGCTACTGCTAGTACCGACCCAATTTATAACTTTACTTTACAAGATAGTATAGCTATAATGAAAGGTTCTTATACTGCTTCATTAGTACAATCAAGTTTCGTACCTGGGTATCAACAAATCTATAAAAATATTTGCGTATTACCATCATATGATGATGAGTTTTTCCATGCAAGTAATTATAGAGCTAGTGTTCCAGCTCCATCTTTTCTTATATATGGAGCTGGAGTAATGGTGCCAAATCAGATTACAGTAAATAATTTTTGGATAGGAACTTATGGTACAACTGCATCGGTTTTAGGTTCGACTATAAATACAACTAATATCTTGAGTGCTCTCCCGAATAAAATTGAGATTCCTAGTTATTATGATATTGCTAATACAACATACCCAACTCCAACTGCCAATGGTGTATCAATGAGATATGCCTATAATTCTAATGTACCAACAAAAGATTGGTTTATTAAAGATGATGTGCCACTTAAGAATATCAGTTTTGATGAATCATTTGAAAAACGTATTAACATTCCGCTAAATTCAATTTTACAGAATGTTATGTCTCATTATATCTTCTCGTCTGATGTTGACGAAATGATTGATTGGCAGGAATCTACATTCCAAAGAGAACCAGATTTAACATTATATGTAGATTCAACCGCAAATGTAGGCACTGTTATTGCCACCGGTGTAGACGGCAGTGAATGGCATAAACAATGGAGTGGAGCAGAAGATGGATATTTTGATTTAACTGCTGGTACTATTACTATTAAAAGACGATTGACAGATCCTAATCCAGCGACAGGTAATACTACAGCTGGTCTTAATTTAGGTTATACCAAATCTCCATCAGCTCGTGGTTTTAGTAATGATGATATTATTACTATTGTATCTCCAACTCCTGGTTATTCAAATGCTATAATATCAATGACAACTGATGCTAATGGTTTCATTATAGATCGTAATCGCCTTTTAATAAAAAATCCTGGTTCTGGGTTTACTAATAAACTATATGATATGATTGGTTTAGCTGCTTATACAAATAAAGCCCAAGCTTATATTACTGCTAATGATGGAATCAGTGCTGCTTCAGGTAAGACTAATTTATTAGTAGATGGTCTAGCATCTTTATCTCTTACTGTTTCCTCAGGGTCATTTAATAATAATGATATCATTACAATTGTTGCACCACCCGGTGGTGTAAATGCTGTAGCATATGCCCCAAATACCGGAATTACTTCTATATCTTCATGGCGAACACGTGGTGATGGTTGGCCTGTATATACTCAACTTGGTACTGGAACTATTATAATTACTAGCAATACTGGTTCGTTAAATTCCGGTATATTATATCCACTAGGAACCAATGGATATAATAATTCTGATATTGTTATTGTAAATCCTGGACCATCTGGTGTGAATGCAGTAGCAACTATTTCAACAAACTCAAATGGTGTAATTAAAGCAATCTTTAGAACAAATTATGGATCTGGATTCCCTGCATATAGTACTTTAGATTCATCTTATTTTACTATCGTCGGAAATACCGGAGGACCTGCAGTAGGTAATACAATGGTAACTGGTATGTCTTCTACAACTGATGGAAGTGCACCCCGTGGACTTTCTTCGACTCTAGGTATAACTATTAACACTACTGGTATCTATAAAATATTAGCAACTTCAGGTGGTACAGGATATAACAATAATGATATTATTACTGTTATTTCAGATTCTGGGTACGTGAATGCAATAGCTACTATTTCTACAGATTCTACTGGTTCGATCTTGTCAACAAATATTGTAAATGCTGGATCTGGATTTACTATTTTGAATCCTATTTTAAAATCAAATATTCTAATTTCTAATACAACTGGAGGAACTGCTGCAGGATCTTCAGATGTAGGACTATTTACCGTAAGTGCTGGAGGTATTTCATCAATATCTGTTCCATCAACACCTGGGTATAATAATTCTGATCTTATAGTAGTTACTTCTGGATATACTAAAGGTATAGCTTCTATTTCTACAAACTCCAATGGAGTTATTCAATCAACTTCGATATATAAACAAAATTTTGGTTCAGGTTTAAATACAAGAGGTACTACGCCAACTATTGGATCTTTGTCCGTATTGTACACGAGTAATACTGGTGGTCCACCAAATGGTACTGCTATTATAGCTTCTGCATCCGCAGTAGTTGGTGGTATTGTATTCAGTTCTAGTGGTGGTTTCAAGAATATGTATGTAACTGATAATCTGTCAATTATTGATATTGACGTATCTTAATTTTAACATCTGAGGGAAAGGGAACCAGATGACTACACCAACAAATTCTAGAGTAAAAAACGGACTCAATGTAAGTAATGGTTATTTTATTGCCAATACCACAATAGTTAAAGTAGCTAATACTTTAACTATTGGGTCTGCTACTGTAAACTCAACTTTTTATACTGCCACGGCAAATGCGGCTATTTACGCTAATGCTTCAAATCTTACTGGTGGTCCTATTAAGCCTGCTCAATTAGGGTCGGGCATTGCTAATCCGACTACAATTCTTTATGGTGATGGGATCTGGAAACAAGCTAGTGGTTATGGACAGTTCTTACCTCTAGTTGGTGGTATAATGAGTGGGCCAGTGACACTAAATGTTAATACAGCATCTTGGTCCACTACTGGAACTACTAGTGGTGTAGTTATAAATCAAATTGCATCTACAATTGTTGACACACCTTCTTCAAATACTGTATCAACCGTTTACTTAAATGCATTTAAAGCACAGACTCTTTCATCAAATACTTCAAATACAGTAACTGTTGGTTATGCGGTAGGTGCTTACTTTGCTGAACCTATAGCAGGAACCAAGGTTACTATTACTTCTAAAACTGCATTGGTTGCAGAAAGCCTATCTGTTACATTTGCTGGTACCGCAGCAGGCACAACTT
>Ga0114964_10002650_pt1 | contig 12413 bp, 13 predicted proteins | sample C_131016_MF_Meta_FD_92638 | JGI IMG/M metagenome (GOLD analysis project Ga0114964, IMG submission 92638) | Freshwater microbial communities from Lake Croche, Canada to study carbon cycling - C_131016_MF_MetaG | ecosystem: Environmental > Aquatic > Freshwater > Lake | place: Lake Croche, Canada... | reverse complement strand
AGCTTCATGCGCTTGCGGCGCTTGTGCTTGGCAATTTTGGCTTTGCGTTTCTTTTTGATCGATCCCATCGGGGCTTTTTCTTTCGGTTCTGGAGAAGCAGTCTTAGTAGACGACTTTGTTCAGCGGATATTCAATGATGCCTTCGGCACCGAGTGACTTCAGTTGCGGTATGATCTCCCGGACGATTTTCTCGTCGATGACGGTCTCCACAGCCACCCAGTCGTTTTGGGCCAAAGGCGAAACGGTAGGATTGCGGAGAGCGGGGAGGGCGTCGAGGAGATTCTGAAGTTTTGTCCTCGGGAGGTTCATCTTGAGGCCGACCTTGTCGCGGGCCGTGAGGGCGCCGACCAGAAGGAGGGCGATCCGCTCCATCTTGCCGCGCTTCCAGGCGTCGGCGCAGGCGGTCTTGTTGGCCACGAGGACCGGGTAGGACTCGATGATGGTCTCGAGGATGCGGAGCTTGTTGGCGCGGAGGGAGGAGCCGGTCTCGGTGATGTCGACGATGGCGTCGACCAGATCGGGAACCTTCACCTCGGTGGCACCCCATGAGAATTCGATCTCGGCCTTCACCCCCTTGCTCTCGAAGTAACGGCGGGTCAGACCGACCGCTTCGGTGGCGATGCGCTTCCCTTCCAGATCCTTGACCGACTTGTAGGGGGAGTCCTCGGGGACGGCGATCACCCAGCGGGTGGGATTGGCGGTCGCCTTGCTGTAGGGAAGCTCGGAGAGGACCTCCACTTGGGAGCCGTTCTCCTGAACCCAGTCGCGGCCGGTGATGCCGCAATCCAGGAAGCCCCCCTCGACGTAGCGGCTGATCTCCTGGGCCCTGAGCAGGCGGAGGCGCAGCTCTGGGTCATCCACCGTGGGGCGGTAGGAGCGGCTGGTTCCGGAAATGGAAAAGCCGGCCCGCTGGAAGAGAGAGAGGGTCGCCTCCATCAGGCTTCCGGAAGGAAGGCCAAAAGTGAGTGTGGGATCTGCCATAGAGAATGGGGGGTGGGACGATAGGCTCTCCCCCAAGGGGCTCACAAGCTTATTCAGCACGGGGGCTCTCTACGCCCGAGTCCGCCCCCTTCTTGAGAGCCTTGGACTCTCGGCGACAACGGGGTCGACCCCAGAGCCATCAAGGCTGCTCCCAAGCCTTGTCCTGCAGATCCGGCTTCTGCACCTTCGTGGGGGAGGGGGGATTTTCTTGAGAAATCCCCTCTTCAGCCGCCGCTTGCGCCGCTACTTTCAGCGCGCGGCGTTCCGCCCTGACGCGCATGATGAAGAGCACCGACCCGTAAGTGAGCAGCGAGATGGGGGCCGCAAAGACCGCTCCCCCCACGGAGAGGGGCAGGCCGATTTCGATGAAGTTGTCCCACTGGAGGATCTCGGAGAGATGAAAGTCCTGACGCGTGAGCGCGGGGGGAAAGTGGTGGGGGTGGCTCAGGATCCAGAAGCCAACCTGAAACTGCCACCTCAGGATCAGCGGCCAGATCGGCAGGAAGACATCGTGGAGCGACACACCGATGACGGAGGCCACCACACTGCAGCGGGTGGCCAGCGAGATCCCCATGGCGCTGAGCGTCTTGAACCCGAAGATCGGGAGGAATCCGAAGAATATCCTGATTAAGGTGCCGGCAGCCACCGAGTGAGGGGCATCCTTGGCATCGAGAAGCGTATGGAACTTCCGGATGTAGGCTTTGAAGTGACGCCTCATGATGGATCGTGGGGTTCCGCGGGCCGCGCTTCAATCAACGCGACCGCTTCTTTGCGGTCTTCTTCTTGCCGAGGAGCCGGTCGGGATTGAGCGCCTGCAGGGCCGGGGGGAGGAAGAGTCCGTCCTTGCGGATCAGCTTCCCGTCGAACCAGACCTCGCCGCCGCCGTAGTCCTTGCGCTGGATGCAGACCATGTCCCAGTGGACGGCGCTCTTATTGCCGTTGCCCGCGACCTCGTAGGCCTGTCCGGGCGTGAAGTGGAACGACCCCGCGATCTTCTCGTCGAAGAGAATGTCGCGCATCGGGTGGAGGATGTGCGGGTTGAATCCGAGCGAGAACTCCCCGATGAAGCGCGACCCCACGTCGGTGTCGAGGATCTCGTTGAGAGCCTTCGTGTTGTTGGAGGTCGCCTTGATGATATTCCCCTTTGAGAACTCCAGCCGCACATTGTCGAAGGCGATCCCCCGGGCTGAGGTGGGGGCGTTGAAGGTGACATGGCCCTCTACGGAATGCTTCACGGGGCAGGAGAAGACCTCGCCGTCGGGGATGTTGTGCTCCCCGCCGCAGATCACCGAACCGATCCTCTTGATGCTGAAGCGCAGGTCGGTGCCGGGGCCCTTGATGTGAACCTTGTCGGTGCGGTCCATCAGCGCCTTGAGCGCCTTCATGCCGGGAATCATCGCGCCGTAGTCGAGCGTGCAGACCCGGAAGAAGAACTCCGCGAAGGCCTCCGTGCTCATTTGCGCCTGCTGGGCCATCGAGGGGGTCGGCCAGCGGAGCACTACCCAGCGGGTCTTGTTGATCCTGTAGTCGAGGGCGGGGCGGAGCTTCTCGGAGAGGAGGGCCATTTTCGCCTGCGGCACATCCGACATCTCGGAGATATTCTGCGATCCACGCACCGCGATGTAGGCCTGCATCTTCTTGAGTCGCGCGAGATCGATCTCGGCCATGGTTGCGGCCTGAGGCCCGGTGACCCCGACCGCCAGCTCCCTGCTGATGCGGCCGGAGTGCATGATGACGAAGGGCTCCGCCTTCGCCGCGCGGGCGGCGCGGATCAGCGCGATCACGAACTCCTCCGGCGTGTCGGCGACATCGATCAGGACACGCTCGCCGGCCTTCAGCTTCGTGGAGTGGCCGGTGAGAACGCGGGCGAGGGAATCGTAACGGGAGTCGGACATGGGGATAGGTGTTTAGGCTCTAGACTATTAGGCTGTTGGGACAATCCGCGGAATCGAAGCGATCAAGATTTGGAGGGAGTCTTGAGCTTCGCGAGGTATTTAGAGGGGTCTTTCTCGAAGTCGTCGATGCACGACTTGCAGCAGAAGCCGACCTGTTGGCCTTTGTAGTCGACCATCACCGGCTTGCCCATGTCGCCGAGCTTGTCACCCGAGACAATGCAGGTGGTCAGGGGATAGGGTGTGGGATCGGCGGCTCGGGTGGTGGCCGAGAGCAGCGCGGTGACAGCAAGAGCCAGCAAAAGGTGTGACTTCATCGCGTGGAATCTACCACGGAATGCGGCGGTGGCTAGTGATGAAAAGCCGCGCCAACCCTGTCCGCTCCAGACACGAAAAAGGCGGGGACCGAAGTCCCCGCCTTTCCGGTGACGAACTAAAATCGTCTTGAGTTCGCCTTAGATCGCCTTGTCGCCGGTCTCGTCCGTACGGATACGGATCGCGCTCTCGACGGGCAGGATGAAGACCTTGCCGTCGCCGATCTTGCCGGTCTTGGCGGTCTTCACGATCGCACCGACCGCGCCTTCGACGGCGACGTCAGCCACGACGATCTCGAGCTTGATCTTGGGCAGGAAGTCGACTGTGTACTCGCTGCCGCGGTAGATCTCGGTGTGGCCCTTCTGGCGGCCGAAGCCTTTGACTTCGGTCACCGTCATGCCTTCGATTCCCAGCTCGCTGAGGGCGTCTTTGACTTCCTCGAGCTTGAAGGGCTTGATGATTGCTTCGATTTTTTTCATGGGTGTTGATGGGTGTGGGTTGGTCCTTCCAGGGATTAGTTGGCGCTGTAGGCCTCCTCACCGTGATCGTTGATATCGAGACCCTGGTGTTCGGCCTCGACCGTGGGACGGAGTCCGAGGATCAGCTTCAGGATCAATCCGAGGATCAGCGTGCCGACCACCGCGAGGGCGATGGTGATGCCGACCGCCTTGGCCTGGGCGATGATGAGCGAGTGCGACTCGATGGCGGCCTTCAGTCCGTTCTTGGCGGCGTAGGCGTCGCTGACGAGGTTGGAGTTCACGGCGGGGTTCACAAGGACGCCGGTGATGAGGGCGCCGACCGTGCCGCCGACACCGTGGATGCCGAAGGTGTCGAGCGTGTCATCGTACTTGAAGATGTGCTTCACGACGGTGACGGCGAAGTAGGGAACCGCACCGGCAACCACGCCGATGATCGCGGCACCCGTGGAATCCACGAATCCGCAGGCGGGGGTGACGACCACGAGGCCGGCCACGGCGCCCGAGCACATTCCGAGAACGGTGGGCTTGCCCTTGAGGATGAACTCGAGGAAGGGCCAGACGAAGGCGGCGATGGCCGTCGCGATCGTGGTGGTGAGGAAGGCGTTGGCGGCGACGCCGTCGGCGGCGAGGGCGCTACCGGCATTGAAGCCGTACCAGCCGACCCAGAGGAGGGCGGTGCCGATGAAGGTCATCACGAGGTTGTGGGGAGCATGGCTGTGCTCGACGCGCTTGCCGAGGAGGAGGCAGAGGATGAGGGCCGACCATCCCGAGGACATGTGGACGACTGTTCCGCCGGCGAAGTCGATCGCGGGGATCTTGGCGTCGGCGTTCCAGACGCCGTTCATGAGGCCGCTGGAACCCCAGACCATGTGGGCGAGCGGGAAGTAGACGAGGAACATCCAGCCGAAGACGAAGGCCATCAGGGCGGTGAACTTCAGGCGCTCAGCCGTGGCGCCGAAGATCAGGGCCGGGGTGATGATCGCGAAGGTCAGCTGGAAGATGCAGAACACATTCTGCGGGATCCAGTAGGCGTAGCTGGTGTTCGGCGCGGAATCGATGCCTTTCAGGAAGAAGAACTCGGTGCCTCCGATGAAGGGGCTCGCGAAGTTCGCTCCGAAGACCAGGCTGTAGCCGACAGCCCACCAGATGATGGCGACCATGCCGGTGATGCCGAGGCACATGGCCAGCATCGAGAGCATGTTCTTCGCGCGGACCAAACCTCCGTAGAAGAGGGCCAACCCGGGAAGGGTCATCAGGAGCACGAGGGCGGAGGCGACCATCATCCAGGCCGTGTGACCGGCGATGGCTGTCGGCGCGATGTTCGTCGCGGTCGGGTCACCGTTCGTCAGGGCCGCCTGAAGGTAGGCGGTCTGGGCCTTCAGCGGGGCATCCGCGAAAGCGATCGGAGTCGGTGCCGGAGCCGCGGGAGCGTCTTCGGCGTGGAGTGCGGAGGTGACGGCGCCGAGCATCGCCAAAGAAGCGACGGCCGCGAGTAACCGGACCAGGGAGGTTGTTTTCTTTATCATGGGTTGGTGTTGTTTTTGGGCGCCCGGTGAGGGGCGGTAAGGCTACTTAAGCAACCCCCGTGCCAACTCCTGCTGGCTGGGTCTTTTCAGTTTGGACTACGTTGCTGCTCGGTTGCCGTATGATCCAGATACGGCTGTCCTCGCGCGCCTTGTCCAAACTGAAAACTCCTTCGCCAGCGGCAAAGAAACAGAGAAAACCATCAGATCTGGCGATTTTTGACCTTTTGATAGAGCCGAGGGGACATTTGACTCTTTTTAGCCATTTATCAGAGGGCGGACTTTCCTTCTTTCACGGGAACCCCCGAAGTTGTTCCCTGTTTGCCCATGCGAATTCTGCTTCGGGTCTTCGGTTACACGGCGCGCTACCCCTGGATGGCGGTGGCGACGATGTTCTGCGCCGTCACCGGCACCCTGATGGTGGCGGTCTTTCCCGCGGTGACCCAGCAGGTGGTCGACGTGGTCCTGCGCCAGCATCATCCCGAGAAGCTGATGCCGCTGATCCTGACGGGGCTTGCCGCCTTCTTCGCCCAGGATCTGCTCAACGCCCTCCGCATCCTGCTGAACAACCACTTCGAGCAGCGGGTGATCTTCGACCTCCGCAGCGATCTCTATGCGCGGATCCAGATGCTTCCGCTTCCGTGGTTCGACAACAGGGCCACCGGCGACATCATGACGCGTCTGGTCGAGGATGTGACCAATGTGGAGCGCGTCCTGATCGACGGCATCGAGCAGGGAACCGTGGCCCTGCTGCAGATCGGGATCGTTCTGGCGCTTATGGCCCATTACAGCGGTGAGCTCACCCTTGCGGCGCTCACCCCGCTTCCCTTTCTGGCCGCCGGAGCCCTGGCCTACACGCTCACCGCGGGAAAACGCTACCGCGCGACACGCAAGGCGACCTCGGCGCTGAACTCCCTCCTGCACGACAATCTTGACGGGATCCGCCAGATCAAGACCTACGCGACCGAGGAGCGGGAACACGCCCGCTTCAACGCGGCGAGCGAAGCGCTCCGCAAGGCCTCGCTTGTCGTCATGCGCTACTGGGCGATCTACAGCCCGACCATGAACTTCCTCGGGAACTTCGGCATGGTCGTGATCCTGGCTGTCGGCGGCTACCGCGTCCTCCAGGGGTCGATGGATCTCGGCGTGCTGGTCGCCTTTCTGGTGCTGGCCCGCTATCTCTACGAACCGGTCGGGCGGCTTCACTCGCTGAACCAGTTGCTCCAGTCGGGACGCGCCGCCAGCGAGCGGGTCTTCTCGATTCTCGATGCGCCGCTTGAGGAGGGGTGGAAGAATCCTGCTCCGTGCGGTGAGCGGAAGCCTCTCTGCGGCGAGGTCCGCTACGAGCATGTCGGCTTCGAGTACCAACCGGGAACCGCGGTCCTGCATGACATCTCGCTCCACGCGAAGCCGGGCGAGATGATCGCCCTGGTCGGTCCGACCGGCGCGGGGAAGACCTCGCTTGTCCACTTGCTCAGCCGCTTCTACGAGCTGACCTCCGGCGAGATCCTGCTCGACGACCGCCCGATCCGAGATATTCCGCTGAGCCAGCTCCGCCAGTCGGTGGCGATGGTGACCCAGGAGAGCTTCCTCTTCAACGGCACAACCTCCGACAATCTCTTGATCGCCAAGCCCGACGCCACCGAGGAGGAGATGTGGCGGGCCTTGGCCGGCGCGAACGCCGAGGCATTCGTCCGCCGTCTCCCCAAGGGGCTCCACACGCAACTCGGGGAGCGCGGCGTGAAGCTGAGCGTCGGTGAGAAGCAGCGCCTCTCCATCGCCCGGGCCCTGCTCAAGAATCCCCCGATCCTCGTCCTCGACGAAGCGACGGCCAGCGTCGACAACACGACCGAGCGGCTGATCCAGGAGGCGCTCGCCCACCTGCTGGAGGGTCGCACCAGCTTCGTGATCGCCCACCGGCTCTCCACCGTCCGCCACGCCGACCAGATCCTAGTGATGGAGCGCGGCCGGATCGTCGAGCGGGGCACCCATGAGAGCCTGCTGGCAACCGGTGGTCTCTACGCCTCCCTCTGCCGCGAGGCAGAGAGTCATCACGGCCTTCTGGAGGATTCCACCCCCATCCTCCGGGGCTGATCTAGATTCTTGGCTATTTTCAGTGGACGCGGCAGGGATGATCTCCCGCAGCGGCGCGGAGAGTAAAGCCAATGGAAGGGGGTATTTCCTCTTCGACTTTCATGCTTAGAAAAAACCATTGAGCTGCCTGCTTTCTTCAAGCCCTCGCCGAAGGTTTCACAGGCGTCATCCAGCTAGCGTTTTTCTGCAGGCAGGGCAGCCCCCGGTTATGAAACTTGGCCCGGCTAACACTTTTATTTTTATCTCTGCGCCTCCGCGCCTCCGCGCGAGTGATCCCCCATGCCACTCCTTTCACCTTGCAGAAAACTTCTTCTGCAATCGTAATGCCGCCTGCCGGAATCGCGGCTGACCACCATGACGACATCCAACGACAAGACCACGACGGAGAGGCTGCTGCTTGAGAACAAGGCGTGGTCCGAGGAGGTGAGTCGCCGCGACCCGGAGTACTTCAAGGCGCTGGCCAAGGAGCAGAGGCCGAAGTTCCTCTGGATCGGATGCTCCGACAGCCGCGTTCCCGCCGAGACCGTGGTGAACGCCAATCCCGGCGACATCTTCGTCCACCGCAACATCGCCAACCAGGTCATCACGACCGACTTCAACTGCCTCAGCGTCCTCCAGTATGCGATCGTGGTGCTCAAGGTGCAGCACATCATCGTCTGCGGCCACTACGGTTGCGGCGGTGTCCTGGCCGCTCTTCAGCCGGAGAACACCGGCCTCATGATCACCAACAAGTGGCTCCTGCACATCAAGGATGTCTACCGCCTCCATCAGGCGGAGCTCGAGGCCCTGCCGCGCGAGCAGATGGTCAACAGGATGATCCAGCTCAACATCATCGAGCAGGTGCGCAACATCGCTCACACCTCCATGATGCAGGCCGCTTGGAAGAACGGTCACCGGCCCACCCTCCACGGCTGGGCCTACGGTCTCGATAACGGACTGATCGAGGAGTTGGTCTCGATGGACCACACCTCCACCATCGATCCCATTTACCGGATCGCCGAGTAGGCGCTCCGTCCAAGTCACCCAACAACCGCTTCATGGAAAACGTCGTTATTATCGGATCCGGTTGCGCCGGCTGGACCGCCGCCATCTACACCGCACGGGCCAATCTCAATCCCCTCCTGATCACCGGCCAGCAGCCCGGCGGACTCCTCACCACCACCTCGACCGTCGAGAACTTCCCCGGGTTCCGCAACGGCATCGAGGGAACGGAGCTCATGACCGAGATGCAGGAGCAGGCGACCCGTTTCGGCACCCGCATCCAGTATCTGAGCAAGGTTGATTCCGTGGATCTCTCGGGAACGCCGCTCAAGCTCACGGTCGAGGGGAAGGTCATCGAGACTAAGAGCATCATTGTCGCCGTCGGCGCCGGTCACCGCCATCTCGGCGCTCCCGGAGAGCACGAGCTCGAGAACAAAGGCGTCACCTACTGCGCCACTTGCGACGGGGCGCTTCCGATCTTCCGCAACAAGCCGCTCGTCGTCATCGGCGGCGGCGACTCCGCCTGCGAGGAGGCCAGCTACCTCACACGCTTCGCCTCGCAGGTTTATCTGATTCATCGCCGTGATTCCCTGCGAGCCTCGAAGATCATGGCCGAGCGCACGCTCGCCAATCCGAAGATCACCATGGTCTGGAACTCCGTCGTCGAGGAGGTCCTCGATGTCTCCCAGAACAAGGTGACAGGGGTGCGTCTCAAGAACACCGTGACCGGCGAGACCAGCACGCTCGACTGCGTCGGTGTCTTTGTCGCCATCGGACACACGCCGAACACGCAGATCTTCCAGGGACAGCTCGCCATGACCGAGGCGGGCTACATCACCCTCGTTGAGGGAAGCCGCACGAATGTCACCGGCGTCTTCGCCGCCGGTGACTGCGCCGACTCCGTCTACCGTCAGGCGATCACCGCCGCGGGGATGGGTTGTGCCGCCGCGATCGACGCGGAGCGCTACCTCGCCGCTCTGTAACCGCGTTTTCCAGGATAACCAATCCCCGGCGTTGACTTGGTCCGCTATTTGGCATATCTGCCAACTATGCGCAAAGCCGCTTCCTTAAAAAAATCGAAGGAAAAATCGAAAGCTGTGCTCCGTTCCACCGTGGTGAAAGCCATGGCCCACCCGACGAGGCTTCTCTTCATGGAGTTGCTGATGGGGGGCGAGCAATGCGTCTGCGAACTGACAGAGGCGGCGGGATGCAATGTCACCACCGTGTCGAAGCACCTCGCCGTGATGAAGAAGGCCGGGCTCCTTGTCTGCGAGAAGAGGGGGCTGAATGTCTACTACCAGATCGCCTGCCCCTGCTTCGGCGAGTTCTTCCGCTGCATCGACCTGATCTCCTCCTCCCGGCGCGAGTGCCTCCGCCTCGCCTGCTAATTCCGACAATCATGAAATCCTCCACCCTCTTGAAAACCCTCCGGGATCACTCCGGTTACCACATCCGCTTCCTCCTTCCCGATGGCGGACTCATACCGCTCCATGCGCATGTCACCGAGGTGGGGCGCGTCGACAAGACCTTTCTCGACTGCGGGGGAACAATGCGGAGGACCTCCTCTCTCTGCCTCCAGACCTGGGTGGCCGATGATGTCGATCACCGCCTGCCTGCGGGGAAGCTCGCGGACATCATCGACCGGGCCGCCCCCATCCTTGGCAACGATGATCTCGAGGTGGAGGTCGAGTATGAAGAGGGATTCATTTCCCAGTTCCCGATCGAATCGGCAACCCAACGGGGCGATACGATTCTCTTCACCCTCGGAACTAAGCACACCGACTGCCTCGCCAAGGAGATCTGCCTGCCAAATCCCCAGGAAAGTTCGTCGTGCTGCAGCGGCACCGGATGCTGCTGATTTGCTTTTCCCGATGAAACCACTCGTCCTCATCCTCTGCACCGGCAACTCCTGCCGCAGTCATCTCGCCGAAGGCATCCTCCGTGCCGCCGCCGGCGATCTCATCGAGGTCGCCAGTGCCGGATCGAAGCCCGCCGGCTATGTCCACCCTAAGTCGATCGAGGTGATGACGGAGATCGGCATCGATCTCTCCGGGCATCACTCCAAGCATCTGGCGGAGTTTCTGAACCGCCCCGTCGACACCGTGATCACCGTCTGCGGGAATGCCGACCAGGCCTGCCCGATCTTCCCCGGACAGCTCCACCGCTACCATTGGGGCTTCGATGATCCCGCGCACGCCACGGGAAGCGAGGAGGAGGTCCTCAAGGAATTCCGTCGCGTGCGCGACCAGATCCGACTCGTCTTCGAGGCCTACGCCGCGGGACTGAAGCGCGGGAAGACTCTTTAAAACATGCCGCCGCTTTTTCGCCGACTCCTGGCCGAGTTCCTCGGAACCTACTTCATGATCCTTGTGGGAACGGGTGCCATCGTCGTCAATCAGGTCACCGGGGGATCGCTCACCCATCTCGGCGTGGCGCTCACCTGGGGGCTGATCGTCATGGTGATGATCTACACTTTCGGCGATCTCTCCGGTGCGCACATGAATCCCGCCGTGAGCATCGGATTCACGGTCGCGGGACGCTTTCCGGTTCGCGAACTCCTTCCCTACATCGCAGCACAGTGCGCCGGAGCTCTTGCCGCAAGCGGCACCCTGAGACTCCTCTTTCCCACGAACCAGTTTCTCGGCAGCACCCTGCCTGCGGGATCCGACCTGCAGGCTTTCATCCTTGAGTTGCTCCTGACCGCTATCCTGATGCTTGTGGTTCTGAATGTCTCCCATGGCGCGAAGGAAAAGGGGATCACCGCCGGCATCACCGTCGGCGCGACGATCGCGTTCGAGGCCCTCTTTGCCGGCCCCATCTGCGGGGCCTCGATGAATCCCGTCCGCTCACTCGCCCCAGCCTTGGTCTCGGGACACCTTGAGCACCTCTGGATCTATCTCACGGCCACCATCCTCGGCGCACTCATCGCCGTGCCGGTTTTTGCCCTCCTGCGTGGGAGAGAAAAAGCCACCTAGCTACTTCCGGACGAAGTCCGCGATGCGCTCGCAAGCCTGCTTAATCTGATCCATCGCCGTGGCATAGCTGCACCGCACGTAGCCCTCACCCGAGGGGCCGAAGGCCGTGCCCGGGACGACGGCAACTTTCTTCGCGTCGAGGAGCTTCAGCGAGAACTCCTTGCTGGAGAGTCCGGTGCCACGGATGTCGGGGAAGACATAGAAGGCTCCCTTCGGGAGATGGCACGGGATGCCGGCCTCGTTCAGCGAGGAGACGATGAAATTTCTGCGGAGGCTGTATTCTTGCTTCATCCGCTCGACGCTCCGCGCGCCGCGCTCGAGGGCCTCGATGGCGGCCTCCTGTCCCATGATGGGCGCGCAGAGGATGGAGTACTGGTGGATCTTCATCATCGCCTCGATGATGTCGGAAGGGCCGCAGGCGTAGCCGATGCGCCATCCGGTCATGGCGAACGCCTTGGAGAATCCATGCAGGAAGAGGGTGCGCTCCTTCATCCCGGGGAGGGCGGCGATCGAGTGGTGGGGCACCTCGTCGTAGGTGAGCTCACTGTAGATCTCGTCGGTGAGCACCACGAGATCGTGCTTCACGGCGAAGGCGGCGATTTTCTTGAGTTCCTCCAGCGGCATCACGGCACCGGTGGGATTCGTCGGGAAGTTGAGCATCAGGACGCGCGTCTTCTTGGTGACAGCCTTTTCCAAGTCGCCAACCTTCAGTGAAAACTCATCCTCGGCCCGTGTCGCCACGGCGACGGGAACGCCTCCGGCAAGCTGGATGCTCGGGCTGTAGGAGACATAGCACGGCTCGTGGTAGAGGACTTCGTCGCCCGGATCGAGCAGGGCGCGGAGGGCGAGGTCGATCGCCTCGGAGACGCCGACCGTGACGATGATCTCGTCATGGGGGTTGTACCCGACCGAGAAATGTTTCTCCACATAGGCGGCGATGGAGCGGCGCAGGCGCGGGGAGCCGAGGTTGGAGGTGTAGCCGGTCTTCCCCTTCTCGAGCGAATAGACGGCGGCCTCGCGGATGTGCCACGGGGTCACGAAGTCGGGCTCGCCGATGCCGAGGGAGATGACCTCCTTCATCGACTGCACGATCTCAAAAAAGTCGCGGATCCCCGAACGGGGGATGTCGCGGACATGCGATGCGATGCGTGAACTGGTCATGACCCTCTTGTT
>Ga0114964_10002647_pt1 | contig 12419 bp, 11 predicted proteins | sample C_131016_MF_Meta_FD_92638 | JGI IMG/M metagenome (GOLD analysis project Ga0114964, IMG submission 92638) | Freshwater microbial communities from Lake Croche, Canada to study carbon cycling - C_131016_MF_MetaG | ecosystem: Environmental > Aquatic > Freshwater > Lake | place: Lake Croche, Canada... | reverse complement strand
TGATGAAGCTCATACGCTTGCTTCATAGCTTGATCGACTTGGACTTCATCTTTAACATCTACACAGATTGCTTTTGCAGACAGTCCTTCTTTCATAATTTCACTGACTGCAAACTGCGCAGCTGAAAAATCAAGATCCATAACGACCACATGCGCTCCCGAGCGTGCCAAGCCTGTTGCTACAGCTCGACCAATACCATTTGCGCCACCTGTCACAACTGCTGTTTGGCCTTGTAAGCTAAAGGCATCTAGCGGGTTAAAGCCTAAGGTCATGGTTTATCCTTTTGTAGATCAGGCAACATTCATAAAGTGCAGATCTTGAGACTTTCTTAAGAGGTACAGAGGGCTTGTAGTATCCAAATCCACATCGTCACATAACAACAGTTGACCCTTAAGAATTCGGCGACGGATTTTCAACCCGGCGCATAAATAATATGGGACAGGGTTGCTTTGCAACAAAGCTTTTGCCGGATGCAGGGCATGACTTAAACCTGTGATCACATGCCGCTCTCCCATCTCAAGCATTTGACCTGGTTGCAGATCTGTTTGAGCGATTGCAACCAAATCAACCAAGGGTCGAACCTCAGAACTGCCCGTTGAGCATTGCAAGCTCACGGCAGACAAAACTGAGAGCGTAGCTTCTGCTCCAAGCAGATGCACAGGGTTGTGGATCAACACATATTTTTTCTCTGGGCAAGTGGGTATGCCTTTGCTTGCAAAGAGTTGGCCTGTTTTTTGATCTGGAGCTTCAATGACGACAAAGACGCCACCGGCAAAACTCAGTTCATCGGGACGACGCAAACAATTGAACATATCAACACGATTTACACCATTGAGCAGACCGCCATCGGCTTTGGGTCTAAAAATAGTTGGCAATTCGATGGTTTTTGCCAACGGTGCATGCAGAGTCGGGGTATCTGGCATGAGACCGGTGTGATTACAAACAATACCCATTTCACACAAATCAGGAACAGTGGTTAAAGCAAAAGGAACTTGCGCTCTCCCTGCAAGATTTTTTTCAACATCATGCGTGGCTTGCAAATGAAAGTGTTCTTGAAAATCGGGGCATAGCGCCAGCTCCCCCCACGCTGTGATGCTGCTGCTGGCAGCATCCCAAACAAAATCAGACTCACTGGATTTTCCTGCACAAACAATTGGAAACCCCATCAGTTTGGCCCACTGGATCAAACCAATCAGTAGGCTGGGTTGATCGCCATCAACTGGTGAAATCACGACGCCCTTTTCGCGCGCTCTGCGAGCCAGTTCGGCGCCCACCACAACCTCAGCTTCTTTAGTGGCCAACACTACATGGCGGCCAGCCTCGATGCACGCCAAGGCCGTCGCTGCCGCACCATGAGGATCACCCGTGGCTTCGAGCACCACGGTCAGCGGCATTTGAACCAAAAGCTCTGCATGATCGACTACAACCAAGCGCCCCATTTGGCTGGCCTTAAGGGCTTGTGATAGGTCATCACACACTTGAATATCTGAGATTGCAAACCCAACACCAATCGCAGCTTGTACAGCACGCTGTGTGTTTTGATCACACACCGCAATCATTTTCAAGCTGGGCATTCGGCCAATTTGCGCCATAAATGTGGCACCAAATTCTCCCGCACCAACCAAGCCCACCCCCGCTGGTTGGTGCGAAGTGGCTCCAAATTTTGAAAAAATAGTTTGTAGGTTCATGATTTATTCTTGCATACAAAATGAAAATTGTGCCAAAATTATTCACCGTTTGTAAAGCAATCCATGAGCAAGCTGCGATCAATCCCGACACCCCAACAGACCATGCTGGGCTTGCGCAAGGAAGAAAAGGCCCCGACGAAGAAGGGAGATTTGCACCTGCATGCGGTGGCCATTTTGCGAAACATGATCATCACGGGTGCTTTGGCCCCAGGCGACCGGCTAAATGAGCGTCAGTTGTGCGAAAGTTTAAAAGTCTCCAGAACTCCCATTCGGGAAGCTATCAAAACTTTGGCTCAAGATGGATTGATCCAAGCTTCACCGAACCGCTCACCTGTTGTCGCTCCATTAGATGCCCACCAAACTGCAGACCTGATCGTTGTAGTTTCTACGATTGAGGCCTTGGCCGGCGAGTTGGCTGCAGCACGCGTAACAGAGGCAGAAGTTGCCGAATTGGGCATCTTGCACTACACCATGCTCAAGCACCAAGCCAATGACGACCTGCCTGACTACTTCAAGGCAAACAAGGCCTTCCACCGTAAGATTTTGGAATATGCCCACAACAGCACTTTATTGTGGATCTGGGACTTGATGTCTTTGCGGGTCGACAGGGCCCGATATGCCTCTAACTTATGGCCTGAGCGCTGGGGTAAAGCCATGCATGAGCATGAGCAGATTTTGAAGTGCCTGAGTGATCGAAACCCCAGAGCCACCTCCATAGCCATGTCTGAACACGTACAAAACGGCCTTTCGGTAGTCGTCACAAGCCTTTTACAAGCCCACCACGCCGAGCCCCCAGGGGGTAGGAAACCCTTAGCTTGACGGCTCAAAATCTTGCATGCAAAATTAAAAGATGACATAAGGAGTGCCAAATGACCAAGCCAATAACCAACTTTTCTAAAATTTCTCGCCGAACACTTTTGCAATCCAGTGCGGCTATCAGTTGCGGTTCATTTTTGATACCCGCTCGCGCAACTGTTGAGCTCAAGCTCACCCATCCCGCAGATTTGTCACACCCGGTGCATATTGAGGCAGAAAAAATGGTTAGGCGCATTAACGACCGGACCAACGGCGAAGTCAAGATCACCATATTTCCCAATAGTTCATTGGGCTCTCCCGTAGAGACAGCACAGCAAACCCGCCTGGGCGCCATCGACATGATCTTGATGAATCCAGCAAACATTGAATCCATATCCAAAGCTGTAGGTGTAATAAATATTCCTTACCAGTTTGACAGCTACGAGCACGCACATAAAACATTGGACATCACAGGCAAAGATTGGCTTGCACAACAACTTGCCGCCGTTGGATTTAGTTGGATTGCCAACTTTGAATGGGGTTTCAGGGCTTTGTCAAACAGCCGCAAGCCAGTGCGTTTGCCAGATGATGTCAAAGGCATGAAACTGCGCGTGCCACCGGAGTTGGCCATCAAATCGGCCTTTGAAGCTTTGGGAGCGAATACACAGACTATTGCATTTCAGGAAGTTTATTTGGCCTTGGCTAATAAAACGGTGGACGGACAAGACAACCCCATCGGAACGACCTTTGCTGCCAAATTTTTTGAAGTCCAAAATCACATTGCTTTGACCAAACATATTTATAGCACCATCATGCTGACAGCCAATCAGCGCTCATGGCAAAACAAACTTAACGAATCGCAAAGAAAAATTATTTCTGAAGAAGCCGCTGTGGCGGGGCAAGCCGCTCGCAAAGGTGTGCGCGAAAAGGAAGAAGAAAACATAGCTATCATGCAAAAAGCAGGAGTGGCTTTTACGCGTCCCGATGTTGCGCCTTTCAGGGACAAAATGGGCCCAGCCTACGAAGTTTTGAAGAAAAGCTTAGGGGATGAGACTTGGAACGCTTGGACTAAATTGGTAACTGCTGCACGCGCATAAACAGAGCTGTTAAGCCCATGTTCATTGCTGCAATTTTATTTTTAGTTGGATTAAGTATTGTTCTTGGCTTCCCCATTGCGGGGGCGCTAGGCATGATCGCAGTCGGCATCATGGTTTTTACATCTGGGGCCGACTTGCTGATGATTTTCATTCAGCGCGCCTATGCTGCCACCACTTCATTTCCTTTATTGGCTATTCCATTTTTTATATTGGCCGGAAACCTCATGAATGTGGGGGGCACGACCGAGCGAATTTTTGAAGTTGCTAAATTATTTGTGGGTCGCGTCCGAGGTGGCTTAGCGCATGTGAATGTAATAGGCAGCATGATTTTTGCAGGCATGTCAGGTTCTGCGGTAGCAGATGCAGCAGGTTTAGGCGTGATCGAAATTCGCGCCATGATCAAAGAAGGTTATCAAGCGAAATATGCAGCCACAATCACCGCCGTCTCATCCACCATTGGCCCCATCATTCCGCCCAGTATTCCATTCGTGATTTATGGCAGCTTAGCCAATGTTTCCGTAGGCGCATTATTTTTGGCTGGCATTGTTCCCGGTTTGCTAGTGGGTGCTGGGCTGATGATTTCGATTGCATTGGCAGCCAAAAAATTGAACCTGCCGCGATCAACTGGCATTGAAAGCTGGTCGAACGCCTGGGGGGTTATCCTCCACGCGACCCCTGCATTGGCATTGCCACCATTGATTTTGTACGCTATTTTCAGTGGCGTAGTCACACCTACTGAGGCAGCAGTTCTAGCAACTGCATACGCCTATGTCTTAGGTCAATTTGTTTACAAAGAACTAACTTCGGGTAGCTTGATTCAAACCATTTGGGATTCTGGACGGCAAACAGCCCAAGTGATGTTCATTATTGCTATGTCCGCTCCATTTGGCTGGGTCTTGATTCAGCAACAAGTGCCCAATGCAATCTTGCAAGGCTTAATGTCTCTGTCATCAGATCCAATTATTATTTTGCTGATCGTGAACGTAGTGCTATTGATTTTGGGAATGTTCTTAGAAACGATTGCCATCATGATCATTACTTACCCTATCTTGGCGCCTGTCATGTCAGGCATAGGCGTTGACCCAGTTCACTTTGGTGTGATTTTGGTAGTCAACATGATGATTGGCTTGGTAACACCACCTGTAGGATTGTGTTTGTTTGTGGTCTCAGGTATAGCCAAGGTGCCTATTGCAGATATCGTTGGCGAGTTAACGCCATATTTAATTGCATTGTTAGTGGTGCTGGTACTGGTGACTTATGTTCCAGCATTTTCTTTGTGGCTGCCACACCTGTTGGGATATGGAGTCGTGAAATGATCGAATATTTCAAGCGCCTCGATTTTTGGATTGCTTCTATCTTAAAGTGGTCTGTGATTGCGTGTTTTTTGGGACTGTTTTTTTTAATGATCGCCGGAGTACTACAAAGACTCGCACCTGAATTAAAAATATCAGGTTATGAGGAGATTATTGAATTTTTGTTTGTATGGATGACCTATTTAGGCTCTACTGCGATGTGGCGAGAAGGTATGCTTTATCGGGTCGGCGCATTTGACAACGTACTCTCAAAGTCATTGAAACGCTTACTTGGTGTGATCATTCATTTATTCATGATTTCTCTATGTTGGGTGTTCATATTCAAAGGTAGTGAATTTGCGTTAATGGCCGGAGAAATCACACCATTTTTGCAATTCAATAAAATTTATTGGTATTCAGCAATTCCAATTTGTGGTTGTTTCATGGCTATTTACAGTATGTTTTCACTTGCACGATTACTACTTGACCCATCGTTTGAAGAGCATCAAGAAATCATCACGCTGGGTTAATGACTCCTAAAAGGAAACGAATGTCACGATTAGCAGGAAAAGTAGTCATCATCACTGGTGCGGCAGGCGGTATTGGTTCAGCGACAGCCTTGCTCTTTTGTGAAGAAGGTGCCAGTCTTGTAATGGTCGATTTACCAGATTCGCCATTGCAAACTGTAGTTGATGGCATCTTGAAAAAATTTCCAAGCGCTCAAATTGAAATGATTTTTGCAGACGTTGGCCAAGAGGCGTCCTTGAAAGTAATTGCTGAAAGCGCTGTGCGCCGTTTCCAAAAAATTGATGTTCTGATAAACAACGCTGGTGTTCGCGCATATGAAGCCTTAGCACAGACCACAGCTTCAAGTTGGGAAAAAATATTGTCAATCAACTTACTAAGCTATGCCTATCTAATTCGTGAGTGCCTGCCTTATCTGCGTTTGAGTAAGCAGGCCTCTGTCGTCAATATTTCTTCAACTCATGCAGTCAATCCGCGGAGTGGTATGGGACAGTATGACGTAGCCAAAGCAGGCATTATTTCCTTGACCAAAACTTTGGCATTTGAAGAGGCGATTCACGGGATTCGCGTAAATGCTGTTTGCCCCGGCCTCACTCTCACGCCCTTTCACGTTAAACGCGCTCAGGCTGACGGAAAAAACGAGCAAGATTTGCGACATGAAGAGGTAACTCACAATATTCAAAAAAGATGGAGTGATGCACGTGAAATTGCATATCCAATTTTATGGTTAGCCTCCAACGAGGCCTCCTTTATTACTGGATCTGTGTTGATGGTCGACGGTGGAACACGGGTCTAATCGCCTTGATCCATTCATCTGATTAAGTCAGGTCCGTCGAATGCAACGATATCGTGCGCTATCTCTCGGATAAATCGGCTAAAACTTATGAAGTTTATGCAAGACAAGGTCTCGACATCGGAGCAGTCAGTTGGTTTTAATCGTGAAGGCTTTGGCCTCGCTACGTTATGAACCTGGTGTTTACCCGATCCTGCATGATGAATTATGTCTACCAGTTGAACTCTTACCCGTGTGCAGCCCATCGCTGATTAAAGAGGCGTATGCATTGCGAGAAACCGCCGACCTTTTTATCCTCCGCTTCAAAACTTGTTCCTTGACCCATAGTGCAACAAGGCGTAAAGTGAGTAATCGCAAAAAAGTAATTGTGCGATTGAAGTCTGTGCTTTTAAAAAATTAATAAATGGGCTCGAGCCTATTACATTTAGGAGAATATGAAATGAATCGTAATTTCAAACAACTGATTTCGGCGGCAGGTTTTTTCTTGGCCACAGGTCTTTTCTTGTCTGTATCTGCCCTGGCTGAGGTGAAATTGCGTTGGGCCCACGTAGGTACCGCTGGAGCGCCACAAACTCTATACGCAGAAGAAGTGGCCAAACTGGTCAAGGAACGCACCAGTGGTCGAGTTCTTATTCAACTATTTCCAAACTCACAACTTGGTGGCGCTGGCGAATTAGTTGATGGCGTAAAGTCTGGCGCAATATCCATGGGCCATCATGAGTTTGCGTCCTTGGCCAAACTTGTCCCGATTGTTGCAGTGTTCAATACCCCCTTTGTCTACCGTGACCCAGAGCACAGTTTGCGTGCCACCAATGAGAATACCTCTCCTGCCTTACGAGATATCAATAAGCAACTGGGTGAAAAAGCAAACATCAGAATTGTGGGCAGCTTTTTTGCTGGCACTCGGCACTTAACTTCCAATGAAAAAGTGCTTTCGTCCAAAGACATGCAAGGCAAAAAATACCGAGGCGTTCCTATCAAGCTTTGGTCCTCTATGCTCACTGGCATGGGTGCAGTTGCCACGCCTGTTGAGGTGGCCGAGCTCGCTACGGCTCTAGCCACTGGTCTCGTTGTTGGTCAGGAAAACCCACTTTGCAATCTTCAATCCCTCAAACTCTTTGAGGTACAAAAATTCGTGATGATGACGGGCCACATGCAGTCCACCCTCGCCGTTTTTGCCAACGAGAAAGCCTGGCAAGCCATTCCAGCTGAAGATAGGAAAATTCTTGAAGACACCATGGCAGAGGTTGGAAAGGCCACGCTGGCTTGGGACCGTGCAACCACTGGAAAATGTAGAACTGATCTTGAAGCCAAGGGTATGACTTTTATTGAAGCAAAAGATGGCCTGGACATTGAAGGTTTCCGCAAGTCAGTCTTGGTTCAAATTGGAAAAGACTTCCCAGACTGGCCTCCATTTATCGAGCAAATACGAGCTGTCAAGTAATCTGCGAAGAGTACGAGGACAGATTTAAATGTGGGCAAATATTCTTGCGTTTATTCGCGCAGCAGTGCGATGGGGCAGTCTGACACTACTGGCACTTTTGGTGATTACACCACTGGCTCAAATTGGAATGCGCGAAATCTTTAACGTACCGATGTCCTCGGCCGAGGAACTTGCGCGCTATTTCATGATTTGCCTTACGTTTTTTGCATCATCCTACGTGACGATCGAGGGTGGCCAGATTCGGATGGAGGAATTCCAGGGCCTGCTGCCGCCCCGTCTTCGCTGGTATCTGCAAATGCTGATCGAGATCTCTGGAGTAGTGATGTTTTCAGTTATTTGTGTCGCTTCAGCCATCACTATCGGAAACAATATGCAAAATCAAACGCCTACGCTCGAGATGCCTTTCTGGCTATTCATGGGCCCATTGCTTGTGGGTTCATTGTTATTGGTACTCGAAACGACCTTGTCTTTTTTTCATACCTTGCGCCGCTGCGGGCCAGAAGAGAAAAACACAGTTTTAACCTAACTAAGGAAATTTTCAATGGAAGGTTTTCTCATTGTTGCTGTGTTCCTTTCGCTGTTCGTGCTGGGCTTTCCAGTCGTCCTCGCAATTGGAATTCCCTGTATCGTTTACATATTTTTAAACGGGCTGCCCATTGACCTGGTCGCTCAGCGAACGCTGTACGCGCTCGATTCGTTTCCCTTGGTAGCAGTGCCTGTGTTCTTATTCGTCGGCAGTCTGATGAACAGCGCGGGCATTTCACGCTACATCTATAAGTTCGCTGATACAGCGACGGGCCGCCTTCCTGGGGGATTGGCACAGGTCAATATCTTTGGTAGTCTGATATTTGCCGGCATGTCCGGCTCCGCACTTGCAGATATCGGCGGCTTGGGTCGCATTGAAATCGACGCAATGCGCAACAAAGGCTTTACATCGCAGTTCGCCGCCGCAGTGACGAGCGCTTCAGCCATTGTTGGTCCAATTTTTCCGCCCTCGATTCCGCTAATCATCTATGGCACAGTCACTGGCGTTTCAGTCATCCAACTGCTACTAGGGGGTATCCTGCCTGGCTTGCTTTGTGTGCTGATGTTGATGTTAATGACAGCATGGCTTGCCACCCGACGAAATTATCCCCGCGCTGAACGTTGGCCAACTAGGGCTGAGCTTTGGCGGGATTTCAAACCAGCGTTCCCTGCCATCGTAGCCCCACTGATTCTGATTGCAGGCATGCTTGCGGGCTACTTCACTCCCACCGAAATTGCTGCCGTCACCGTACTGTACGCAGTTCTGATCAGCAGCCTCTTTTACCGCGAACTGACCTGGCAAGGCGTACTTAATGCCGCATTTGAAACCATTCGTGCATCGGCTGGTATCTTGATAATTGTTGCAGTAGCTGCTCTTTTTGGATGGATTTTGTCGGTGGAGCAAGTCCCACAAAAACTGACAGAGGTCATGCTGTCAATTTCGACTAATCCTTATGTATTGCTGATGATCGTCAACGTACTGCTGATTTTGGTTGGTATGTTTCTGGACAGCACAACTGCAATTTTAGTCATCGCACCAATCATCGCCAAGCCACTTATCGCAGCTGGTGTTGATCCTGTGCATCTTGGTATGGTCGTCGTGTTCAATCTCATGGTGGGTTTGCTGACACCCCCGATGGGACTTGCGCTCTTCCTTGTGGCAGATATCGCCAAGGTCACTATGAAAGACGTACTTAAAGAAATGTTGCCTTATTACGTTCCATTACTCATCACATTGATGCTGATCACTTACGTGCCGGCTCTGACGACCTGGATACCTCGACTAGCCATGGGTGGATAGTGAAAAACAACCAGCCCGAGTTAAGCGCAGATTTTCCTATCGTCGATGCGCACCAGCATTTTTGGAATATCGAGAAAAACTATCACCCTTGGTTGCGTGACGAGCCGCCCATTTCATTTCGATATGGTGATTACAGCGCAATCAGAAAACGTTATTTGCCGAACGATTACTTTACTAACGTTGCGCCTCACAATGTCGTCAAAACGGTATACGTAGAGGCCGAATGGAATCCATCGGATCCAATTGGAGAATCACGCTACATTGCAGATTTGCGTAGCGAAACAAATTTTCCAAATGTCATGGTTGCACAGGCTTGGCTTGATCGGGATGATTGCACTTCAGTACTAGATCAACAAGCATCGTTTGACTTTGTACGCAGCGTACGCCATAAACCCCGCGCAAACTCTTCGCCCAAAGATGCTGCTCCGGGAGGTATGAACGATGCAAAATGGCGCGCTGGCTTTGCGCGACTTGCACCCTTAGGGCTTCATTTCGATTTACAGACGCCGTGGTGGCACCTCGCCGATGCGGCACGTTTGGCATGCGATTTCCCTGAAACAACGATCATCCTCAATCACACGGGGCTTCCCAGCGACCGCAGTGCCGAGGCACTTGGCAACTGGCAGCACGCGATCAAAACACTTGCTTCATGTCCTAATGCCATGATCAAAATTTCGGGCCTGGGCCAACGCAACCAGCCCTGGACTGTTGAAGCTAATCGCGTCATCGTCTTAGCTGCCATCGAAGCCTTTGGCATATCACGCTCAATGTTCGCCAGCAACTTCCCGGTCGACAGTTTATGCACCAGTTTTGATACCATTTTCACAGGGTTTCGCACAATCGTTTCTGACTTTTCGGCCTCTGAGCAGCGTGCCTTGTTCCACGATAACGCAATACGCATTTATAAGATGGAGTAACTCATGCAAAAACTTCGAATTGGGTATGTAGGCATCGGGCTTATGGGCCTGCCTATGACGCTGCGCCTGCTCCAGCTAGGTTACTCGGTGACTGTCTTTGATGTTTTGTCAGGACGCACTGATATTGCTTCTGCATCAGGTGCAAAAGTCGCATCAACTCCCGCACAAGTTACCCATGAAAACGACATCATTCTGCTTAATCTACCAACAACCGACGCCGTTGAATTGGCCGCCTTTGGCGATCATGGCGTTGCAACAGCTATGCATCCACCACAACTCATTGTTGATTTCTCAACTGTCAAGGTTGACAAGGGCCGTGCTTTCGCAGCAAAGCTGCGAGAAAAAACGGGTTGTGGGTGGATCGATGCGCCAGTCTCAGGTGGTCCACCGGCATGTGCTGCTGGAAACCTGACCATCATGGCAGGTGGCGATGCTTCCGAGATCGACCGCGTGCGCCCATTGATGTCCGACATTGCAGGGCAGTTCACTTTAATGGGCCCATCGGGCGCAGGTTTAACCGCTAAGATGATCAACCAACTGATTGTGGGTTGCACTCACGCAGTCATGGCCGAAGCTGCTGTTCTCGCCGAAGCCGCTGGCATAGACGCTGCGCGCATTCCTGAGTGCCTTGCAGGAGGTTATGCCGACAGCTCAATGCTGCAAAAACTTTATCCAAGAATCATCGCGCGTGATTTCGCGCCGCAGGGCTATGCGCGTCAACTTCTCAAAGATCTTGAAATGTTGAACGAATTCGCCGGCGGCCTGAAGGCCCCATTGCCAATGTCAGGGCAAGCATTAACGTTGTATCGGATGCTGATTCATCTGGGTCACTCAGAGCTTGATACTGCAGCCATATTCAAACTGTATGAGCAAACAGCCAGCGTGACAAGTTGAGGGTTTTGCTCCAAATACAAGCAGCAAAACTTCAGCAGGATGCCAGGTCAGACAACGAACCGTCTCATCCAGATTCAGATCTTAGCGCTCTCGCACCCAATGACTCAATAAATAGCAAGTATGACCGGCGACACACAGTTGGCTCATGTGAGCCCCAACACCTCCAAGGCCTAAAACCACATTCGGATCCTGCAGGATCTCCTGCACTTCGCTATCTTCGCAATTCAGCAATGCGGGCCAGCTAAGCCAATTTCAAATTCAAGCGGTAAAAATCATTGGCATTACCAACAAAAAATGCATGCCGTTGCTGGCTTGAAAAGTTTTCAAGCATTTTTGAAACCGATTGAACCAAGGTATCAAAATCAATACGCAAACCGGCCACAGGGAAGTTGGAAGCAAACATGCAACGCTCAATACCAAAAATACCGATAGCATCTAAAACAATTTGTTTGTTAGATTCATAAGACCATTTTTCATTCTTCAGCCCGAACTCAGATACCTTTAGGCGCACGTTAGGTTCTTTTGCAATAGTTTGCATTGCCTCACGCCATGCTTGCAAGCCCTGTGGGCTTCGATCCCAAGGAAAGCCAGTATGGTTTAAAACAATCGGGGTTTGTGGGAACGCACGAGCCACATCCGCCGCTTCCACCAAATGCCAATATGGCACACGCAAATCCCAGCTCCAGCCATATTTTTCTAGCCTTGAAAACCCTTCAAGCCATTTCGGGTCTTGCATACTGCCAACTTGCCCAAGCTTGATTTGGCCAGGATCGAGCGCAGTGACAGGTTTGGAGCGAATGCCCCTGACCAACGGAAATTGAGCTTGACGCGACATGACTTCTTCGCTGTTGTCGGTGTGAAACCATGCATGCGCAACGATCGCGGTTGGCGCGTTTTCACTCTGATGCATTTGCGTTAACCACCGTGTCTCACCTACCTGATCGTTTCTGTTCCATTCGGCTTCACAGTGCACGGTTGCCAGCACGTTGTGATTTTGGCTGTCCTTACGGTAATCAGTGGGTAAGTAATTTTTTTTTAAAGCATTGTAAGAGCCCAAAAAGAAATGATGTTCAGGATGAGATTGCAACCATGGGTAATCGTTTTCGTCTAAATTCCAAAAATGATGATGTGCATCCACCAGTGTGATAT
>Ga0114964_10002646_pt1 | contig 12419 bp, 21 predicted proteins | sample C_131016_MF_Meta_FD_92638 | JGI IMG/M metagenome (GOLD analysis project Ga0114964, IMG submission 92638) | Freshwater microbial communities from Lake Croche, Canada to study carbon cycling - C_131016_MF_MetaG | ecosystem: Environmental > Aquatic > Freshwater > Lake | place: Lake Croche, Canada... | reverse complement strand
TCAAAGGGCATCGAATATGTTGTATGTGAAAATACCAATAAAAGAATGAATATTTCGGGAAAGGGAAAAGAGGGAAACACATTTGTATTCAGTACAATATGGGATAAAACATTAAACTAAATAGTATGACACAGAGAACAAAAGATACCTTACTTGAAATAGGTATAATAGTAGTAAGTAGTATACTAGGTTTACTATTTGCACACGTAGTCTTTGGACTAGGATAAAATTAAATAACAAACATAAAAATAAGTAAAATGCCAAGCTTTGACAAATTAGCACCATTAGGTTGGGAAGGACCAATACCCGAACCAATGCCAGTAGAAGAATGCTACCCAGATACAAAAGAGTATAGACCAAGCAACCAACAAGTATTACAGGAGTACGAAATTACACTAAGATTCCTTAGTAGAGGATGTGTTGTTAATGTGGGCTGTAAAAGTATAGCTTTTGGAACTGCAGAGTCAGCTATGAAAGAAGTAAATGAGTATGTAACCAATCCATGGGAAACTCAGAAGAGATGGAGAGATTTATTAGATAATTAAATAGATAACAATGAATACATCAACAACCGGACCAGCTCTAACTTCATTAGGTACATATGTAACAAATGGAGAAGCTCTTACAGCAACATATCTAGATATGACTACAAAGTGGTTCGATACTAGCAGTTTTCAAGGATATGTAATATCAGGAACAACATTAAATTTAAACACAAACAAAATGACAGTAACACAAACAAAAGTAGCGGTATTTGAATTAATCCGTAACGAGAAAAATGAAATTACAGATACTAAATTCATTAAAGAATTATGGGTACAAACCAAAAACGGTTCTTCTTTAGATTTCCAAGTAGCTAAAGATGCTGAGATATCAAAATACGACCCTCAATCAATTTCAATCAGAATTATTTACACCTTAAGTTTCTAATCTATGACAACAACAGTATTAACAATCGTGGTATTAATTATAGCTATCTGTATAGGTAGTTTAGTGTACGGAGTACAAAAAGCAAAAAAGAAGAGAAACGGGCTACCGCCTGAATCACAGTTTAATTGGGAACCTTCTCAAGAAGAATTACAAGCAGTTGGAGAACAGCAATAAAGTCCATATATTATAGATTATGAATAAACACACAGAAATAAAAATCGATGAGCTAGAAATAGCTCAACCCGGTCATGCTAATGGCATCTCTCTGCAATTAGCTCATAACCTAAAAGAGGGAAAGAGTGAATTAACAGAAGGAGATAAAGAGGCTATCATCGAAGAAGCTGCTCTACATTTTGGTAATTTCCTAACCGCTCTAGGAGTGGATTGGAAGAATGATCCAAATAGTTCTAATACACCCAAGAGAGTGGCTAAGGCCTATGTCAAAGATTTATGGAGAGGTAGATACGAAGTACTATCTTCGGTAGTATCATTTCCATCCGATGGTTATACAGGATTAGTATTTGAAGGTAATATACCAGTTACTTCGATGTGCTCACATCATCACCAGCAAATCTCAGGTAGAGTACATATTGCGTATATACCAACAGCTGAAGGTAAGGTTATCGGCCTATCTAAACTAAACCGTATTGTAGAGCACTTCGGAAGAAGAGGAGCTATACAAGAGCAGTTAACCGTAGCCATACATAGTGCGGTATCGAAGATTTGTGAAGGTAACCAAGGAGTAGCAGTGATGATAGAGGCCGGTCATAGTTGTGTATCGTGTAGGGGTGTTAAGCATCAAGGAGCGAGTATGATTACTTCCAAACTAGATGGTGCTTTTATGGACGAAGATGCTTGTAGAAGTGAATTTTATGAATTCGTAAAGAATAGTAAAAACTAATGAAGACATCGAAGTCTATAGGACTAGGAGATAGTGTAGCTAAGTTTACCAAGTTTTTTGGCCTGGATAAACTAGCTACGTTTATCGCCAGATTGAGAGGTAAGGAGGATTGTGGTTGTGATAGAAGACGAAGGAAACTAAACAATATAGTCCCTTATAAACACCTATCTCAAGACCTATACGTCTTTACAGGTACCCGTAAGTTTACTTTCTTAGAAGATGCCCGAATACTCCGTCAAGGAGTACCTGTATTGTATAAAGCAGGAGAGGTAATTTATATCGATCCAAGCATGGACATATACTACGAATTGAGAGACTTACTAATAACAAACATACTAATATGCAACGAAAAGAAAGTAAAACAAATTGGCACTTCTATATTAGCTTAATTAAATCTGGATTTAGATTCGGAGCAGGATTCGCTCTCATATTAGGGAGTCTACCGACAGCCGGTGCTTTATTGATTGTAGCCGAGATATTAGGAATTGCCGAAGAATTATAAAATATAAAAACATGCTCAACGCAAAACAAATCATAGACGAAGGTCTATTACTATTAGAACACACACAAGGCAAACCTGCTCAGGTTGGTTATGACCTTACCTTAAAACAGGTAAACAAAATAGGTATACCAAATGAAACTAATACCCCTCACGAAGTAGTGTTAAGAAAGATTGGCAAGGTATTAAAAGATAAGACTCATCTCACTACCTATGCCCCTCAAGGCTTAACCACTCTAGACGGTACAATAGGATGGATCTTATATCCAGGTGTATACGATCTAACCTTTAACGAAGGATGTAGGATACCCGATAATAGAGTAGCATTTATTAAGCAGCGTTCCTCTCTATACCGCAATGGTTCGATCATCAATAGCCCGGTATTTGATCCAGGCTTTGAAACTCAGTTCATGGGTACACTAATGTATGTTCACGAGACAATTTTTATCGAGGAGAATGCAAGAGTGGCTCAGATTTATTTCCACGAATGTCAACCCGCTGAACTCTACGATGGTCAATGGGCTTTTGATAAGCAGAGGTTAGAGCAAAATAAATAAGACGGACAATGGCAATAAAGTTATTATCAAGCTATTTATTATAAAGTATATAATGATAATTTACAAAGCAACAAACTGTATTAATGGAAAAGCTTATATAGGCCAAACAAAAAATCTAGATCAAAGAATACAAGAGCATTGTTATAACGCTAAGTATGCGAAGTATGCATTTCATAAAGCGCTGAAGAAGTACGGATTTGAAAATTTTAAATGGGAGGTTTTAGCAGATTGTGAAAGTAGAGAAGAAGCTAACTTACTTGAGGTTAAGTTTATAGAGGAATATGGAGGAGTAGAAAGTACGATGCTCTACAACGAGACAGCCGGGGGTCACACGTTTAAGTATAGATCATTTACAGAAGCAGATAGGAAAGAGCTTTCCGAAAGAGCAAAAAAACAAGAGCTCTGGAAATTAGGAACTACTCCTGAAAGTATAGCTAAAAATGTAGAGACTAGAAAGCGCACAGGAGTCTATAATCGATTGAAAGAAAGACAGCAAGGTAGCGGTAATGTATCTAAAAAGCAAGAAGTACGATCTAAAATAGCAAGCAGCGTTTCAAGCTTATGGAAAGATCCGGAGTATAGAGCAAATCAATTAGCAAAAAGAGATAAAGCAAATCCTATTGTGAAATGTCCGCATTGTGGTAAGGAAGGTAAAAAGCAGATAATGACAAGATGGCACTTTGATAGATGTAGAACAAAGACAGGCATAAGTTGTTAGTTTGAACAGTATTTCATATCTTTACTATATATGCTAATACAAAAGAAATATACAACCGTAGATAGTCAAGAGACTCTAAAAGCCTTAATCGAACATATCCGTACCTACGAGTTATTAACTCTAGACATAGAAACCGATTCACTTAATCCCCGTAAGGGTCAGGTGATCGGTTTTTCTATCTGCGGTAAAGAAGGAGAGAGCTTTTATATGCCAACGATGGCCTATCAGAATAGTAAACTCGAAGAATTGACCATCAGTGGTAGAGGCTGTCATGAACTAGCTTTTAAAGTCCTAAACCTACTGATAGGTAAAAAGATCGTTTGTCATAATGCTGCCTTTGATTTGAGGTTTATTAAGAACTTTTACAAGCTAGATCTCATACCTCATCTACATGCCGATACGATGTTACTAGTACATACAGTAAACGAAGAAGGAGCATTTGGAATGGGGAGTGCATTTGGTTTAAAACCTATTGCTAAATTAATCCAGCAGCATATTGGCTTAGACGTTGAAGGAGATGCTAACGAAGAACAGATAGAGTTGAAAGAGAGTATTAAAAGAAATGGTGGGAGTACGACTAAGGATAATTACGAGATCTATAAAGCTGACCTGGATGTATTAGCTAAGTATGGTGCAGCAGATACCGATCTAACTCTACGTATCTATAACCATTTCATCGTTAAGTTAGAGGAAGAGAAACTAGAGAAGTTTTTCTTTGAAGAAGAGGTGATGCCGATTTATAGAGAGGTTACGATCCCGATGGAGGAGTATGGTGTTGAATTAGACTTGGAATTAATTAAGGATACTAAAGAGAAGATTGAAATAGATCTAGCCGAACATGCTAGGTTGGTGATGGAAGAGCTATTGAAAGAGACCAAGGTCAAGCAATGGGTCATAGACATGGCTACCAAAGCCTATCCACCTTCTGCTAAAGGAACTTATGCTCAAGAGTTGATCGAACAGGCAGGTATTGAATTACCAAGATCGGAGAAGACAGGTAAATTTACCTTGAATAAAGCCACTGTTTTGACATTACCAGAGGGTGAGTTAAAACAATTTTTATTAACGGGAGACGTTAAGCTATTACCTGCAGAGCAGGTGTTAAAGGTAAGCCTCAAACTATGGAAAGAAGATAACGAAGGTAAATACTTTAATATACAGTCCAAAGACCAATTAGGGCAGATTGCTTTCAATGTCTTGGGCAGAAAACCTCTATCTACGACAGCGAGTGGTAAGCCTCAATTCGATGATGATGTTATTGAGCAGATAGCCAAGACCGAAAAGTGGGCAGAGAATATCAGGGTATACAATAAACTACTCAAGATTAAATCCACCTACGTAGATAGGTTTCATGACAACCACGAAGATGGCCGTTACTACTTCTACTTCAAACAACACGGCACAGTTTCAGGTCGATACGGTTCGGATCTACAGCAGTTACCCAAGCCTAAAGAAGATGGAGAGGCAGCACCTATAATCGTACACTATAATAATCTAGTGAGAGCGTTCCTGGTAGCCGAAGAAGGTAGGATGTTCATCGATACAGATTACGCTTCTTTAGAGCCTAGAGTATTCGCAACTGTAGCAGGAGACGATGAGTTAAAACGTATCTTTAGAGAAGATCTAGATTTTTATTCGCATATTGCTATTCAAACTGAAAAGCTAGAAGGAGTGAGTGCACATACAAAAGCACCTAACTATTTAAAAAAGGTAAATCCTGTTAAAAGACAGACCGCTAAAGCCTACTCTCTAGGAGTGCCGTATGGAATGTCAGGTTACGCTCTCGCAATGTCTCTAAACATAGATAAAAAAGAAGGAGAAAAACTTGTCGAAGGTTATTTAAACGGATTCCCAGAGCTTAAAAAGTGGAGAGAAGAGTCTAGAGAGTTTGTAAAAACTCACGGGTACATTAAGAATAAAGTAGGTAGAATAAGACACCTACCTAAAGTAAAAGCAATCTATAGTAAGATACAGGATGGTATACTTGATTGGAAGGTTAGAAAAGATCTAGAAAGAATTTACGGTAAAGAAAAGGTGCTTAGCTTATATAGAGACTACAAAAACGGTCTAAACAATGTACTTAATTTTCAGATCCAAAGTTTAGCAGCTTCTATTGTAAATCGAGCAGCACTTCAGATTAGTAGGAGATTTAGACAAGAAGGTATCGACGGAGTAGTTATAGCACAGATACACGATCAATTAGTCTGTTCTGTTAAGAAAGAGGATGTAGAGAGAGCAGTACCTATAGTTCAAGACTGTATGGAAAATACAACTCCGCTAGACGGGGTTAAACTTATTGCAGAACCAGCTGTTGCAAAAAATATGAAAGAAGGTCACTAGAACCACATAGTTTGCCTATTTATAATAAAGACAGTATGAACTACAGTACATTGTACGACAGTCTAATATCAAGAGCAAAGAGTAGGCAATTAGAAGGTTATGTAGAAAAACATCATGTAGTACCTAAATGTTTAGGAGGTGATAATAGTAAGGAAAACATAGTAGCTTTGACAGCTAAAGAACACTTTATCGCTCATTTATTGCTATGTGAAATACATCGAGGAAATAGCAAATTACTCTATGCTGCTTACGCAATGTGTCAACAAAATAAAACTAAAAAAAGATATATCCCAAGCAGTAGAGTATACCAGAGACTAAAACAAGAGGTTCAAAAAGAAAAGCTGAGACAAACTACTACCATATGTAGTAGTTGCGGTAAAGAAAACTCTAGAATTAATTCACATGTACGACCTGTAGCTAATTATTGCAATCGTGAATGTTACTTATCTGCAGGACGAAAAGGGAGAGCATTAGCTACCGGTAATATACATATACATAAAAACGGAGAGGTTAAGTTTATAAATAAAACTGACCTAGTTAAATACCCCGGATGGCAGATTGGTAGACCTGGTTTTAATAAAGCTGTAATTTGTCTTGACAAAGACACTTTAGAAGAAGTGCAGGACTACGATAAGATGGAGGATGCTATTAAAGATGGATTTAATGTATCGGGAATAAGTAGGTGTGTTCACGGGCATATTAAAACACACAAAGGGTATGTTTGGAAGTTAAAAAATGCTGTATAAACACTAAACTTTTCGGAGATGTTAGACTATTTATTAGAGTAATTAGCTTAAATGAACGAAGATATACTAAAAACAACGGGAATGATAGTAGGTGGTATACTGGCAGCAGTAGCTCCCTATATAGTGACCTGGGTAAAGAAGAAATTTAGTAAACCTGTTGATGAAGCTAAAGATTTTTTACACAATACCGAACATCGTGCACTAATCAATGAAGTATTAGTTGAGATTAGAACTCTATTAGGAGCCAATCGAGTAGCAGTAGTAGAATATCACAACGGTAATGCAGCCATAAACGGACTACCGTTTAACTATGCATCAATGACCTATGAAAAAGCTGATGTAACGACTAGGGAGATGATGTTAGATTATCAAAAAGTACCGATCAGCCCGGTATGCGAGACCCTACTAGAACTACATAACTCAGAAGGAGGATTTGTAAGAGTAGGGAAAGATTATCCAAGACCGGCAGTAGTAGACATAAATCGTTACCACGGTATTGAGACATCGTATATGTTTAGAATTGGAGATCACATTAAATACGGTACAGTATATGCGATGTGGATTCACGAGGATATAAATTTAACCGAAGAAGAATTAGATATAATACATCTAAAAACGTTATACATAAAAGATATTATGTCGAAGATGAAAAAACATTAAAAGAAAGTTGGTTTTATAAAATAAATTAGTTATATTAAAATATGTTTCGTACAGAGTTTATCAAGCATGAGGACAGTCTCTATGTCCTAAAACGTAAGTTAAGAGAAGAATATCGACCTAACATCGAATCCTGGAAAGAGCAACTAGGTGCAGACAAAGTCTTGAAGAAAGATGGCGTATTGTACTTTGTTGAATTAGTTCCTGAAGCCGAAATTGTTGAGGATGATATAACTGTCCAACCTCTTATCGAAGAATCACCCAAAGAAGAATTAAAACAAGAATCAAGTATATGACATCAACACTAGATCCATTAAATGGACATGTAATCTTAAAACCCATCGAAGAACAAGAGCAGATGGCAGGTAATATCATAATCCCAGACATGGGTAAGGAAAGACCTGAGATAGCTGAAGTAGTAGCAGTAGACAGTACCTTTAACTGGCACACCGGTCAATTAGTATCTGAACCCAAACTCTATCCAGGAGTAAAGGTTATAGTACCAAAGATGAGTAGCCAGCGTATAAGTATTGATAACCAAGAATACTACATCACTAAAGTAACCGAAATCTTATCTAGAATCGTAGACACTCCCGTAGCTAGACAAGAGACTCTTAAACAACTATTAATAGAGACACCAGTATTACCGGAGAATGATATTGAAACACCTCTAACCGCATTAAATTCAACACTATAACATATGATAGAAAACATAACAGGCACAGAACTAAAAACAAAACTAGCCCAGGGCATTAAGAAACTAAACCTAGCAGTTTCTTCGACCCTAGGACCTGGTGGTAGAACGGTCTTAATTGAAGACAAAGTAAATGGCATTAGGGTAACCAAAGATGGTGTTGCTGTTGCCAAAGCTTTTACGGAACTAAAAGACGAGGTAGAGAATATCGGAGCTCAACTAGTTAAGCAAGTCTCAATCAAATCTGCTAATGAAGCAGGTGATGGTACCACAACCTCAACCATATTAGCGACTACGATCGTTGAAGATGGTTTAAAGCTAATCGACCAAGGAACTAACCCGGTTGAAGTTAAGAAGGGTATAGACAAGGTAGTAAAGTTAGTGGTAGAGGAATTAAAGCTACAAGCTCAAGACATCTCTACCGAAGCACAGATCAAGCAAGTGGCTATGATCTCGGGTAATGGTGATGAAGAGGTAGGAAACCTAATCGCAACCTCTTTAGAGAAGGTAGGTAGAGAGGGTTTGGTATCGATTGAAGAATCTAAGACCGGAGAGACTTTTTTAGAAGTAGTTGAGGGTATGCAGTTTGATAGAGGTTATAAATCACCTTACTTCGTTACCAACAACACCACCATGCAGAGTGTATTAGATGATCCTTATATCTTGATCTATGACGGTAGAGTTAATACTGCTCAAGAGATGGTACAGGTCCTATCTAAGGCAAATGCCGAGAATAAGTCTTTGTTATTGATTGCAGAAGACTTCGGTGATGAAGCTCTAGCTACTCTAATCGTTAACAAGATGAGAGGTATTGTAAAGGTTTGCGCAGTTAAGGCACCAGACTTTGGTGAGCGTAGAACCCTATTGCTTGAGGATATCGCTATTCTAACCGGAGGACAAGTGATAAGTAAGGACAAGGGCTTAAAGTTGGAGAAACTCAATGCTATGCAGTTAGAGACTATGCTAGGCAAAGCTAGGACAGTGGCTGTAGATAAAGAGAAGACAACTATCATCGATGGTAAAGGAACCGAAGAAGCGATTAAGTTAAGAGCTCAAGAGATCAAAGATCAATTAGATAGACCTGGAGTATCACCTTACGAGAAAGAGAAGTTACAGGAGAGATTAGGTAAGTTAATCGGAGGTGTAGCTATTATTACAGTAGGAGGTAATTCAGAAGTAGAGATGAGAGAGAAGAAGGATAGGGTAGAGGATGCATTATTTGCTACCAAGGCCGCTCTAGCTGAAGGTATAGTACCTGGAGGTGGAGTAGCTCTGATCAATGCTTTTAATCAAGCGGTTAGTAAGACTGTAGAATGGTCAGAGAATGAAAGAAAGGGTGTAAGGATTATACATCAAGCCTGTCAAGCACCGTTTAGAAAGATCTTAAGTAATGCCGGTATTGAAGATTGGTATGCAATCTTACATGATATTCAAACTGCTGATATTACAAACGCTACCTATGACGCTAAATTAGGTAAGGTAGTAGATGCATATGAGACGGGTTTATTAGATCCAGCTAAAGTGACCAGGATCGCTCTAGAGAATGCAGCATCAGTAGCAGGCACTATCCTAACTACCGAATCAGTGATCTTTACTAAGAAAGAAGACAAGAAAACAGAACAACAACCAGATCTAGGAATGGACATGGGATTTTAAACTATTTATAAACAGTAAAATTAAAAACAAAACATGAAAACAATCATCGTAGCTCTAGTAGCATCAATCGTTTTAGTAGCTTGTAGTTCAACTACTACTCCAACACCTACTACAGATTCAACTGCAGTAAAAGTAGACACTACTAAAGTAGTAAAAGATACTACTAGCATCAAGAAGTAATCCGAACTATTAGTTGGAAACACAATTCAAAGTCCTTATCTTTATTATATAACAGTAATAACTATAAGGACTTTTTTTATGGCAGAACACATACTTACACGAATACAACAATAATGAAAATACTCTACGGGATACTATGGGGATTAACAGCACAAGTGATAACGTTCCTACAGTTACAGGGACAGTTAAAGATAGATTGGATTAAAAATAACCTATGGTTTTCCTTATTAATGGGTATACCGGTGACGTATATGTTCATGAAATCGGTAAAATGTTTTGTTGAAGCATTCGATGGTCAGTTATGGCCTTCAAGATTAATTGGTTTTGGGTTGGGTGCTATCGTTTTTACAGCTCTATCGTATCTATTATTTAAAGAACCGCTAACACCTAAGACTCTAGTATGTCTGGGATTGAGTATCTTAATTATATTAATTCAAATATTTGTTAAATAATGAAAATCTATCACAAACTAAAAGTACCGAACGATTCAGCATGGGATAGAAAGTTATGGTATAAACACGTACATTATAGAATACGCTATTTTTGCTATAGTATACACAATATTATAAGATGGATACCAACTCTATGGAAAGATAGAGACTGGGATGATTCATTTATTTTACTAATGCTACAGAAGAAGCTTGAATTTCAAAGAAAACATTTAGTTAAAAGTAATAGGCATATGGGTATTGAAAGAAATAACCGTGATATAACTATAGTGTTAAACTTATTAGAAAGGAAATTAGAAGAATTTTACGGTCTAGAGAAATACGACTATCATGAGTTTAAATGGAACTTCACACCATGTGTAGACCAACCAGAATATACAACAATGGACAGTACGATTGTATGGGAGAAGTTTGATGACTATTTAGCAAAGTATCCAAACGTAGTACGCAAGATAAAACTAGAACACCCAGACGTAGTAGATAAAGATCAATTGAGTCTATATGTTGGGTTAGCTAATGAGAGAAGGGCTAATAAGTTACTATGGAAAATTTTAGAAGAAAGATCTCACGAATGGTGGGACTAATATTAAAAACAAACTATAAAAATATGAGACCAAGGTTACAAGAACAGTACAGAGAAATTTGCAATAAATACGTAAAGTTATTCTGTGAGAAACACAAAGTAGAATTTGAATATTGGGTAAGTGATGAAGTAGGTAGGATAGCTAATTTCGGAGATATCTACTACTTTAATATGTCAGATATTGCCGAAGACTTAGATAACAATTATCCTGCAGGCCTGATTTTAAAATGGATAGAAGACGTAGTAGAATACAGTGAATCTTTCAAATACACAATACCGTTATGTAGATATGCAGACGGAGAAAGATACGAAGTAGAAGCAAATACTAAGGAAGATTGGCAATATATTCAATCAAGAATAAAACAAGAAGGACTACATTATTGCTTCAAACACTATAGTGATTTTAAGGAAATAAAGGATAAAATGTTTCATAACTACAGACAATGGTATGTAGAATATGCCGATCAATTAGAAAAATATATCAACGATAAAATAAAAAGTTATGAATAAATTAGAAAAGCTAGTAAATGATGGTTATGAGGATTTAACAATATCCAAACAAAATCTTATTAAACTTATTGAAAAGCATAGTCACAATATTCCACTACTTATTAACAATAGGAAAGTATGGATTCATTTCACAGAATCTGATAAAATATTTGTAGAATGTGATATAAGTGATGGAAGTGGTATAGAATTAAACATTGAAGAAATAAAAAGTTATGAGTAAAGAAGAAATCATAATCAAAGACTGGGGAGGTTATAAAGTAATTGGAGAATTTCTTAAATCAAAACAGATTATTGATGAGGTTTATAGGAAGTATGCCGATAGTCATTGGACACCACCATCCAACCTAAAAGGTAAACTTTTAAGTGACCAATTATGTAGCGTAGTTCCTATGGAACATTCTAAAGAAAGTTTCATTACCAAAATCAAAACCAATCCTGAGTTCTCTGAAAAATGGGGATTAAAGATTGAGGAACGAGAGTTGAGTTTGGAAGAAAGATATAAACTTGACCATCATTTTGATTGTTTAATTGGTGAATACCCTGAGCATCAAATTACACTAGATAAAAGAGGTGTTCCTCGTAAACTAATCACTATAACATACAATAACGAAACAATACAAAGTTATGAATACAATAGATAAACAATACACAGACCTTCTTCAAGACATATTGGATAATGGAGTAACTAAACAAACTCGTAATGGAGGTACTATATCAGTATTTGGAAGACAGATAAGACATAAAATGTCTGAAGGATTTCCGTTGATTACTACCAAAAAAATGGCGTTTAAAACAACGGTAACTGAGCTACTATGGTTTTTACGTGGTGATACATCAATAAAGTATCTGGTTGATAACGGTTGTCATATCTGGGACGGAGATTGCTATCAAGCATACGTGAAAAAACACAAACACGCTATTAGAACTGAAGGTAATAGAAGTGAGATTGCTATAGAGTCGTTAGAAAAACAACTAATATACACACAAGAAGAATTCATC
>Ga0114964_10002640_pt1 | contig 12431 bp, 10 predicted proteins | sample C_131016_MF_Meta_FD_92638 | JGI IMG/M metagenome (GOLD analysis project Ga0114964, IMG submission 92638) | Freshwater microbial communities from Lake Croche, Canada to study carbon cycling - C_131016_MF_MetaG | ecosystem: Environmental > Aquatic > Freshwater > Lake | place: Lake Croche, Canada... | reverse complement strand
TGCAAAATGCAAAATGCAAAATGCAAAATGCAAAATGCAAAATGCAAAATGCAAAATGCAAAATGCAAAATGCAAAATGCAAAATGCAAAATGCAAAAAAAATTTTGGAAAAAATTATCCAAAGTCGGAGAATGGTCTGAAACGAACCTAAATAATTGACTGCTTTGCCTATAATTAGGTTTATTATTGAGGCGAATCATAAGAGAAATTTGAAAGTTGCAAAAGAACGATAAGAATTTTGATATCCAAGAATCAATCAATAGCAATGTACAATCCAGTCATGGCAAAAAGGTGTTTCATGTTTAATGTTTAATGTTTAATTTTTAATGGTTTAGCAAACAAAAAAAGGTCTAATGATGAATTCGATGTATATCGTTGCCCTGATTGTCAATTTTGAGACTTGTAATTGACTCATTACTTGATTGGGGCATCATTGCAGCAAATGCTGATAAAGACTGTCCCGTTGACATATAAACATTGCCAAGAGAATCCATGGGCAAACTCTCAGGATTTGTGTAAACAAGGGGAATCAACGCCCGGCCTGCTTTCCACACACATTTGGTGACCAAGGAAACATCAGAAAAAGTGTTTAAACGAGAAAGGACGTTGTTGATCGCGACGCAAACATTTCCCAGATTGATATGCTTGTTGTGATGCGAGAGGGCTTGTTTGCTGGTAAGGCCCTTTTCATTGCAGACCATGCAGGTGACGTTCGTGCAATGAAGCTTGTGATGAAGGCGCATGTCTCCATCGATCGCATTCAGGCAAGCAGGACACACCTGAGTCAAAGATGCAATCAGATAAGCATGCATGGGAAAAACCAATACCAATACCTCTTTGGCCTCAGAATAGTGGCTTTCCACATGTTGCATGAAAGTGAAGCAAGTTTTTGATTCGAATGAACACCCAGGAAAAGTGCATTTTTCATCAAAGTCAGTCAGTCCGTCATAAAATATGCGCGGTAAGGTTTTCAAAGTAGCGCAGCCACCACATCTGAGATAACATTCTCTTGGTTCTGACGCAAAAATGGAGCCAAATCCTTCTTGGGAAGGAACAACAGAACCCGCTTTGGTTTTGATCTCGGAAAGCGTCGCGCAGGACAAACATATCAACGCCAAACAGTTATTTATATTGGAACAAGCAGAGAAAACAGCATCTGTTTCATGAGTGCAAAGTGTGCAGCGGTTGATGTGCCGCGCGCATTTATATCTTTTTGCATGGGTTTCATCACAGCCGGGAGCCGAACGCTTGTTGGAAGACATAGAAATTTGGTCCGCACGCAACACTTGCGGTGCTTCATAACTGTTGTCATTTGTAACAGTAAATTTACATAATTAATCCAAACTATTGATCGTATTTTATTACAAAATTTGGTACTTGGTTAATGCGGGCAATTCCCGCAAAAAGTTCTTCTTTCATAAGATACGAATGTATCTGCATGAATGTCCAAGACAATGCCGCAATCGCAGACAATATACCCAAACAATCCACTAGCTGGATCCGATTCAATAAGCTTTTTTAAAAGCTCCTGTTCTGATCTGGAAAGGAGAAGGCATCCGTTTATGGTGATCCATCTGCTGCAGTATTGGTCATACAATGTCCATATGGTAGAAGATATGGAGTGAGGAAATCGGAAGGGTACATGAGATTGTTTGGATTCAATGCATCCCTGAACGACTTGGCTGTAAGATCGACCCCAAAAAGGCCGATTCAAATTTGCGTATTCTTCAGGAACATAATCCCATATCATTCGTCTGATTTCGGAAGGTAGTTTCGGAAATAAAGTCATGTTCAAGTGCCGGGTACGCGCAGCATAATTAGAAGTGGAATTGTTCACAAACATTTGTTTCCGGAAATGGACCCCAAAACGTACTATGAGATTGCCAAGAAAATTGGAGCCGCGTTCGTGGAAAAGTTTACATTGGTAAACCACCAAGTCAGCTCTTATGAGTACTTTATCCGCCACCAACTAACTGACATTTTGGAAGAAATATCGCCAATTATCACACCTGTGCACAAACAACATGTAGTGCATCACATCGTGATCAAGAATCCATGGATTGCCAAACCAACCATCCGCGAGTTCACTGACGGACTTATCAGACCTCTGACTCCCCGGGAAGCGATGCAGCGCCGCCAGACACTGCTATTCGACGTCTACATCGATTTGGAACACAAAACATACCGCTCGGCCGGAGGAAATTCCGAACACACGCTCGCCACTCACTTTGTGTATCGCAACGTTTTGTTGTTCAAGTGTCCAAGTATGGTTGGATCGTCCACTTGTCATTCCCACGGACAAGAGGCGCCGGCAGCCACGTTTGTGATAAATGGATATTTGAAGACCCTTGTTTCTCAAGAAAAACTAAAGACCAACTATCCATTCGTATTTCCTCCCAAGACCAATAGCAAATTCTTATTTTGTGCTGAAGTCCGTTCTTTCCACGCCAATAAGATCCGATCCACATCAACATTGTACGTGCATCTTAATCAAGACAAGAACAAGACCCCAGTTTCGGTGACTGTCAAAGTTCCTTTTGTCAAGGCTGTATCTGATATCGGAGTTTTCTTTGTTCTTCTGGGAGTGCCCGATGTCGCAACCCAAGTCAAGTTATGTCTTCCTCATAATGCGTCGCCAGAATTGCAACGACTGACTCGGACCTTGTTGGAAGTCCCTCTCCCCGCAGAATGCAAAACAAATTCAGTGGAAGATTTGCTCGCGTACGTGGGGCGAGACGACGACAGTACATGGAAGAAAAAAGTCCAAAATGCCAAAAACATTTTTGCCAACGAATTCCTGCCGCACGCAGAAAGTACCAAAGACAAGGCATTCTTTCTTGGACTCACGGTCTGCAAGCTTTTGCGAACATATCTCAAGGAAGTGCCGGTGGACGACAAGGACAGTTATGTCCACAAGCGCATTGCATGTGCCGGTAGTCTTATTTCTGTGTTGTTGTGTCAGCTGGTCAAGTCTTGGAAAAAACGTCTGACCATTCAGATATTCAAAGCAGAGACAAACTCCAAGCCATTCAAACTGACGCATTTCGTCAATCACCGCAGCATTTCCTCCGGTCTCAAATACGCATTCAGCACTGGTTGTTGGGGGATTCAGCGACAAAACACAAACCAATCCGGAGTCTGCCAGGTTGTCAATTCTATCAATATCGTTTCTCAGCTGTCTCATTGCAGACTCCTCAATATTCCGCTCAACCGTGATGGAAAATCCGCAGTCCCGCGGCTTCTTTCCGACACAGCATATGGTCTGACGTGCGCCGCGGAAACCCCGGAGGGTAAATCGGTGGGGCTTTTGAATTCGCTTGCATTTCTGGCTACCATTCGCGTCGGTTGTCCTACAAAACTGATTCTCAAAATTCTCCAGCACGACAACTTTGTAAAGTCAGAAGATGGAGAATATCTTGTCTTGGTAAATGGTATTTTCGCGGGCTACTCTGCCATGCCCGATCCAAAATTGTTTTTGGAAAAATACAAATGGTACAGACGCTGGCAAACCTTCCCGGTGGATAGCTCTATATGCCTGGACCGCCAGACCATTTACATCCAGTCGGACGAAGAAGCCATTGTTCGACCCGTCATCAATCTTGCTCACATGAACAAGCTCGAACCTCTCTACAAGCTCTATGGACACATCCCTGTTGTTTTTTGGAATAGGTTGATTTGCGAGGGGGTCGTGGAGTTCACCACCAAAGAAGAAGAACAAAATCAGTTGATTGCGCTCAATCTCACCGATGTCACCGACAAGTCCACGCACATGGAAGTGATGGAGCAATTTACCATATTCGGGGTGGCCGCGGGAGTTTCCGTACTGAACGATCACAATGCCGGGCCCAGAAATATCTACAGTTCAGGAATGGTCAAACAAGGCATCGGATCCATCCCGCAATTTTTAAACACCAAATTGGACAACAAGACATTCTGGCTCAACTATCCCCAAAAAAACATTGTCAGTAGCGTCGTTTCGGACATCATCGGAGATGGATCGTCCAACTTTGGCGATTCCAGTTCGCAGTGTGTGGTCATGGCAATCAGCTCGTTCGGGGGGCACAACCAAGAAGACAGCGTGATTATCAAGAGGGAATTTTTGGAGAGAGGAGGGTTTTCCACAACCATGTCGAGAGTCCAGAGAGATTCTGAAGTATCCTACGGAGACGACGAAGAAAAATTCACCGACTTTCGCGACCAACAACTCAAGGTATCTGCCCGAGCCAAAGCCAACTACGCCAAACTAGACTCTGACGGACTCGTGCTGGTCGGGGCTGGAGTGACCGATACTGACGTCATAATCGGAAAAACGATTGATTTCAAGTCCAGTCAGCGGTCTGAATCGAGTCAGCAAATCACCACCGAACGAGTCCGCCGAGACAGAAGCGTTCTTCTCAAAGGATCTGAGCCCGGAAACGTACATTCCGTAGCAGTATGTCCATCCAAAGACGGCAACCGATCGGCGACCGTGCGAGTTCTTTCTAATCGTCCGGTGGAGGTGGGAGACAAGTTTGCGAGTCGGTGTGGTCAAAAGGGCGTGTGTGGTAACATTGTGTCGGAGCTGGATATGTTTTTTACAGAAACAGACGGCATTACGCCAGACATTATCGTAAACCCACATGCCATTCCCAGTCGGATGACTATTTCTCACTTGTTGGAAGCCGTGCTTGGGAAACTGGCTGCGGTGTCTGGGAAACTGGCGGACGGAACCTCATTCCAGGATCTCGATATACACGACCTGGACGAACAATGTAAGAAAAACAAGATATTCCGCATGGGAAAGGAATATGTGATAAACGGCAAAACCGGAGAGCGTATGGAAAAGCCCGTTTTTATCGGAGTCATGACATACATGCGGCTGAAGCATCTTGTGGAGGACAAGATACATGCGCGCGCATGTGGACGCAAACAGATTCTGACAAGACAGCCCGTGGAAGGCAGATCCAGAGAAGGTGGTCTGCGGTTTGGCGAAATGGAACGAGATGCGTGCGTCGCCTACGGAGCAAGTAGCGTTTTGATCGATCGTTTTATGGCATCTTCAGACTTGTTCGAGACCGTACTGTGCAAAACATGTGGGCGGTTTGCCGAGCCCGCCAAACCAGCAGACTATAACAAACTATCCATTATGCATGACAAGCCATACTGCAGATTGTGTGACTCGAAGGAAAACATTGTAACATTTCAGATGCCGTATGCTTTTTGCTTATTGTACAACGAGTTGAATGCTCTCCATATCAAACTCAAGTTTGAGATTGAATAAAAATTGAAATGGTTATTGTAAAAAATGAATCCGAATTCTTCCTTTCATAGCATTCCTAATTACGCATCTCCATACAATATTCCATCGGCCGGTCGGCCTTTTACACCGAATTGCTCTAATTATTCCCAAAACTCTGGCTGGATTTATCAAACAGAGGCAGGAACTTTTGGAAATTGTATTGCGGGTCCAACCGGTAACAAACGGTTGCCGCCATTTGATTTTGTGTGTCCAAAAGGAAGGCCTTGTTTCTCAGCGACATCTCCCTTGACGGGCATGAGACCCGACGATATTTGCTGTGGAATAAATGGATTTTCTAGTCATCCAAGTACAAGTATTCTAGGACCACTTCAGCCCGTTTTTAATTTTGTACCGGGTCGATGGTGAGCGTGTTTGGAAAATTAATAAATCTTTTCTCAGTCTGATTTATAAAAAAAAAAGAAAGCAAGGGTCTCAATGCAACAAACTACTGCAGAGCCCGTCAAGGCCAAAAGGAGTCGCACGAAACGCAAAGTAGATGGCCAGTCCGAAGATGTTCCGACAAAACGCAGGAAAACAATCCAATTGAATCCGGTTCAAAAACTCGACAATGTCAAGGGGTGGCTTAGCATGTCTGAAATTCTAAACAACATCCAACTGATTCCAACCCTTAACAAGAACGCCAAAGTTCCCAAGCCGCTGCTCGACTTTTTTTCGCAGAAAACTGCACAAGGTCTTGATCGATTGATCAGTCTAAACCGAGAGTCTCTGGAACTGCAAGCAATCGTGTGGATGAGCAACTGCATCTTGTACTATGAGAAGAACCACAACTTTGTGCTCAAGGCAGCCGATAAAAAACGACTCGAGCATGCCACGCAGCAGCCCAACGTGTCCAACATAAGCGTGGTTAGGGACATGTACCAATACTATCTTGGTGGTATCGAGGAAGTACACAACTACTTCCGGGAGAGTATACGTGAAGAACCAGGCTCGAAGATCGAAGTAGCAAACTCGGACAATGCCAATTCCAATGCCAATGGCAATGCCAATTCCAATTCCAATGCCAACTCCAACTTGTTGCTTGTCAAAACAAGTTCCGGAAAACGCAAAACAGGTAAAATCCAGCCTTACAACCTTTACATCAGAGAACAATGGAAGGACAGATCTGAAGAGTTTCGCGAACTTGGCGCCAAAGAAGTTATGAAGAAATTATCTCTGGAATGGAAGGGCGATCCAAATATCAAAACAAAATACGTCAAAAAATTCCAAGAACTCAACCAGAATATTCAACCCTCCACCGAGCCAGAACCAGCCGACGAAGAAGAGCCAGACCCTGAACTACCTCCCACAACTCCTTCCCCCTCCCTAACCAGGACATCCACTCCCGCTCCCGCTCCCGCTCCCGCTCCCGCTCCCGCCCCCGCCCCCGCTCCCGCTCCCGCTCTAGCGCCCCCGCCCCCAAAACCAAGAAAAAAACCGGCTGCAAAAAACATCGAACTAAGAACAACATCATTAACATATCCTAGTTCAGAACCAAGTATGTAAAAAAATCTTTCTTTATTAAAACAAAAAGACATGAATAATTATGTACAACCATTTCGGTATAGTCCGTCTCCATATTTTGGATATGCGCAAAAAAATTATTATTCAAGCGGATGCAATAATTTACAAGGAGTCATGTCATTGACAAACGCAGCAAATGTGCCATTTTCGTCAAAAGGTTACATGCAATCCAAGACGGATTGCGATAATGCAACCAGAGATCCACGTAAGAAGGATCTTGACTTTTCAGAAGTGTTGAAATCAAAGCCAATGTGGCCAGTCCCGACCATCTATCCAACAATGGATGTCACACCCGATTCTTATCAGACACAACCACCAGTCCCCGACGTGAATGCCTATTGGGATGCGACCAGCCGATCGGCGCCGGTCTATTATTTTGGTTAATCCACATCGTCAGTGCCACCCCTTTTCTGAAAACTACTTAACAATTGGTTCAGGTCTAGGTTTTTCAGCATTTGTTCGGGGTTGATATCCTTAAACATTTCTTGTACGGCATCGATGTCTATGTTTTTTGTAATAGAATTCAAGATGTCTGCGATCTGCGTTTTGTCTGGGATGGTGTTTTGCTTTTGATTCTCCATGATTTTCTTAGTAAACCTCTGCATATTTGGCGACGTTATTATTTGTGTTAGACTAGATATCATTTTTTTAGGATCGGTCGCTTCTGTCAATTTGTCAGACATTTGGGACACAAAATCAGTCGCGTCATACAACTGTTGCAGATACTGCCAAATGTATTCTTTGGACTTTGGCGTCATAGAATCGCCTACCCATAGCTGAGGAATTTTAAGTGCGTTCAGAGAGGGTATTCCGTCCAGCATAATGGTTGGGTCCCTGTTTTTGATCTTGTCCAAATAAGGTCGCAAGTTGCTCCGAAAAACTGCCGCAAAATCTTTGCATTCTTTTGTGATGGGTGGATTCTGGATGTCGTCGATTTTGTACGTAGCTTTGAGAGTTTCTACGAGCGCAGTATACGTTGCAATGAATTCTTCAGACATATCTTTTTTTTTATTAGAAATCTCTTAATAAATATATTTCTTATAAAAAACACACACGTGATGACAACTAGGGACAATTTTAGTTTACAACAATATATACAAGATTTTTCAAGAGCATGGCAAGTACAGAACTTTGAGCTTCCAGGAACCACCTGGCAATACATGCAACCGTCCGAACTATTTCCGGGCTATCTGGCTCCCGTTGCGCCCACTCGGATAGACAAGCTTTCCACGCGCCTTGAGCTGTTGCAGAATTCAGAATCCGAGCGTCAACTCGTACTCGGAAGTATCTACTCGCGATACAGTCCTCCCAATCTCCAGATTAATCTAAACAGACCCTTTTGGTAGAAAGTTCTCGAGCTGGAACCGGATTTTCATGTCGAGTGGAACGATTTGGCACGGAGCAACACTTTCCAGCGCCAAATTGCTTCTTACTCGGACAGCGCCCTGTTTTAAAAGCTCTTGCTTTTTTTTGCGACACACAGAAATGCGCTGGTTCATCGCATGCTCGATTTCCCTTACATGCTGAATGGCATAATGGAGGACGCCCATGTTTTCCGCCCACTTGATATAGTTTAGCTGCCCGACCGTCGTGGAGTAGGTCCATCCTTCAAAATCAAAGTACAGCCGAATTCCTCTCCGAAAGGCGTCAAACATAGCTCTTGTCTGATGCCGCAGAAAAGTGCGGTACGAGTCATAGATATGGACTGTCTGGCCCTTGAACTGAAAAGCAGTCTTTTTACGCTTGCAAATATTGATGACGAAGAAGTCAAGGGCGCGCAAAGAAATAATAGACTTTACGCCAATCACAGGGACCACAATTTTACGAAGCTTTTCGTCCGTAAAGTGACTGTGAATTTTACGTAGTTTTTCTATCTGATTCACAGTCAGGTTCTCGGTCGTCCAGAATTTCCCAAACTCCCAAATTTTTTTGCTCTTGTCCGGAATCTTTTCTCTGACCATTCTTCTGGTCTCGTTTAGATCGGAAGTTGCAGCATCGGGCTTCCTAAAATCGGTGCTAGAATCTTCGTCCAACGAAATACTGGAATTCACAAACATATCTAGAAACAAGAAAATAATAAAAGTAAAAATAAAAGTAAAAGAATGTCAGATATCAAAACCATTGTAGACCAAGCTCTGAACAAAGAGCAAGAATTACTTGCTAGCCTTTCAATAAATGAACAAGACAAGAAACAAGTAGGTGCAATTATTACAAACAAGTTGAAAATGGCTAAAGATTTACGCCTCCATAATCAACCAGACGCAGAAGATCTAAAAGACCCGTTTGTAAAACTCGATAAAAAACAAATCTACATAGAATCGGTCTTTTACAACAACATCAAAGACAATGACTATGCAAAGTATTTTGGACATATACAGATGGATAACTCCACATTAGAAAAAGCTGTGGCTGGTAATGACAAAATCAAAGAAATGATAAAGAGTATGGAAGAATACGAAAATCAAAAAACAAAACAAATCGAGCAGTTATTAAAAGAAAGAAGAAAGACGCTCCGCAAATCCAGAGAACCCCCAGAAATCGATACCCTAGACGAAAAAACCATAGACAATATAAAACAGCATCAAATGTTCGGCTCGCCTGCCCTCTATAATGATAATTTATTAATGCCAGATATCGATCTGTGCGCAAGTTACTTTAATAATTTTGGTAGAATCGGAGACCCTGAATTTGCACGTCAAGACCTGACATGGGTGGACGATAATGAATTTCTTTATACTGCTCCTATAAAAGGGACATGTCGTCGCTAATAAATTAAAGTTGTGTTTTGAATGTTTAGGCAAGAGCGCGGAGCACGTCGTGGTAAGATTTCCTTTTGTTTTTTGTTTGTACTTATATTCCTTCTGTGTAGTGCACTAAATTAAAAAACAAAGCGAAACACAAGGACATTTTTTTACAAGAGAAACGTATCCGAGAATATCACAAGAACAATCCAATCAAACCATTGGAAGCTAGTCTGCGCCAACTCAAAAAGTCGATAGAATGCGATTCCCCAGACTCTGAAGATCGTCTGAAAGATTTTATAAAGTGCAGAGACGATTACCTTTTGCGAACCGCCAATCTCCTCGTCGATAATGCCAATGCCAGCGTAGCACGTGCCCGACTACAGTGCGGCAAAATAAAGACCGGAACCAAAATAACAAATTCAAAAAAACTCAACGCTAGAAATAAAACAATCTTAAAGAACTATCGGGCTTTGTGCATCGCAAAGACCCAGAAAGAACTGAAAACTGTCATCCGCGACAACATTTTTGCACAAGTGAATTCAAGTGGTTTGGATGAATCAGACCAAAAACATTCTGACGATGCATTCAATTCCATTAAGAATTCACTATTTTCAAAATACGTGCAGTGTATAGATCCTAAGTTCTCCAAGCATCTTGAAAAGGCAAAGGCCACTCCTGCACAGGAACCATATCGGGCATTCAGACATATACAAACAGAAGCTATCGAGTTAGTTGATGTTTTTCTAAAAAAACATGGTGCAAAGAGTATTGAGGGATTGAATATCAAAATAGACATTTCTCCTCTTGAATATTCATTTACCTCACGATTCAAAGAGCAACTTGATATTCTTCGCGCAACGCCTTCTTCTTCTTCTTCTTCTTCTTCGTCACTTCCATTGCCTTCTTCATTGTCAACAGATTTGAGTGAAAAAGCAGCCCAAATATTGAGAATCTTGCGACCGGGCGCGGAGCCAGAGGAGCCAGAGGAGCCAGCGGAGCCAGAGGAGTCTGAGGAGGCAGAGGAGCAAGCGGAGCAAGCAGAGCCCGCAGAGTCTGAGGAGCAAGCAGAGCAAGCGGAGCAAGCGGAGCAAGCAGAGCAAGCAGAGCCCGCGGAGTCTGAGGAGCAAGCGGAGCCCGCGGAGTCTGAGGAGCAAGCGGAGCCCGCGGAGTCTGAGGAGTCCACGGAATCCGATGAGTCCACGGAATCTGATGAGCCAGAGGAGCCAGAGGAGCCAGAGGAGGCAGATGAGGCAGAGGAGGCAGAGAAGGCAGAGAAGGCAGAGGAGGCAGTGGAGGCAGTGGAGGCAGTGGAGGCAGAGGAGGCAGAGGAGCCAGAGGAGCCAGAGGAGCCAGAGAAGCCAGAGAAGCCAGAGGAACCATCGGAACCATCGGAAAAACTGAAGGAAAAGGAAAGACAGAAAGAGATAGAAAAACAAGAGAACATCAGAAAGAAAAAAGAAAATAAAATGAGAAAAATACAAGAAAGACAAGAAAGAGAAGCTGCAGCCCAAGAAATGAGAAGACACTATTTATTGCGACAAAAAAAAGAAGCGTTAGAAAAGGAAAAAGAGGAAAAAGAAAGAAAAGAAAGGGAAGAAAAAGAGAAAAAAGAAAGAAAGGAAAGGGAAGAAAGGGAGGAAAAAGAAAGAAAGGAAAGGGAAGAAAGGGAAGAAAGGGAAGAAAAAGAAAGAAAGGAAAGGGAAGAAGAGGAAGAAGAGGAAGAAGAGGGGGGTGATTCTGAACAGGAAGAGGTGGGCGTTCCTGAAGAGGAGCAAATCGAAGGTCGTCGTCCTAAAAGATCGTGTGCGACTGGCAAAAAGAATTACGATGTCGCTGATCAGCTGCGGGTAAGGGGTAAGGGTAGGATTACTGATCATCGTACTCCAGGATGGCGCAAGCGCAAAAAGCAAAAGCGAGGAAGGAAAATGTAATAGTAAAGTTTATTAAAGTCTATCTTGTAATATTCTTTGTTGCGTTAAACCAAGTTCAGGATGTAAACTTTTGCATAAGTCTATCCAATATTTGAATCCATGACTTTCGCATTCAACATTCATTCTTTCTCGTACGTGTTCTAGATGAATTAAAAACTTGCAAACTTTTCCATCGGAAGCCATAGGCAGAAAGCCTTGTTTGAGTCGCTGCCATTCAGTTTTGGTCGAATGACGGCAAGGTTTTCTAATCATAATTCTAGCCCAGATTCGATATCCTTTGGCGATACTAGGATCTATTTCCTTTGAGTTTTGTATGACATGATTATGAATCATGACTGCATACATAACGAAATCCAAGTTGTTAAATCCATAATGTTCCGAGTACATATTAAGCAGCCAATACCTAATGGCTTCGCATGTTTTTGGATTTGGTATTTTTGTGAGAATAGAGGCGGTGGATTCCGAAATAAGGGTGGATACTTTACCAGCAATCATGATTGTCATCCCGGTGAGGGAATTGCCTGTTGCTTTCATTGCATCTTTGGCAACTTTTGACTTAATTTTTTCCATTTTATCGTGCAATGCTGCGTTTCTTTTGATGATGAGCGGGAGATCTGTTATCTCGCGTTGGCTGATAGGCTCCAGCAAGGTATATTTTACAAAATCTTCATGCAAGAGGCAAAAAAACTTGGGCCATCTAGCTATTATAGAGCTTATACGGCTTGCTGGTTTATCTATTGTCAATACTTTGACAGTTTCTCTGAGCTTTTCCAATATTCTTAATTGTTCTGTAACCGTCTGGCAATTGTCTGATAATAAATCCTCAATGTAATCTCTGAATTGCAGATAATCATATTCTGAAAAACTCCTTCCATCGTAAGGAAGTAAATGGTTTGGGTAGTAAGGTCTGTCGATGTAAACCACACGATTGTTTCCCTTGCATACTTCCAATCTCCG
>Ga0114964_10002639_pt1 | contig 12432 bp, 9 predicted proteins | sample C_131016_MF_Meta_FD_92638 | JGI IMG/M metagenome (GOLD analysis project Ga0114964, IMG submission 92638) | Freshwater microbial communities from Lake Croche, Canada to study carbon cycling - C_131016_MF_MetaG | ecosystem: Environmental > Aquatic > Freshwater > Lake | place: Lake Croche, Canada... | reverse complement strand
GGGCTCCACCGGGCAGCCCAAAGGCGTGATGCACAGCTTTGAGCGTATTTCGGCAGCGACCGAGTTGGCGGTCGCGCAAAGCATGTCGCAAAACCTGGGAGATAACCAAGTCCACCGAGTCCTGTCTTACCTGCCGCTGGCGCATGTGTTTGAACGTGCGGTAGTGGAATGCGCCAGCTTTGTCAGTGGCCAACTGCATGTGTTTTTTGCCGAATCGCTGGACACCTTTGCCAGCGATTTACAACGTGCAAGGCCGACTATTTTCGTGTCCGTGCCGCGCTTGTGGCTGAAGTTTCAGCAAGCGGTGTTTGCCAAGATGCCGCAAAAAAAGCTGGACCTCCTGTTGCGCATCCCGATACTGAAAAAAATCATTGCCAAGAAAATCTTGACCAACTTGGGCCTGGACCAGACGATTTCCGCTTTCAGCGGCTCCGCACCTCTGCCCGCCGACCTGATTCGCTGGTACCGCAGCCTGGGCTTGCAACTGCTCGAAGGCCTAGGCATGACCGAAGACTTCGCCTACTCTCATACGGCTACGCCGCGCTATAGCGAGCCGGGGTATGTGGGTGTTGCCAACCCAGGGGTGCAAGCGCGGATCAGCCCGGAGGGTGAGATTTTGGTCAAGTCGCCCGGACAGTTGGTGGGCTACTACAAACGGCCAGATCTGGATGCCGAATCCTTTACCGAAGACGGCTTTTTCCGCACCGGCGATTTGGGCTCGCTCGCGGCCGATGGCCAGCTCAAAATCACGGGTCGCATGAAAGAGCTTTTCAAGACCAGCAAAGGCAAATACGTTGCTCCTGCGCCCATCGAAAACAGGATTAACAACCACCCGCTGGTGGAAATGTCTTTGGTCGGTGGTGCCAGTCACGAAGCGGCATTTGCCATGGTGGTACTGGCCGAAGACATTCGGCCGCGCCAGAAAGACGCGGCAGTGCGCGCCGAAGTGCAGAGCGCGCTGACCACCCTGCTGGCCGAAGTCAACCGCCAAGTGGCCGACTATGAAAAACTCAAGTTCATTGTGGTAGCCGACCAGCCCTGGCAAATCGAAAACGGCATGCTCACACCCACCATGAAAATCAAGCGGGCCAATATCGAAAGCGCTATCGAGCCCAAGCTGGACGCTTGGTACGCAGCGAACCAGCCGGTGCAGTGGGCTTAAAGGACGCGCCCAGCCCTAGAAGCCGATAGCCGCGCCATCCGAGCGCGGGTCGGAGCCGCCGTAGCGCATGCCCGATTGCGGGTCGATCAATATGCCGTGCGCATGGCCGGCAAACTCGTTCCAGTCGCCCCAGCGGTTGAGCAGGTGGCCGCGCCGGTCCAGCTCGGCAATGGTCTCGGCGGGAAAGCGCGCCTCGATATGCAAGGTGTCGCGCGACTCCAGCAAGCCAAAGCGCCCGGACAGCCAGCGCGGCGCTTCCAGCGCTTCTTGCATGTCGCAGCCGTAGTCAATCAGGTTGATATAGGTTTGCAAATGGATTTGCGGCTGGCCGTCGGCGCCCATGCAGCCGACCACGCCCCAGAGCTTGTCGTCCTTGAAGGCGATAGACGCAATCAAGGTGTGCAGCGGCGTCTTGCCCGGCTGCAGGTGGTTGGGGTGGGTCGGGTCCAGGTTGAAATAGGCGCTGCGGTTTTGCAGCACCACACCGGTATTACCCGCCACTACGCCCGAGCCAAACACGCCGTACAGGCTGTGGATCAGCGCCACGGCGTTGCCTTCAGCATCCACGGTGGCGATAAACACAGTGTCTCCGCTGAGGCTGCCATAAGAAGGCACTTTGTCCCAGGGCAAGGCGCGTGCCGGGTCCATCAGGCCTCGGCGCTCGTCGGCATAGGCCTTGGAAATCAGGCGCTCCATGGGCACATCGGCAAAGGTGGGGTCGGCCAAATGGCGGTCGCGGTCGTGGTAGGCGATCTGCTTGGCCTGCACCAGCGAATGCACATGGTCTGCGCCCAGGTGCGGATGCTTGTGCAGTTCCAGCGGCTCTAGCAAATTGAGCATTTCCAGGACGGTAAAGCCTTGCGTGGGCGCAGGCGTCTCAAAAATCTTCACGTCCCGGTAAGTGCCGCTAATGGGCTCGCCCCAGCGCGCGGTCTGGGCGGCCAGGTCGGATTCGGTAAACAAGCCGCCTTTTTCTTTGGCAAAGCGCGCCAACTCGCGCCCTACTTCGCCCTCGTAAAAACCAGCGCGGCCACGCTCGGCAATGGCTTGCAAAGTCTTGGCCAGGCCGGGGTTGCGCAAGAGCGCGCCGGGGCGCGGGGTTTTTCCATCGGGCATAAAGATGGCCATGGTTTCGGCATGGGGCGCCAGGTCTTTGGCCGTGGCCTCGATAAAGCTGGACAAGCGCGCTGTCACAGGAGCACCGTCGCGGGCATAGCCTATGGCGCTTTGCAGATTGCGCGCCAAGGGCAGCTTGCCGTAGGCGGCGTGGGCCTCGGCCCAGCTGGCCACCGCGCCGGGCGTGGTGGTCGTAGCGGGCAGGATGCCGCGAAACGGAATTTCGCTATGCCCTTGGCTTTTATACCAGTCCACCGAGGCGCTAGCCGCCGCACGCCCACCGCCGTCCAGGTAGCGCACGGCTTTGGTTTTAGCGTCGTAAATCAGCCAAAACGCATCGCCGCCCACGCCCGTCATGTGCGGGTAGAGCACCGCCAAGGCAGCGGCAGTGGCGATGGCTGCATCCACCGCCGAGCCGCCAGCGCGCAGCACATCCGCCCCCGCCGCAGAAGCCAAAGAATGCGGGCAGGTCACCATGCAAGATGGGCCCATGGTGACGGGACGGCCGGTATTGATTTTCATAAGGGGGGGAAGTTTGAAAGGAGTGGTTTTTATGCGTGACCCGTGGCGGCTGCAAAAACCGGTGGGGTGCAGGGGGGATTATCAGGGTTCCAGAACCCTTGGCCGGGAAGCAATTTTGGCTTCAAATGAAGCAAAATCCAGAACATTCATCCAAGACAACTTTGACATAGCCGCTGCATTCGCTATTCGCGAATAGCGAATACATTCATCTTGCAAAACGCATCCAAGATCAAAATGGGGCACAAACTCTGCCGCTCAAACTCGGCGGCAACGGCCAGCAAATCGCGGTCGCCAGTCACCAGCACCTGCGCTTTGCCTGCCACCGCCAAGTGCATGAAAGGCAAATCCAGCACATCGCGGCAATTGGGCACCGTGGGTGGCGGTTGCGGAATGCGCACGGTTTCGGCATACGGCAGGTAGTCGGCCAGCAACTCGTCTTGTTCCGCGGAGGACAAATGGAACTTGGGATAAGCCAACACACGCACCAGCTCTTGCACCGTGGCGGTGCTGGCCAGCGGCAAGACCAGCCCACGCTGCCAAGCCTGCCGCACCTTGCCGGCTGCGCCAGTGCGAAACACCAGCGCAGATAAGACCACGTTGGTGTCCAGCACCACGCGAAAAGCGGCGCTCATGCGGTGGGCTTGGCCTTTTTCGCTGCTACCTTCTTCGGCTTGGCAGGCGTCACCTCATAAGCCGCAGCAGGCTCGTTGACCATGGCTGTAGCTGCCGCAGGCGCTCTGCCCCATGCCACCGCGGCGGCCATGTCATCGTCTGTCAGATCCAACTCGGCCAATTTCGCGCGCACCGCATCGCCACGCTGAATACGCACGGGCGTCAAGATGAGCTGCCCGTCACGCGCCTCCACATCAAAGTATTCGGTCGCCCCCACGGCCTGCGTCAGGCTCTTGGGCAGGGTGAGTTGGTTTTTGGCGGTGATTTTGGCAAGCATGCTCTTATCTTAAAGTAAGGAATCATTACTTTAACCAGTTTTCAAATGAAGCGCAACGGGCACCACGTCTTGGGTGTCGCGCGCCAATTCTTGGGCAAAAGCTTTGCGGTTCCAGCGCTAGGGCGCGCTCAGGTGCAATGCGCCGTCGGTGCCCAGTTGGGCTAGCAGTTGATCTATTTTCAACTCGCAATGCCCGGGTTCGCCCTAGCCCCACACCAAATCCACACGCTCCAGCCCATGAAAGTGGTACACATCTTTGACCACCGGCCTGTGCGCGAGCCGCAATCCGGGCAAGCGGGCAAACAGGATGGGCAGCGCGATTTGCAACTCCAGCCTTGCCAGCGGCGCGCCGATGCAAAAGTGAATGCCAGCACCAAAGGACAGGTTGGCGCCTTGCTTGCGCTGCGGCATAAAGCGCAGGGGCTCGGTAAATTGCAGCGGGTCCAGGTTGGCGGCGGCCAGGATGAGCCCAATGCTTTGGCCTTTTTGGATGTGCACGCCTTCGGCCAGTGGCACGTCTTGCAGCGCGTAGCGCGAAAAAATATGCACCGGGGCGCAAATGCGCAGGCACTCTTGCACGGTTGCAAGGGTTGCGGCTTCGTCGGCAAACAAGGTGGCCGGGTCTAGCCCGCTATCGAGGATGGTGGTGACGGCGTTGCCGATCTGGTGCACCGTCGCTTCGTGCCCGGCGTTGAGCAGCACGATGATGGTGGAGGCCAGTTCTTCGTCGCTCATAGGCGTGCCAGAGCGGTCGCTGCGGATCATGCTGCTGATCAGGTCGTCTTGCGGCTGGCTGCGGCGCTGCACGATCAGGCCGCGCACATAGGCGGCAAATTCGCCTGCCGCCTGGTTGGCGGCCAGCTCGTCGGCCCGTGTGCGGCCAAACATATACATGCGCACATAGTCATGCGACCAGCGCAGCAGCTGTGGGCCCATGGCCTCAGGCACGCCCAGCAGGCGCGCAATGATGGTGACGGGGATAGTGTCAGCAAACGCGCTGAGTAACTCAACATGGCCCTGGCTTGCAAAGCAGTCGATCAAGGCATGCGCCAGCGTGGCGATTTGCGGGCGAAAGCGTTCTATCTGCCCCGACACAAAAGCGCGGTTGACCATGGTGCGCAGGCGCGTGTGCTCGGGCGGCTCGAGTGACAACAGTGACCATTGCTCGGCCTGGTCAAAGTCGCGCAGATGCGGCGCCGGCTCGGGCAGGCCTAGCTCCTTGCGCGTGGCCACATGCAGTATCTGCCGGCCAAAGCGCTTGTCGCGCAACAAGCTATTGACCTGTGCATAGCCGCAGCAAAACCACTGCGCCTGCTCTTCCCAGTAAAACAAGGGGCACTGCGCGTGCAATGCAGCGTAGGCCGCGTTAGGGTTTTGATAAAAAGCCGGATCGCGCGCGTTGAGCGACACGCGGCGGCTGGCGGCGTCTATGCGCAGGTAGGGAAGCTGCATGAAAACGGGCAGGCCGAGCGTGCGTGCCGTGTAGGGCGCTTTTAGAAGTGAATCACCGTACGGATCGACTTGCCTTGGTGCATCAAATCAAAAGCTTCGTTGATACGCTCTAACGGCATGGTGTGGGTGACAAAGGCGTCAAGCGCGATTTCGCCGCGCATGGCTTGCTCGACCATGCCGGGCAATTGGGTGCGGCCTTTGACGCCACCAAAAGCACTGCCGCGCCAGACGCGACCGGTAACCAGTTGGAAGCGCCGCGTGCTGATCTCCTGCCCGGCACCGGCTACGCCGATGATGATGCTCTCACCCCAACCTTTGTGGCAGCACTCCAGTGCGGCACGCATGACCTGCACATTGCCTATGCACTCAAAGCTGAAGTCCACACCGCCATCGGTCATCTCCACGATGACTTCTTGTATGGGTTTGTCAAAGTCACGTGGGTTGATGCAGTCGGTGGCGCCCATGGTGCGGGCCAGATCGAATTTACCGGGGTTGGTGTCTATGCCGATGATGCGCCCAGCGCCTGCCAAACGGGCGCCCTGCACCACTGCCAAACCGATGCCGCCCAGACCAAAGACAGCCACCGTATCGCCAGCCTTGACTTTGGCGGTGTTGCTAACGGCACCTAGGCCGGTGGTGACGCCGCAGCCCAGCAGGCAGACTTTTTGCGGATCTGCGGCGGGGTTGATTTTGGCGAGGGACACTTCGGCCACCACGGTGTATTCGCTAAAGGTGCTGGTGCCCATGTAATGAAACAGCGGCTGGCCCTGGTAGCTGAGCCGCGAGGTGCCGTCCGGCATCACGCCACGCCCCTGGGTGGCGCGCACCGCCTGGCACAAATTGGTTTTGCCCGACAAACAAAATTTGCACCTGCGGCATTCGGCGGTGTACAGCGGAATCACATGGTCGCCAGGCGCCACGCTGATGACGCCCTCGCCCACCTCGACCACGATGCCCGCGCCCTCGTGCCCCAATACTGCGGGGAACAAACCTTCGGGGTCCTCACCGGACAAGGTGTAGGCGTCGGTGTGGCATACGCCGGTGTGGGTGATGCGCACTAGCACTTCGCCTTTGCGCGGCGGCGCGACATCAATCTCTACTATTTGAAGGGGCTGATTGGCCCCAAAGGCCACTGCGGCGCGTGATTTCATCTGTATCTCCTGTGTTGGGCAGGAATATAGCCGCAAGCCATCGCTCTGGCCGTTTGGAAAATACAGATGCGCTTGCTTTAGAGCCTGCCCTCGGCAGCTTAATTCGCCAGCGCTTTTTCCTGGGCTGCAATGGCTTCCTGTCGCTTTTCTATTTCCTCGCCCACAGGCGGGCCCTTAAAGCGCTTGTTCTCGATACCGAACCACAAGACTGCAAGCAACAGGGCAAAGCCCGCCGAATAATAGGCAAGTCCCGGTACGAAACTGGCCCCGGTGGCTGGATCAGCGGCAATACTAGGCACAAAAACATGGCCAGCAATCGCCACGACCACCGTGCCCACCATCACGATGAGGGCGAAGGGCTTGGACAAGGCGCCCAGACGAAAAGGTCCGAAGGTGTTCCAGGTTTTACCCTCCACAAAAAACCCTGCCACGATGGGCATACCGTACGAGATGTACAAATACATCGCGCTACCCGTGGACAGCGCCGCAAACGCGCCCAGTGGCGTAGTAATCGCGGTAAGCAGACTGGTCAGAATGGCAGTCGCCCAAATCGCAGCCACTGGCGTACGGTACTTGGCGCTCACGCTTTTAAGCAGCCCGGAAAACGGCAGGCCATCGTCGCGCGCGAAGGCATAAATCATGCGCGAGGTGGACGTCACTGCGGCCAGCGCACACAAGAAGTTGGACAAGATCACGCCCAAGAGCATCAGCTTGCCCAATGGGCTGCCCAAGATGGCGGCGGTAAACAAGTTGTTAAAGGAGCCCCAGCCGGTTTTAGCCGCAGCGGCTATGTCTGGCACGGCAAAAATCATGGACAAAATAAGCACAAAACCGAATACCAGCGACCAGCCCACCGCGTGCAGCATGCCCCGGTGCACGGTGTTGCGCGCATCTTTAGTTTCCTCGGAAGTATGGGCCGAAGCATCAAAGCCGGTGATAGTGAACAAAGGGTAGAGCAAGCCTATGACAAAAGCCATCAAAGGGCCCGACTCGGGCGCTACATCGCCACCGGCTGCACCGCTAAAGTTGGTGAATGCAAAGGCCTTGGCAAAGTCGATAGACGGTGCGGCCAGCAGGAACATAATGATCAGCAGCACCGTCACCACAAAGATCAGGTAACCTGCAAAATCGGTCATGATGGTGGTAAGCCGGATACCGAAATGGTTGAGCAAGGCCTGCGCCGCTGTGATAGCCGCGACCGTCACGATTTGCGTTGTCGTCGTCCAGGTACTGACATCTACACCCATCACTGCGCCAAACCACAAGTCTTTGGTGATGGTGTACAAGAATACATTGACCGCCGGCACCACGAACAGCAAGCCCAGCAAATTGACATAGGCCGTAGCCCAACCCCAGAAGCGCCCGCCCAAAATAGACGACCAGTGGTAGAGGCCACCCGCCGTTGGGTAAGCCGAGGCAATCTGCCCCAAGCCCGCCGCCACCACCAAAGCGAACACGCCACCCACCAGCCAACCCACCGTTAGCGAGAAGCCACCACCGGTGGACAAGGCTATGGGAAAGGAACCAAAGCCACCCGACAAAATGCAAATAATCGAAAACGAAATGGCAAAGTTTTGAAACCCGCCCATGCGCCGTGACAGCTCTTGGGCATATCCCATTGCATGCAAGACTTTTTCGTCTTCGGACAAAGTTTGATTGACCATAAATCCCCCTAATTGGTGTGACAGCAAAAACATATGACTGCTCCATGGCAGCCTCTCAAAAATGGAGCTTCTTTAAACCGCATGGGTGATGCGATTGCGTGCCCCTTTGTTACGAACCCGTAATGGCCACCAGTGTGTCAAGCCGGTAACACATTGCCTTTGATAAATTGATCTTCGGTCCGTATGAATTTCAACTTCCATGGGGCACCACAGGCAAGTCGGCCAGTATGTTCGCCACCGCAAAAGGCATCAATGCGGAATAACCCTTGTATATTTAAATAGCAATTGGGCGCTGACAGGCCTGGCACAAGGCCTACACACCGCCTCCAGCCAAGCCAGCAACTACCAGGCGCGGCGCATAATGGGCGATCACCGCCAGACCCTTCGGTCGCCGCCCGCAGAGAAAGTATTCCCGCGCCCATGATTGCCTTACTCGAATCTCGCATCGCCGGTCAGTACGGTAAAGCCAGTTGGCTACCCAATATCGTGGCGGGCATGGTGGTGGGCGTTGTGGCGCTACCCCTGGCCATGGCTTTTGCGATTGCCTCGGGCGCGCGGCCTGAGCAAGGTATTTACACCGCTATCGTTGCCGGTGTTTTGGTGAGCGTTTTAGGCGGCAGCCGCGTGCAGATTGCCGGGCCCACCGGCGCCTTTATCGCTATCTTGAGCGGCATCACGGCCACGCACGGCATCGCCGGCTTGCAAATTGCGACCCTGATGGCCGGGGTCATGCTGGCGCTGATGGGCCTGCTGCGTTTGGGCAGGGTGATCAAGTTCATTCCCGCGCCGGTGATTGCTGGCTTTACCACGGGCATAGGTCTGATTATTTTTGTAGGGCAGTGGACGTATTTTTTCGGATTGCCCGCTACGCAAGGTATCCACTTCCATGAAAAATTTGTAGCGCTCGTGCAGGTATTTCCGCAATTGCATCTGGCCACGTTGGGCTTGTCACTGCTCAGTTTGGTACTGGTGCTTTATGCGCCCAAACTACCGCGCATGCAACGCGTACCCGGGCCGCTGGTGGCTATGGTGGTGGCAACAGTGCTACAAGCCGTTTTTCAATGGGGTGGCGTAGCCACTATCGGCAGTGCCTTTGGCGGCATACCCCAGGGCTTGCCCAGCTTGCAATGGCCTGCCATCACATCGGCAGGCCTGATACCGCTGATAAAGCCCGCTGTATCAATCGCCCTTTTGGGGGCCATTGAATCGTTGTTGTCAGCAGTCGTCGCCGATGGCATGGCCGGGCTGACGCATGACTCCAACCAAGAGTTGATCGGCCAGGGCATCGCCAATATCGTCGCGCCTTTGTTTGGCGGTTTTGCAGCCACCGGCGCCATCGCCCGCACCGCCACCAATATTCGCAACGGGGGCACCAACCCGGTAGCCGGCATCACCCACAGCCTCACGCTCATAGCGACCCTGCTCTTTCTTGCGCCGCTCGCTGGGCAAATTCCGCTAGGCGCGCTGGCAGCGATTTTGTTCGTCGTCGCCTACAACATGAGTGACCTGAAACATTTTTTCCACATCGCCCGCAGCCCCTCGCGCCCGGATGTGCTGGTGCTGCTCATTACCTTTTCTCTAACCGTGTTGGTCGATTTGGTGGCGGCCGTGCTAGTGGGTGTGGCCCTTGCGCTGATGTTGCGCAGGTGGGCCAGGGCTTGACCGGAGTTTGAGTCTTGTTCAGACGGAGCCCTGCACATTTGCGCGGGAAACCGAATTACGCGCCGCTTTGCCAAGTGTTGCCTCCGCCCATTTATTCAGACTGGTTCCGCTGCGGGCTGCCGCTTTGAGCGCCGCTGCATGAATTTCTGGCGCTATGCGCAACATAACTTTTCCGCTTGCCGGCTTATCTGGTGCCGATCCCAGGGCGATCGACGCAGCCAGGTAAGTATCTATCGCTGAATGAAAGTGGGTTTGAAACTCCGCCACCGACTCGCCATGAAACGCGATGACGTCATCAATATCTAGTACCCGCCCGACAATGACTTGATCTTCGGTGTCGAAGCTCATGCTGGCGGTATAGCCCCTGTATTGCATGGTGTTGCTCATGGCTTTGCTCCTATTCTTTGCACAAACTCTCGAACGGCTAACACTCGGTAGCGCAGCGCTTCTTTACCTGGATGGGGTCGGTGCAAGGTCAACTTGCGACCGTTTAACTCAAAAGTCACCGAAGAACCCGCACCTTCCACTAGTCGGCAGCCCAGCGCTTTGAGAAGTGATTCAACGCGCAACCAGTCAACGTTGCCGTTAACAGGATCAGCAAGAATCTTTTCAAGGGTTTTCCGGTGGGTTCCGTTCACCGCCAAATGATAGCAAAAAATTCAAATAGTGCAGTCATACTGCGACCCCATAGCACCGGTCGCCACGCGCAAGCGCACCCCTGCTGCGACAGTGAATTAGGTGCAGCAGTTCAAGCCACCTTCAAGCGCGCACCCGCCAGCGCTGTCTCCAGCACCAATCGCTCGGGCGCGCTAAAACACAGAAAGCGCTTGTTGGTCGCCCGGCCAATGGCGCACAGGTTCAGGCTTTGCGCTACCTGGTGGCCCATCTGCGTAATGCCGCTGCGCGAGATCACGATGGGCACGCCCATTTGCGCCGACTTGATGATCATCTCGCTGGTCAGGCGTCCGGTGGTGTAGAACACTTTGTCTTGCGCGCTCATGCCAGTGCGCGTGCCTTGCCCGGTACTTTCGTTGGGCTGCATAGCCATCCAACCCGCAATAGCGTCTAGCGCATTGTGTCGGCCCACGTCTTCCACAAACATCAGCATGTGCTCGCCCTGAAACAATGCGCAGCCGTGTACTGAGCCTGCAGTTTTGTAAATGCTGTCGTTCAGGCGGATGGTATTGACGATGCCGTAAAGCTGGCTTTGGGTGATGGTGGCCGGGGGCAGCTGAATGCTGTCGATATCGGCCATCAAATCGCCAAAAACGCTGCCCTGCCCGCAGCCGGTGGTGACCACGCGCTTGGCGGTTTTTTTCTCTAAGTTGACAATGCCTTGGTAAGTCTTCACCGCCGCGGCGCCCACTTCGCAGTCCACGGTAATGGACTCCACTTCCTGGGCGGAGGCGACCAATCGCTGGTTGAGCAAATAGCCCAGCACCAGCCACTCAGGCTGCGCGCCTAGGGTCATCAGGGTCACAATTTCGCGCTTGTCTACATACACCGTGAGCGCCCGCTCGGCGGGGATTTGCAGACTTTGGGTTTCGCCGTATTCGTTGAGCACCTCGATAGAACGGGTCACTGCCACCTGGGCACGGCTCAGGCGCGGTAAGCGTGGCATGAGGGATATGCGAGGCAAGGTCTGCATCGTCATGCAGTAGCCTCCGCCACCGGGTCATTGACACCAAAGCCGGCGTTTTCGCGTGTGCTGCCGCCTTTACTGACCGCCACCGCGCAGTACTTGAACTCGGGGATTTTGCCCACCGGGTCCAGCGCGGAGTTGGTCAATTCGTTGGCTGCGGCCTCGTAATAGGCAAACGGCACAAACACTGCGCCTTGCGGCGTGCCATCGTCGCGGCGTACATGCAGCGCCACTTCGCCCCGGCGTGAGGCGATGGTGATGATGTCGCCCGCCTCCACGCCCATGGCCTTGAGGTCCGCGCCACACATGGAGGCAGTAGCCATAGGCTCAATCGCGTCCAGAACCTTGGCGCGGCGCGTCATGCTGCCGGTATGCCAATGCTCCAACTGGCGGCCGGTAATCAGCACAAAGGGGTAAGCCGCATCTGGACGCTCGTTGGCGGGGATGATGTCCGCTGGCACCAATTTGACGCGGCCACTGGCGGTGGGAAATTTGTCGATAAACACCGTAGGCGAGCCCGGCGCATCTTCGCTTAGGCAGGGATAGGTCACACTGGACTCGCGCTGCAAACGCTCCCAGGTGATACCCGAAATAGCCGCATGCATAGCGCGGCGCATTTCGTCATAGACGGCGGCCACGCCATCGTGCTCACCCTGGTAATCCCAGGGCAAACCGATGCGCTTGGCCAGGTCTTGCAATATCCACAAATCGGCACGGGCCTGACCCGGCGGGTTCAAGGCCTGCTTGCCCAGTTGCACCATGCGGTCGGTGTTGCTAACGGTGCCGGTTTTTTCGGGCCATGCGGTGGCCGGTAACACCACGTCAGCGAGCCAGGCCGTCTCGGTCATGAAAATATCTTGTACCACCAAGTGGTTCAAGCTGGCCAGGGCGTGGCGCGCGTGATTGAGGTCGGGGTCGCTCATGGCGGGGTTTTCCCCCATGATGTACATGCCGCGAATCTTGTGCGAGTCGCTGTCCTCGGCCAGCGCTTTGTGCATGATTTCCACCACGGTGTAGCCCGGCTTGTCGTCCAGCTTGGTGCCCCAGAAGTCTTCAAACCAGGCATGTGCTGCGGCGTTATCCACACGCTGGTAATTGGGGAACATCATGGG
>Ga0114964_10002638_pt1 | contig 12433 bp, 9 predicted proteins | sample C_131016_MF_Meta_FD_92638 | JGI IMG/M metagenome (GOLD analysis project Ga0114964, IMG submission 92638) | Freshwater microbial communities from Lake Croche, Canada to study carbon cycling - C_131016_MF_MetaG | ecosystem: Environmental > Aquatic > Freshwater > Lake | place: Lake Croche, Canada... | reverse complement strand
ATGGCCATGGCCGAGAAATTGCTGGCTGCGCAATTTAACCGTGAAGGCCATGCCATCGTGGACCACCACACCTATGTGTTTTTGGGTGACGGCTGCATGATGGAAGGCATCAGCCACGAAGCCTGCGCCCTGGCCGGCGCCTGGAAACTGGGCAAGCTGATCGCCTTGTATGACGACAACGGCATCTCCATCGATGGCCAGGTCACACCGTGGTTCATTGACAACACCGCGCAGCGCTTTGCCGCCTATGGCTGGAATGTGATCGACAAAGTGGACGGCCATGACACCCAAGCGGTATCCCATGCCATCGCAAAAGCCAAAGCCAGCAAAGACAAGCCCACACTCATCGTCTGCAAAACCTCGATCGGCAAAGGCAGCCCCAACCGCGCCAACACCGCAAAAGCCCACGGCGAACCCCTGGGTGCAGAAGAAATCAAACTCACCCGCGAAGCCATTGGCTGGGCGCACCCGCCATTTGTGGTGCCCAAAGCAGTCTATGCCGACTGGGATGCCAAAGTGGCCGGGCGTACGCGCGAGAAAGAGTGGAACACCCGCTTTGCCGCTTACAAAGTCGCGCACCCGGACCTGGCCAAAGAATTTGTGCGTCGCATGAAGGGCGACTTGCCCAAGGGCTTTGTACAAACCGCGGTGGACGCGGTATTGGCTGCGCATGCCAAAGCCGAAACCGTGGCCTCGCGCAAAGCCTCGCAACTGGCACTAGAACATTTCACCGCGGCGCTGCCCGAGCTGCTGGGCGGCTCAGCCGACCTGACCGGCTCCAACCTGACCAACACCAAATCTACGCCCAATGTGCGCTTTGATGCACAAGGGCAATTGGTGCAAAGCGCCGACGCCAGCGGCCAACTGCATGGCGGGCGCCATATCAATTACGGCGTGCGCGAATTTGGCATGGCCGCCATCATGAACGGCATCGCGCTGCACGGCGGCTTTATCCCCTACGGCGGCACCTTCCTCACCTTTAGCGACTATTCGCGCAATGCCATCCGCATGGCCGCCTTGATGAAAAAGCGCGTCATCCATGTGTTCACGCACGACAGCATCGGCCTGGGCGAAGACGGGCCGACGCACCAGTCCATCGAACACGCAGCCTCCTTGCGCCTTATCCCCAACCTGGACGTTTGGCGCCCGGCCGATACCGCCGAGACTGCCGTCGCCTGGACCGTGGCCCTGCAAAACCGCAACAAGCCCACCGCCTTGTTGTTGTCGCGCCAAAACATCAGCTACGCACCCAAAGCCGAGTCGGCCAGCGCACCGGATGCCTGCGGTCTGGACGCGATCAGCAAGGGGGCTTATGTGCTGGCGGAACCCTCCGAAGTCGGCATGAAGAAGAAAACCCAGGCGGTACTCATTGCCACCGGCTCGGAGGTGCAACTCGCCCTGCAAGCGCAAGCGGTATTGGCTGCGCGCAAAATTGCGGTGCGCGTAGTCTCGATGCCCAGCACCACCACCTTTGATTTGCAAAGCGCGGCCTATAAAGCCAGCGTGCTGCCCGCTGGCGTGCCGCGCGTCGCAGTCGAGATGGCATCGAGCGGCAGCTGGTGGAAATACGGCTGCGCTGCGGTCGTGGGCATAGATACCTACGGCGAATCAGCTCCTGCGCCTGCCCTGTTCCAACATTTTGGCTTCACGCCGGAGAATGTGGCTGATACGGTGCAGTCGGCTTTGCAGCGCAAGCGCTGAGTAGGTACATATTTTTAATTTTTTGGAGAACAAAAATGGCTATTAAGGTAGGAATCAATGGTTTTGGCCGCATCGGCCGTATGGTGTTTCGCGCTGCGGTGCAAAACTTTTCGGACATCGAGATCGTCGGCATCAATGATTTGCTCGAGCCCGATTACCTGGCCTATATGCTGCGTTACGACAGCGTACATGGCCGGTTTGCCGGCGAGGTATCGGTCAAGGACGGCGCGCTCATCGTCAACGGCAAAACCATACGCCTGACGCAAGAACGCGACCCGGCCAACCTGAAGTGGGACGCGGTCGGTGCCGACGTGGTGATCGAAGCGACGGGCCTGTTCTTGGACAAGCCCACCGCCGAAAAACACCTGGCCGCGGGTGCGAAAAAAGTCATTCTGTCTGCGCCCAGTAAAGACGACACGCCCATGTTTGTGTACGGCGTCAACCACGCTAGCTACGCCGGGCAAAGCATTGTGTCCAACGCCTCCTGCACCACCAACTGCCTGGCTCCGGTGGCCAAGGTATTGCATGACAAATGGGGCATCAAGCGCGGCCTGATGACGACGGTGCATGCTGCCACCGCGACGCAAAAAACCGTGGATGGCCCGAGCAACAAAGACTGGCGCGGCGGACGCGGCATTTTGGAAAACATCATCCCATCGAGCACCGGCGCGGCCAAGGCCGTCGGCGTGGTGATTCCCGAACTCAACAAAAAACTTACCGGCATGTCCTTTCGCGTACCGACCAGCGATGTATCAGTGGTGGACCTGACCTGCGAACTCAACCATGCCGCCACCATGGCCGAGATTTGCGCCGAAATGAAGGCCCAAAGCGAAGGCGCTTTGAAAGGCGTGCTGGGCTACACCGAAGACAAAGTGGTGGCGACCGATTTCCGGGGTGATGCCCGCACGTCGATTTTTGATGCCGACGCCAGCATTGCGCTCGACGGCACTTTCATCAAAATCGTCAGCTGGTATGACAATGAATGGGGCTACTCCAACAAATGTCTGGAAATGGTCCGCGTGGTTAGCAAATAAGACTGCAGCAGGCGCGCTGCAACCCGCCTAAACGGCGGGCAACGTGCCGTCAGCAGGGCGCACGCTGACTTCGGCGCTGCTGATGGTTTGCAGGCCCTGCGCCGTCTCCACCAACAAAGCGCCTTGCGCATCCACACCACGCGCAACACCACTGCGGCCATCGCTGCACAGGACCTCGCGCCCGTGCAGCGCATCGCGCACCTGGTAAGCGCCGCGCAAAGGGCCCAGGCCACGGTCGGCAAAATCCAAGACCGCTTTGACCACCGCCGGCGCAATCAGGCCGAAAGCCTGCGCCGCATCGGCCCGGGGCAGTAGCTCTTGCAGCCAGGCAGGCGGCGTGCGCAAACCCTCTGCCGCACGCGGCCCGATATTGATACCGATGCCGATCACCGCGTAGCGCATCGCGCCCATGCTGGCCGTTTCAATCAAGATGCCGCCGAGCTTGCGCTGGTGCAGCCACAAATCATTGGGCCATTTAATCTGGATGTGGGCATGCAGGCTTTGCGCCACGGCCAGGCCTACCGCCAAGGACAGGCCCGACCAGTCACGAGGCGCCAAGGGCAGGCCGATAGAAAAAGTCAGGGGCAGCGGGCCCGTGCCCTGCGTCTCACTGAGCCATTGCCGCCCCATGCGGCCACGCCCTGCGCTTTGCTGTTCGGCCACCAAAGCCATGGGATCGACACGGCCAGCGCGTGCGCGCTCCATCAGTGCGGTATTGGTGGACGGCAAGGTGGGCAGAATCTCGACGCTAAAGCCCGACAGCAGTGGCTCCACAGCCTCCCAGACCGCTTCGGCAGGCCAGCGCAATGCCTTGTCAGCGGGTGCGCCGCTTGCCATGGCCGCTTAGCGCTTGCGCCAGGCGGCGCGCTTGGGGGCCAGCATGGTGCCCCGGCATTGTTTGCTAGCGCACCAGCAGGGGTATTCGGCCTTCAACTTACGTGTGAGCGGCTCGTCGGTGACCAGACCGTAGTCGTAGGTCAGCTCTTCGCCAGCTTCGATGTTGCGCAGCGCTTTGATGAAGATGCGGCCCCGCACCTCGTCGGCTTCGCAATTACCGTCGCAGGAATGGTTAATCCACTTGGCCGCATTACCCTGCTGCAGGCCATCGATCACACGCGTATCGTCAATATGGAAGTAAAACGTGTGGTTGGGATTGGCGGGGTCATGCGGGTGGCGTATTTGCGCTTCTTCCCAGCTGATGACTTCACCGAGGTACTCGATCAGCGTTTCCCCTTCTGCAAAATCACGCAGCGCAAAAACGCCTTTGCCGTGGATGCCCGAGGTGCGCACTGCAAGTCGGCGCTGAGCGGGCGATGCGGCAGATTTTGGAGGCACGGAAAAATTTGGTATGGTGGATCGTATGGGCGCGCATGTGTGCGCCCGTGTGGGTGCGCGCCCGTGCGTGCGCGAAGAAACGGATTGTAGTCACATGAAAAACGATATTGCAGGCAAGACCTTGGTCATTGCAGAAAAGCCTTCGGTGGCCCAGGACATCGTGCGCGCGCTTACCAGTAGCGCAGGAAAATTTGAGAAGCACGACGAGTATTTTGAAAACGAAAGCTACGTGGTTTCCAGTGCCGTAGGCCATCTGGTGGAAATTCAAGCGCCAGAGGCCTATGACGTCAAGCGCGGCAAATGGAGTTTTGCGCACCTGCCGGTGATTCCCCCGCACTTTGATTTAAAGCCGGTGGACAAAACCAAGACGCGGCTCAACGCAGTAGTCAAACTCGCCAAACGCAAGGACGTGGCGCGCCTGATTAACGCCTGCGACGCTGGGCGCGAGGGTGAACTCATCTTCCGCTTGATTGAGCAATACGCCGGTGGCGCCAAGCCTTTGGGCAAACCGGTGAGCCGCTTGTGGCTGCAATCCATGACACCGCAAGCCATACGCGACGGTTTTACCCATTTGCGCACCAACGCCCAAATGCAGCCCTTGGCCGACGCGGCGCGCTGCCGGTCGGAGGCGGACTGGCTGGTGGGTATCAACGGCACGCGTGCGATGACGGCTTTCAATTCGCGCGACGGTGGGTTTTTTCTGACCACCGTGGGCCGGGTGCAAACGCCCACGCTGTCGGTGGTAGTCGAGCGCGAAGAGCAGATTCGCAAATTCATCAGCCGCGATTATTTTGAAATTCATGCCGAGTTCGCCGCGCAAGCGGGCAGCTACCCGGCCAAATGGTTTGACCCAGCGCATAAGAAGGACGCGGATGACGCCGAAAAAAAGGAAGACCGCCTCTGGTCTCAGGCCCAGGCCCAGGCGATTGCCGATGCGGTACGCGGCAAACCCGCCAGCGTGCAGGAGGAAAGCAAGCCCAGTAATAAAAGCAGCCCGGGCCTGTTTGACTTAACCACTTTGCAGCGCGAGGCCAATGGGCGCTTTGGCTTTTCCGCCAAAACTACGCTGGCGCTCGCGCAAAGCCTGTATGAGCGGCACAAGGCCCTGACCTACCCGCGTACCGACTCGCGCCACCTGCCCGAAGACTACCTGCCCACGGTCAATGACACCATGGCCATGATCGCCAAGAGCAGCATGGGCCACCTGGCCCCATTTGCGCGCACTGCGATTGCCAAGCACTACATCAAGCCAAGCAAAAAAGTGTTTGATAACAGCAAGGTGAGTGACCACTTTGCCATCATCCCCACGTTGGAGGCGCCCAGCGGCTTGTCCGATGCCGAGCAAAAGCTCTATGACTTCGTGGTGCGCCGCTTTATCGCCGTGTTTTACCCCGCCGCCGAATACCAGGTCACTACGCGTATCAGCACCGTAGCGCTGGGCGCCCAAAGCCACCAGTTCAAGACCACGGGCAAGGTGCTGGTCGAACCGGGCTGGCTGGCGGTCTATGGCAAGGAAGCCGCCGCTGAAATCGACGATGCCAAAGACGGCGATAAAGGCCAGAACCTGGTGCCGGTGCAGCCGGGCGAACAGGTTCGCACCGACAGCGCTGAGGCCAAAGGCCTGAAGACCCGGCCACCGGCGCGCTACACCGAAGCCACTTTGCTGGGCGCCATGGAAGGTGCGGGCAAGACGGTGGAAGACGAAGAGTTCAGCGAAGCCATGCGCGAGAAAGGCCTGGGCACGCCGGCTACGCGATCGTCCATTATTGAAGGCTTGCTCAACGAAAAATACATGTTGCGCGAGGGCCGCGAACTCATTCCCACGGCCAAGGCGTTTCAGCTGATGACCCTGTTACGCGGCCTGGGTGTGGAAGAGTTGTCCAAGGCCGAGCTGACCGGCGAGTGGGAATACAAACTGTCGCTGATGGAGCAAGGCAAGATGGGGCGTGATGCCTTTATGGCCGAAATCGCCGCCATGACCGAGCGCATGGTGAAAAAAGCCAAAGAATACGACCGCGACACCATTCCCGGCGACTACGCCACTTTGCAAAGCGCCTGTCCCAATTGCGGCGGCATCGTGAAAGAAAACTACCGCCGCTACGCCTGCACCGGCAAGACCGGTAGCGAAGAGGGCTGCGGTTTTTCCTTCGGCAAAACACCGGCAGGCCGCACTTTTGAACTGGCCGAAGTAGAGCAATTCATGCGCGAGAAAAAAATCGGTCCGCTCGATGGCTTTCGCTCCAAAGCGGGTTGGCCTTTTACGTCGGAGATCGTGCTCAAGTTTGACGAGGACAGCAAAAACTTCAAACTTGAATTTGACTTCGGCGACGACAAAGCGTCGCAAGAGTCCGGCGAGCTCGCTGACTTCAGCGCGCAAGAGCCTCTGGGTGGCTGCCCCAAGTGCGGTGCCCAAACCGGTGGCCTGGTGTTTGAACATGGGAAAAACTATGTTTGCGACCATGCGGTAGCCAGCCTGGTGCAAACCGTGCCCAACTGCGACTTCAAGAGCGGACAGATCATCTTGCAGCAGCCGATCGCGCGCGAACAAATGAGCAAACTGCTTTCCAGCGGTAAAACCGATTTGCTGGACAAGTTTGTCAGCATGCGTACACGACGGGCCTTCAAGGCCATGCTGGCCTGGGACGCCGAGGCAGGTAAAGTGAATTTTGAGTTTGCCCCCAGCAAATTTCCGCCGCGTCCCGGTGCGGTGGCCAAAGCCGCTGCAGCGCGCAGTCGCGCCGTGGCGGCAACACCTGCTGCGAAAGCGGCGGCCAAAAAGGCTAGCGCTGCAGCCAAGAAAAGCGCGGCGACCCAAACCGCCAAGCCCAAGGCGCCGCGTAAAACCAGCAGTGCCGCAGGCAAGGCGCCCAGTGCGGCGCTGGCCGCCGTGATTGGCGGTGAAGCGGTGTCGCGCCCTGAGGTGGTCAAAAAGCTGTGGGACTACATCAAGGCCCAAGGCCTGCAAGACCCCAAAGACAAACGCACCATCCTGGCCGATGCCAAATTGCAAGCGGTGTTTGGCAAAGCCAGCATCAATATGTTTGAACTGGCGGGCATCGTTGGCAAACACCTGGGCTGAAAGGTGTGCGTCAAGTAACACTGCTAAGCTTCGTTGCAGCAAGCAGCTTGGGAACTCCCAGCGGCGCGCCTTTGCGGGCCGGCACTGTGTTGCTTGTTAAGCCACTATGAACTTCACCGAAATAGACGACGACTCCGAGCACAGCACGCACACACCGGCGCAACGCGCGGCGGCGGCGGCGCGCAGCACTTGGGTGAGCGTTGCCGTCAATGTGCTGCTCTCCAGTGTGCAAATCGTGGTCGGCATCGCAGCCAAGTCCCAGGGCCTGGTGGCTGACGGCATCCATTCGCTCTCGGATTTGGTTGCTGACTTTGTGGTGCTGCTGGCGGGACGGCACAGCCAAAAAGACGCTGACGAAGACCATCCCTATGGCCACCAGCGTTTTGAAAACGCGGCATCGCTGGCGCTGGGCCTATTGCTGCTAGGGGTTGGCGTAGGCATGGTCTGGTCGGCGGTGGGTAAATTGCAATCACCTGAATCTATCCCCACAGCGCACGCGGTCGCCTTGTGGGTGGCGCTGGCCGCCCTGGTGTCAAAAGAGCTCTTGTTTCGCTACATGCTGCGGGTGGCCAAGCGTGTCAAATCGGGCATGCTGGTGGCCAACGCCTGGCATGCGCGCTCGGACGCGGCCTCCAGCCTGGTGGTGGCTTTGGGCTTGATCGGCAACCTGATGGGCTACCCGCTCATGGACCCGATTGCGGCGCTGATCGTGGGCCTGATGGTCGGCAAAATGGGGTGGGGCTTTGGCTGGGATGCTTTGCACGACCTGATGGACCGGGCGGTAAACGAGGATGAAGTTCAGGCCATCCGCCAAACCCTGATGAACACGCCCGGCGTAGCTGGGGTGCATGACGTACGCACCCGCAAAATGGGCGACATGGTGGTGGCCGACGCACATATCGAAGTGGATGCCTTACTGACCGTGGAAGAAGGCCACAACATCGCCGTGGCGGCGCGCCAGGCCGTCATGCAGCGCCACCGCGTACTCAATCTGATGACCCATGTGGACCCGGCCCACCGCCACGACGGTGACCATGAGGCTACACCACCCTCTTAGCTTTCAGGACACAAGGACAGCCCACCGATGCATCGTACAATTTTTGATACACCGGTGGTTAACACCCTATTACGTGTCATTTCGATAAGCTTTTTAAAGGCCACGGGCTGGAAAATTGTGGGCGAACTGCCGCCCAACTGCCGCAAAAGCGTGCTGATTGCGGCGCCCCACACCAGCAACTGGGATTTGCCCTATATGTTGATGGTGAGCTTCGCGCTCGGTCTGAATATTTACTGGATGGGCAAGGTGCAAATTTTCCGCTTCCCCTTTGGGCCCCTGATGCGCTGGCTGGGCGGCATTGCGGTGCAACGCGAAAACGCAAACAACCTGGTGGCGGCCTCGGCAGAAGCCCTGAGATCGGCAAACCGACCCGTGCAACTGGTGGTGCCGCCCGAAGGCACGCGCAGCAAGGTGCGCTATTGGAAAACCGGCTTTTACTACATCGCCCTGAGCGCGCAAGTGCCCATTGTGATGTCGTTTTTGGACTACGGTAACAAGGTCAGTGGCCTGGGTCCGATGTTTGAACCCACCGGCGATATCGAGGCCGATATGGTCCGCATTAAAGCCTTTTATGCGCCTTTCAAGGGCAAGAATCCGGACCAGTTTTAATCTGCAATTTCCCAAACGTGCCCGCGCCAGTGGCTTAGTGCGAGGCCTTGTGGGTACTGCTCAAAATTTTGTCGGTATAGGCAATCGCCAGCGCGCTGAGCAAAAACGTCACATGAATAATGGTTTGCCACATCAGGACTTTGGTCTCATAGTTAGCCGCGTTGATAAAGGTCTTGAGCAGATGAATAGAACTGATACCGATGATGGCCGTGCCTAGTTTGACTTTGAGCACTGAGGCGTTCACATGGTCCAGCCACTCGGGCTGATCGGGGTGGCCTTCGAGCTGCATGCGGCTGACAAAGGTCTCGTAGCCACCCACAATCACCATGATGAGCAGGTTGGAAATCATCACGACGTCAATCAAGGCCAAGACCACCAGCATGATGAGGGTTTCATTGAGCGCGGTCAGTGGCACCTCGGACTGGTAACCCATGCTGGTTACCAAGGCTTGCAAAGCCATTTGGTTGCCGAAAGCCGCCTCCAACAGGTGCAGCAACTCGACCCAAAAGTGGTAAACATAGACGCCTTGTGCAGCTATGAGGCCCAGGTAGAGCGGCAGTTGCAGCCAGCGGCTGGCAAAGATAAGGCCGGGCAGCGGCTTTAGCTTAGGACTTGGTTTGCTACCGTCTTGCGTCATTTTTTACTCCCAGATTCGCCAGCGATTATCCACGCCGTTTATGGCAATGCATCCATAAACCGCACCGTAAAACAGGCGCCTGGTGGCATGTAGCCAGGGCGGCTGTCGCTCAGGGTCACACTGGCGCGGTGCTGCCGGGCGATCTCCAGCACGATGGGCAGGCCCAGGCCTGAGCCATCTGCTTCATTGCCCAAGGCGCGATAAAAAGGCTGGAAAACCAGTTCCCGTTCGTTCAGCGCCACCCCAGGACCACTATCTTCGACCTGCAATGTCAATGTCTTGGCCAACGCGTCGGCTTGCACCCGTACCGTGATAACGGCGGCAAGATCAGTGCGCGATTGGCTGTAGTTGATCGCGTTGTCCACCAGGTTGCGTACCATCTCTTGCAAGAGCGTGGTATTGCCGTTGATCTTCACGCCCGCACTGCCCGGCTGTGCACCTTCGTAGCCAATGTCGATCTGCTTTTCCACTGCACGCGGCGCGCAGTCACGCACCACGTCCATGGTCAGGCGGGCCATATCGCAGGGCTGATGGGCCAAGACCGCGGCGCTGCTCTCCGCGCGGGCGAGGGCGAGCAATTGGTTAACGGTGTGCGTGGCACGAATGCTGGAGCGGCCGATCTGCCGCAAGGATTGTTTGAGCTCATCGGCGCTGGCGTCCTGGCGTTGTGCCAAATCAGCCTGCATGCGCAAACCGGCCAGCGGCGTTTTCAGCTGGTGCGCCGCGTCGGCCAAAAAGCGCTTTTGCGTGGCAATGGAGTCTTTCAAGCGCGAAAGCAAATCGTTCACCGAGGCGACCAGCGGCACCACCTCCATGGGTACGGCCTGCGCGTCCAGCGGGCTTAGGTCATCGGGCTTGCGCGCGCGTATGGTTTCTTCCAGTCGATTTAGTGGTTTGATCGCTTGCGCCAAAGCCAGCCACACCAGCAGTACCGCCACCGGCAAGACCACAAACTGGGGCAACATCACGCCTTTGACGATCTCGGTAGCCAGCACGGCGCGCTTGTCCATGGTTTCGGCCACCTGCACCAGCGCCAGCGGATTGCCTGGTAAGTCCAGCCGCACCCACATCGAGGCGACTTTCAGGTCCACGCCACCCAGGGTCACATCGCGCAAACGCACTTCACCCACCGGATTGCGCTCATCCTGAACGGGCGCTGGCAAATCCGCATCACCGCCTAGCACCTGCCCTTGGGGCCCTAGCACTTGGTAGTACACCGTGTCGCTGTCTTCGGTCCGCAGCAATTCGCGCGCGGGTTGGGGCAGGGAAAAATGCAACTGCGCCTGGTCTACGGAAATGTACTGCGCAAGCACTCCGGCGTTGTATTCCAGCGCACGGTCAAATGGCTTACCGGCGATGCCCTGGGCCACCAGCCAAGTCAGCACCAGGCTGATCGGCCACAGCAGCAGGATGGGCGTAAGCATCCAGTCCAGGATTTCGCCAAACAGCGAGCGTTGTTCGGTTTGGAAGACTTTCAATTCGGGATTTTTTCCAAGCAGTAGCCCAGACCGCGCACGGTGGCGATGCGGATCGGGCCTTTTTCAATTTTCTTGCGCAGCCGGTGGATATACACCTCAATCGCGTTATTGCTCACCTCTTCGCCCCACTCGCACAGGCGCTCGACCAGCTGGTCTTTGCTCACCAGCCGGCCCGTGCGTTGCAACAAAACTTCCAGCAAGCCCAGCTCGCGCGCCGACAGCTCCACCATCTTGCCGTCGATGGTTGCCACCCGCCCGGATTGGTCATACACCAGTGGCCCGTGCTTGATATTGCTGCTGGCCGCACCCATGCCGCGGCGCACCAAGGCCCGCGCACGTGCTTCTAGTTCCTGCAGGCTAAACGGTTTGGCCATGTAATCGTCGGCGCCGTAATCCAGGCCTTTGACGCGCTCTTCCACACTGTCGGCGGCCGTCAAAATTAAAACCGGCAGCGAGGAGCCCCGCGCGCGCAAGCGCTTGAGCACTTCCAGACCGTGCATCTTGGGCAGGCCCAGGTCCAGAATCAGCAAGTCAAACTCGGAGTTGGTCATCAAGGCCGCGTCGGCTTCGCTGCCGTTGGCCACATGGTCTACCGCAGCGCCGGCGCTACGCAAGGCGCGCAACAAGCCGTCGGCAAGTACCTGATCATCTTCAGCGATCAATATACGCATGCTTGTCTCCTTGCGCTGTACGCGCTTTATGTGGTCAGTGCGTTGGCCGGTCCATTCTAGGCGGCAGCGCCGTAGGCCTCCAAGCCCAGCGCCACCACCGTAGCCACCTCGTCACCGACGGCGACGCGCAGCTCGGCCTCAGCCTGCGCCACGCTGTCTCGGTAGGCGGCTAGCCAGGCCAGGCCCGTGGGCGTGAAACACACCCGGCGCGCGCGCGCATCTAGCGCATCGCCCTCTTGCTGCACCATGCCCCAGGCTTCACACTGTTTAACCAGCGTGGCCATAGCCTGCTTGCGCATGCCCGCGCGCCGGGCCAACTCCGTCAGCCGGGCGCCCTCGGGCGGCAGATGGCGGCTGATATGCCAGTGCGCCGCCGTCAACTGCCCTCGCTGCGCCAGATTGGACAAACCCAATGACACGCCAGGGTGGCGCGCCATCAGCGCCATCACCCGCGCATCAAAGCGCTCCAACGCCAGGCGTAGCCAGTGGCCGACATGGTTGTAACGCCAAGTATCCAGGGGCAAAGACGGGCTTGCTTGCATGCTCTATATAGTAATACAAACTGACTAAATTTTTAGTTTACAGATTTCAATATTCGCGTAGACTACTGTTCAAGCATCCAGCCTGTAGTTAATCCCAGAGGCTAGTTTGCTCCAGTAACCCCACCTTTTTACGCACAGGAGATAACCATGGACGCACCCGTTAAAAATTTCGCCGCCAACGCTGAAAAAGCCAAAGCCCTGCAAGTGGCGCTTGCCCAGATCGAGAAGCAATTTGGCAAAGGCACCATCATGCGCCTGGGCGAAGGCGAGGTGATTGAAGACATCCAGGT
>Ga0114964_10002631_pt1 | contig 12457 bp, 14 predicted proteins | sample C_131016_MF_Meta_FD_92638 | JGI IMG/M metagenome (GOLD analysis project Ga0114964, IMG submission 92638) | Freshwater microbial communities from Lake Croche, Canada to study carbon cycling - C_131016_MF_MetaG | ecosystem: Environmental > Aquatic > Freshwater > Lake | place: Lake Croche, Canada... | reverse complement strand
ATCCCTCTCACGGAATGTCCGGCGAGAAGTGCAGGACGCTCTGTGTAATGTCCGAATGATCCCAGTCTTCGGTGGCACTCGCGACCAAGTAATCACCGAGGTGCGGAATACTCCGGCGAACGCTGAGCCCTCGCACCGATGATAGCGGAATTACAGCCTGAACTCGCCACCGACTCGACCGCTATCAGCGGTTGCGAGCGGCGTATGGTTATGCGTCTTCCTGTTAGCGGACCGCCGTTGGTGCCGGAACTAGCATTCCCTGACGGCATGGATGTCTTCGTTGGTCATCACCCCGGCCACTTTGGAAAAATCGACTGGAGCGCGAATCCGATCCTCTCGCTGCCCTCAAAATACCACGGCGGAACCGACATGCGCCGCGACTATGCGCCGTGCGTGCCGGTCCGTCCTCGCGGGTTGATTGGACGCGTGACCTGGCACGACGTTCGATGGGTAATTCCGCATAACAGTTGAATTCTGCCGAAATAGTTCTAATATATTAAACCTATGAAACCGACCCAAGCGCTAGAAAAGTTTGACAAGTGGATGATCGACAGACACTTGATGCGTAGAACGAGGGAATGCTACCTTGGACACGCTTCGCGTTTCGCGAGGTTCAAGATGGATGGATCACCTACCGCACCCGAGAAGGTTGTCGCCTACTTGTCATGGATGGCTCACAACCGTTCGCCGGTCACTCAACGACAGGCGCTCAATGCGTTGGTCGCACTCTACAAGGCGCTTGATAAGCCGCTAGGACAGCTTCCCGAGTGGATCAAGCCGCCGGAGAAAAAGCGCGTGCCATCGTGGGTGACTCGTGACGAGGCGATCAAGATCATCGAGCTGCTTCCGCAACCATGGAACGAGGTGGCGAGCCTACTCTACGGCTCAGGCCTGCGGATCTCCGAAGCACTGCAACTGAGGAGCAAGGATGTCGACTCAACGAGCGGCACTGTGACGGTGCGCGACGGCAAGGGTGGCAAGGACAGAATCACGCTGCTGCCTGAATCCATCATTCCGATGATGGCCAGCCGCTACCGCGTCAACCGGTCGATCTACGACGAGGATCGGAGCAACCGCAGGCCGGGCGTGCAGGTGCCTGCGTCTGTCGCCCGCAAGGCCCCGAAGTCCGGCTCTGAGTGGCCTTGGTTCTGGGTGTTTCCAGCGCCTGGTGAATCGAGCGATCCCGTGTCGGGGATTGTCCGCAGGCATCACCGGCACGAGGATGGTTTCGCGAAGGCACTCAAGCTCGCTGTCACGCGGGCGAAACTCAACAAGCGAGTGACCGCGCATAGTTTCAGGCACGGGTTCGCGACTTTCTATCTGGCAGCGGGCGGGACGATTCAGGAACTCATGGAGTTGATGGGCCACAGCAACATCACGACAACGGAAATTTACTTGCACTGCCTTCCGCAACTCGCCTCCCGCGTCACCAGCCCGCTCGACAACGTGGTCAGCTTCAGGAGGACAGCATGAGCGAGTCCATCATCGAGCGGGCTGTCTGCGCCTATGCTAAATCTCGAGGGTGTCTTGTCATGAAGTTGGCTGGACCTAACCAGAAGGGGCAACCTGACCGGATGTTCATCCGGTCAGGCAAGGTGTTGTTCATTGAGTTCAAGGCTCCGGGCAAGAAGCCGACCGCGTTGCAAATGAAGTGGCTCAAAGACCTCTGCAATCAAGGCATGGACGCCACGTTTTGCGACAATGCCGAGGTCGGAAAAGCACTGATAGACCACTTTTGCAAATGACCGAAATTTTCACACCGTTCGACTACCAGCCCGCGATGATCGACCACCTGCTCGACAACGAGCGGGCCGCGCTCTTCGTCTCGCCAGGCAAGGGGAAGACGGTCGTGACGCTGACGGCTATCGACGCGCTCGCCACTATCGGCGAGTTCAAGGCGGCGCTGATCGTCGCACCGCTGCGGGTGTGCTCGATCACATGGCCCGCGCAGGTGGCGCGGTGGAGTCACACCCGCTGGATGCGCGTCGCCAACCTGCGGACGCCGGAGGGACTGGAGGCGTGGCTTGACGGGACGGCTGACATCTACCTGATAAACGCCGAGCTGCTACCGAACCGTCTGCCGCTGATGTTCCCGAAGCGGGAGTCGTTCGTCTGTCCGGTGGACACGCTAGTCATCGACGAACTCTCAATGGCGAAGAACCACGCCTCCAAGCGGTTCAAGGCGCTTCACAAGTGTCTGTCCGTGATCCCTCGACGCTGGGGGCTAACGGGCACGCCGATCCCGAACGACTACTTGGACCTGTTCATGCAAGTCAAGATGCTCGATGACGGCCAACGGCTCGGCAAGACGTTCTCAGGATACAAGTCCGATTGGTTCTATCCGGCTGACTATATGGGCTATAACTACAAGCTCGTGACCGGCGCGAAGCAGGAGATTGACCGGCGCCTGACCGACCTCGCGCTGGTGATCGTGGGCGACGGGTCCGACCTGCCTGCCTCGTCGATCATCGACCTGCCGGTGGTGCTGCCACCCGCCGCCCGCAAGCAATACCGGACGCTCGAAAAGGAGATGCTGGCAGACATCGCAGACGGAGAGGTGACGGCACCGTCCGCCGCGACGCTTTGCAATAAGCTGCTCCAGCTCACATCCGGCGCGGTGTATGATGAGGACCGCAAGGTGTTGCCGGTGCATGACGCGAAGCTCGACGCACTCCGCACTCTACTGGACAAGCACAAGGGCGAGCCGGTGCTGGTGCTGTGCGCGTTCAAGCATGAATCGGCACGCATCATCGCTGCCTGTCCGCAGGCCCGGATGTTTGACGAAATGCTCATGCGCGAGTGGCAGGCCGGGGATATTCCTGTATGGGTGGCTGACCCGCGCTCGCTGTCCCACGGCATCGACGGGCTGCAAAAGTCCTGCCGCATCGCAGTCTGGTGCTCGCTGACTTATAGCCACGAAACCTACGTCCAGACCAACGCGAGATTGATCCGCACCGGCCAGACCTCCGAGACGATCATCTATCGTATCATCGCACCCGGCACCATCGACGACGCTGTTTGTGAGGCATTGAAAAACAAGTCCGACACGCAGAGCGGGATGCTCCACGCCGTCCGCAACCTGCAACTGATGCGGGGCAAGAATCTCCCAGAACCTATCTCAACACCTTCACTCACATGACCACCATGACACCCGAATCACCCGCCATCGGCTACTACGAAAACAAGAACTCCCCGAAGCAGAACAACTCCACCACGCTGGAGGATCTGATCGACGCGATCAAGGGGGATGAATACGAGCCGATCATCACCAAGCTCCGCGCTATGCTCGCCTCCGGCGATGACGACGGCTACTCGGTCGCCAAGGGCGTGCTCGAATGCGTCTCTATCTCCGGCAGCGTCCACAAGAACGGCCTGCGGTCGAAGGCGATGGAGGAGGGACGCTTCACGCACTCGGGATTCCTCCAGCTTGACTTCGACGCGGTGGACAACATCGGTTGGGAAGTCGAGGAGATCGTTGAACACCTCGCCGCTGACAGCCGGATCGTCGCGGCATTCACCAGCCCGTCCGGCCACGGCGTGAAAGGGATCGCCCGGATCGCCGTCTGTCAGACGAGGGCGGAGCACGTCGCGTGCTTCGTCTCCGCCCGCAACGTCTTCAAGGCCCGCAACCTCATCATCGACGAGTCGTGCAAGGACCCAGTGCGCCTCATGTTCGTGAGCCACGACCCGCAGGCTTGGCTTGATCTGACGCGGGAGGCTGTGTTCGAGGCGGAGTTGTTCGATCAGGAGATGCCTGCGCCCCATGCGCCGAAAGCCAAGGCCAAGGGCAGCCTGATCCTCAAGGCGACCCACGGCAGCATCCCGCCGCCGCCGATTGAGGGCATCCACACCTGGCTGATGGAGGCTGCCTGGTGGTGCCGGTTTAATGACCTGACGGAGAACGAGGCCGCGGCGCGACTCCAGTCTTACGACGGCACGCTGCGGCGTGCACTTCAACCCACCGAGGCTATCGACGCTGCCCGGCAGGTGTTCGCCTCGCCGATGCCTGAGTCATCGGCCGATTGGAAGGTCGCCGAGCAGATCACGGCGCTGATTACCAAGCCACCGGGGCAATCGACAATGCAGTCGTTCGACCCGGAGGACGTGTTCTACGATGGGCCGGCGAGCAAGTATCTGGTGCGCGTCGGCAATGCGTTTTTCACCTACTCGAAGCTGTCGCCTATCGTCACCGGCATCGCCCGACACCTCGCCGACCAATACCCGGACCCGAAGGAGTTGATGCGGATGGTCAAGGCGACGGTGGCCAGCCGCGAGCTGGACGGCGGTGTGCAGTGGAACGGCAACCTGGCCGGTCACAAGCAGGGACTCACGACGGACAGCACGGGCCTGCCGATCCTGATCACGTCCGAGGCCAAGCCGCCGCAACCGTCACTGGGTGAGTTCCCGGTCATCACTGACCTGCTGTGCCAAGCGTTCGCAAACCCAGTGGCGATGGAGGTGTTCCTGTCGTGGCTGGCAGGCCGCTGGTCCGCTGTCAACAGCTACACGCACATCCCGTCGCCCATGCTGGTGCTGGCCGGCGAGGTGAACAGCGGCAAGTCGCTGCTGGCGTGGATCGTCACCGAGATGCTTGGAGGACGCGTGGCCAACCCCTACGCCGCGTGGTCCGGCGGCATTCTCTGGAACGATGACCTTGTGGGCAGCGAGCTACTGCTGGTCGATGACTGCTCGGCATCGACCGACATCCGCGCCAGACGGGCGTTCGGCGCGGCGTTCAAAGAGGCGATGTATCCGCAGGCGGTTCAGCTCCGCAAGCGGCACTCGTCGTCGGTGAGCGTCCGGCCTGTCTGGGCGGTGATGGTAGCCTGCAACGACACGCCCGAAGCCCTCCAGATCATCCCGCCGCTCGACGCGGACATGTCGGACAAGGTGATCCTGCTCCACTTCTCGCCGGTCACGCTGCCGATGGACACCTCGACGCCGGAGGGCCGCCGGGAGTTCCAGCAGGTCATCAAGGCGGAGATGCCGGCGCTCGCCGCGGCACTGCGAGACTGGCAGACACCGGAGGAACTCCGCGACACGCGCAGCGGCGTGAAGGCGTGGCGCGACCCCGAGCTGGTCGATTCGGTGGATGCCAACAGCCCGGCCCGCCGGATCGAGCAACTCATCGAGACCGCCGTTACCCACCTTGGCATCTGGCACGACCTCCCCCGCGAGTTCACCGCGATGGAGATCGAGACCCGTCTGACCGACAACGGCTCGCTGGTGCGCGACCAAGCGAAGCAGATGTTCAATGGTTGGCACGGTGCTTGTGGGTCTGCCCTTATGCGCCTCGCATCCAAGGGTGGGGGGCTTGTCAGCAAGGGCAGCTTCGATGGCAACCGTAAGGTCTGGCGGTATTACATCAACCCGGCTGAATAGCCGGACGTGGCACCACCGTATCGAGCGGTAGGAGTGACATCGCGTTGAGAGCGAAAGCAGGAGGCACTTGCCCCCCCTCCCACTTCTCGACCGTCCGGTGACTTGAGCCACAAATAGCGCCGAGGTCTCGGGTTGAGAGGCGCAATCTCCGGCGGATGAGTTTGATCCCCTTGTCGTATTTCATGAGCTTGCCTTCCGGGTCAAGGATGACAGGCATCCCAAAAACACTGGCAGGGTGGTGGAGTGTGATTTTCATAGCGCCGAAAGATTACGCTTTAGAGCGTGAATATCAAGCGAAAACAATAGCGCCGAAAAACAATAGCGCCGAAAAACAATAGCGCCGAAAAACAATAGCGCCGAGACGTGCTCGGAGAGGTCGGGCGCGCGCGGCCGCGGTGGCGAGCCTGGCGGTCGGCGGATGGTCTGCGGATCGGCTCGGCCTTGTCTGTCTGTGTCGGTCCGCGCTGTCTGCGCTGTCTGCCTAGCCTGGGCCGGGAGCATGGGCCGGTGGTGCGCGTGTGTAGTGAATGGGCCGGTGCGCGGACGAGCTGCAAGCGCTTGTGTCGTGCGGGCGGCGGGCACGAAAAAGCCCGGCGCGCTGGGTAGCGGGCCGGGCTGTCGGGTGGTTGGGCGGGGTTAGTGGCTAGCGTTTAGGGTGGTGATGACTGCGACGGCGGCAGCGGCGACGCTCACGAGCGCGGCGAGCGCCTGAGCCAGTCGGCCATTACTACGCGCACGCCGGCGGACGTTGAGCAACGAGATATTGAGACCGGCGCGGTGCCGCGTGTCGATGATGTATGTTGTTTTCATTTTGTGGGGTGGGTGGGTTAGTATTCCCTGGGCGTCATGATGCACGTTGACGCGCGGCGGTTGTCGTCGCCGGTCGCCTCGGTAATGATCCAAATTTTTTTCCGGCCGATCTCATAAACCGAAAAAATCCGGCTGCCATTGAGTAGGGCGTAGTCGTTCAATTCCCAGTCGCTCATTTCGCCGGGGTCGCTGTCTTTTCCAGTGTCGCCCCAGTCTCCGCGATGGTGGCGGGCGAGGAATGGCACAAGCTCGGACGGGTGCGCCACGAGGGCGAGCGCGGCGGGTGTTGCTACTGTTTCCCCAAGATCGAACATGGGCGCGGTGTGTGTCTGTGTGGTTTGCATTTTGTTTTTGCGGGTTGTTTTGCGTCCGCGACGGGTTGCCCCGTTTCGTCCCCCGCCAGGGACTCGTCAGGCGGTGGCCAGGTAGGCGTTGAGCTTTTGCGCGCATTGCTCCGCCGCTTCGGCGACGGTCAAGCCACGGTCGGGGATGGGAAAATAAATCACCCCCTCGGGGATTTCATCCGCAGACAGATTGTGGCTGTATCCCATTCGGCTCTTCACCCAGTGCGTCGGCGCGGCGGACCTCTCCCGCAGGCGGAAAAGTAGGCGGCGCTGAACGGCGGCGGACATCAGGCAAAAAGACATACGGTCAAGGTCAAGCGTGTCCTCCGCCCGCTTTACGACGGCGCGAAAATTAAACTGCCTCTCTTCTGTCTGGCTTTTCGCAGTGATTGTCACCTCGGCGCGAAAACCCGCGTTTTCGAGGGCGTCAATCAGCGCGAGGGCAGCGGCTCCCCGCGAGGCGAACACGTCCGCGGATAAACGTCCGCCGCCTGAGACATGCACCCAGACCGATACAATCCGCCCGCGTTGCGGCGTCGCGGCCATCGGGAAGGAGACCCAGCAATCTGATTCCCCATCTAGATAACGATCAATTAAAACCTCATCGCCTTCCTCAGAGATGCATGGGACCGGCACGAGTGACGCGACACCTTGCGGCATGGCTACCAGCTCGCGGACGGCGGCGAGCTTCTCCAGACCTTCCGGCCAGCCTTTGCGGGCCATCTCCACGGCCTCGGCGAAGTCATAGCTTCCGCGCATGGCTTTATTGCCAATCGCGGTGCTTGGGGATTCCGTGTTGGCTTTGAGCTTTGAATCGGCGGTGGCCTCTGTCAAAAAATCCTCAAGCGAGGGAAATTTGAAATTGTCCATTTTCATGCTGCAAAAAAGTTGGGGTTGTTCGCGATTTCTGCGGCTTTTTCGCTGAGTTTCGCAGCGGTGGCGGCGTCCAGTCCCTTCACAAGCAGGCACTGACGCAGGTGATCTAATCCGATGCCGGCGGCGGCTAGTTGCGCGCCGTAAATGGTGGCGCGGGGGCTGATGATGTGCCGCAGACCGATAGCAGACACTGCGCGGCGCGTCACCTGAACGATCTGCAACCACTCCGCCGGCGTGGGCACGCTTCCGGCGTCAAGGCGGAGTGTTGGGGCGGAGAGTTGGACGCCGACAAATGACGCCTCAAGGCTCTCGTCGAGTGGCCAATCGAGAAACGCGCCACGGTCGAGCGTGGCGGCGTCGAGCTGGTTTCGCCCTACATACTCGCGGCTCGCGCCGGTGCCGTAGGTGTTGAGGCCGAAAATCGGCACAAAATCCGCGTGCTTCTCAACCATTCCCGCTGGCGTGGAAAATGAGCCATTCGCGAGCAGCATGTTGCAAGCGGTCAAGGTGCCCGGATTGCCTGCATCAAACTCATCGAACAAAAACACGCCGCCATTGCGGGCGGTTTTTACGAGGTCACTTTCGTGATACACGCCATGAGCATCACGCATTCCGAAAAGGTCGCTTTTCGAGGTCATGGGTCCGACAGACACGGCGGCAAATGGCAAGCCAAGCGCGTTCGCGGCGGCATGGGCGGCGGAGGTTTTGCCGGTGCCGGCAGGCCCGACAAGGTAAGCAGGAACACGAGCGGCGAGCGTGGCAAGCAGTAGCGGAAAGCGATAATGCTGACGATCCATGGTAACGACGGGCCGCTCGTTCACTGAAATCGTGAGCTGCCGCGGCTCCGGCGTCGGCGCGTGCTGTCTGATTAAGTCAATGATCCGCGCTTCGTCTAGCTCGGGAGCTTGTGGGCGGAGTGTTTCAATCAGTGCTTTTAGCGCGGCGGCTGTGTCGCCCGTGGGTGCCGGGACTGTCTGGTGAGCTGCCGGCGTGGCTGGCGCTGCGGTCGGCTGGGCTGTCTGCGTGCCAAGTAGCTCATTGAGCGCGGCGTCGGTTTCGTCGTTGTAAATCCGACTCAACTCGGCGACGGTAAGACCGGATACTTGAGCGTAAGTCGCGCCGCGTCCGGTGATCCATTTACGGACCTCTCCGCGGTTGGTGCTGTCAACGGCGGCGTAGCCGCGTGGTGGTAGGATGTATTGCATTTTATTTGTGGGGTTGTCTTTCTGACGTGGTGGGATTTACGCCCTGGAGAGTAATTTAGCGAGAGAATTTTACTGCGCGCCGGGTGATCGAGGTCGTTAGTTGCTCAACTCCAACATTTTACGCTCGAATAAAATAAATTTAGCGGCAGACAGAAAAGCGGAAAAGTTCCAAATAGACTCCGCAGACTCCGCATTTTCTAACCATTTGCGGTGTAGTGCGGAGTCTGTTTTATACTTTAAGGTTTTTGAATAGTATAAATAGGGAGAATAGGGAGTCCCCGCCGCGAAACGCACAAGGTAAAGTTGACAAATAGACTCCGCACTCCGCGTGTTCAATAGAGTAGTGCGACGTAAAGACAGACGGGGCACACATTTTATTCGACATTGACTTGTTCCATAAGTTTGTGAATTTTCACATGAAATGGCACTGACAAAAAAGCAGAGGGTGTTCGCGACAGCTATCGCCAAAGGCGCAAATCGGTCGCAAGCGGCACGCGTCGCGGGATACAGTGATAAAAGCGACGGCGGTCTGAGACAGACAGCCCATCGAACCGCGAGCCTGCCGGAAGTCCAGAGGGCCGCGCACGCCGAGCGTGAGCGGATACTGTGCAGCGAGGGCGCGCCGCTGGCACTGGCCACGCTCCAGGCGATCATGTCAGACAGCGCCCAGCCTGCGGCCGCCAGGGTATCGGCCGCAAAATGGACGCTGGAGGCCGCCGGCCACGGGCTTGAGGCCGCCAAACTACTGGCCAAGATCGGCGAGGGCGACGACCGCGCCGTTTCGCAGCTCTCCGCCGCCGATCTCGAGCGGTTGGTCATGCTGGCCGCAGACAAGGTGCAATTTGAGCGGGCCGCCGTCATCGACGCCGACATTTTGCCGCAAAACGTTGCGGATTAGTCACTTGCGACAAACGCGCTTATTGCGACAGCCTAACAGGAAAAGCCAATTACAGCGGACTAACAGACCGAAGGCCGTGGAACACTTATAAACAAAGGCCCGCAGCGTGGAACGCGATTCAGCATTAGATACATTGTAACAAGTGAGAGCTGGACCCCGCCGCCCACCCCCGAGCTGGACCCCGCCGCCCACCCCCGAGTGCCGACCGCGGCGCATCCTATCGCCCACCCCTACTAAATTTTGGTAAAAATGAAAACTCGTTCTGTTAGTAGTGATGCTTGCGACCATCGCAAAAAAGGGGTTGCCATCAGACAGACAAAAGACAAGATACGGGCAAATGCAGACAGTAATTGCGCGATTGTCATCGAATGTGAGCACCGAGGTCATTGACTGGCATGGAGGTGGAGGGTCATTTTCAGCGAACGGCAATTTCGCGGCTGGCAGCTTGCTGCTTGAGAGCAGCATTGACGGCGGCGCGACATGGATCTCATGCAAGGACAGCAGCGGTGCGGATCTCGCGCTGACAGCGACCGGCATCATATCATTCAGCATTGGTTCGTGCAAGCTGCGGACGACCATGAGTGGATCGACGGTTGCGGCGGGAACATTGCAGGTCGAGACAGCAGCGGTTGTCACGGAGGATGTCGTCCCGAACGTGGGCCTTGTCCCGGTGACGATCACCATCACGAGCGCGTTGTTCAGTCCGCCGAAGTCATTTGTGATTTCGGTGCCGCCGCGTGTCGGCAAGGCCGAGTGGGTGCCTGTCATTTACGAGATCCTGAACAAGAGCGCCGAGCTTGCACCGTATTACACGGTGTCGAGGAGCGGTGCGTCGGGTATCGCGCTGACAGCGATCACGCCGGCCGCGGCGAACGACACGTCGCTGGTCATGACGATAGTTGGCAGCAACGGGATGACGACCAGCGTGACATCGGGGAACACGACAGCGGGGGTGGCGGCGACGCCGAACGTATTGGTCTCGGTGCAGAAGCGATAATTTTCAACGGATGAGAAGTTCAGACGACATCTCGGAGACTGGCCGGATTGGGATCAATTTTGATACCAATGTGGTTGGCTGCGGGATTGCCGGATCGAGTGGGTTCGTGATGAATTCATTTTTCGCGACACTGCTGGTGAACCCTGCCGGCGCTGACAACAGCGTGCTCTACACCGCCCACCGTGCAGGATACGGCGGACGCTCCATCAGCGTGACCTACGCCACGCCGCAGGCACAGACGAAGGCAACAGTCTGTGTCGATGGCAACGCGGTGACGGTCACTCCGTCCACCGAGGAGCGGATGGTGATTTCGGGTGCGACCACGCCCGGCGTCAACGGCCCGCTGATCTACGCGGGCACCTACGGCGGCAAGCGCCGCTGGACGAGCAACGGCGACGGGACCAACCTCGGCGGCTATCGTGGATTCGACTTCGTGGTGCTCGCCAACATCGGCGGGTTCTGGCAGGTGGTGTTGACTCTAGCGGATGGATCGACCGGCTATTCCAGCCACGTCTATTCCTCCGCATCGTCACCCGCCGGACTGACCTTCGCCACTCCGGCCACCGGCAGCGGAACCCCGACGGTGACGGCGGGAGTGTCGTCCGCAGCGCAGGTGATCCGGGCTGTCAACAACTCGCAGGCGGCCAACCAGTTGATTCACGCGCAGGATTTCGAGATCACCAGCGGCCCCGTCACTGAAATGCCCGAGGCGTTCCTCGATACCGGCATGACTTATACCGCAGACCTTCCTTCGGACGCCTACACTTACGGCCAAGCGATCTATCTCAACATCCCCGGCGATCCGTTCCAAGCCGCCGCTTAACCACATCCCGCCATGCCCACCGTATCCGCAGACATCAACAACCTCATGCTGGCCGCCACCAAGGCGGAGGCGCGCGCTGCCATCGGAGCCGCAGCCGACACCCACCACGACCTCGGCCAAAAGTCTGGAGCCATCACCCCCGCGCTCGCGGATGGCAACTACCAATTTTGCGTGCTTAATGGCGACGCCACCCTGTTCACGCCAAGCGGCAGCGCCACCGAGGGCGACCGCTTCACCTTTGCGATGCAGTGGGTTTCCGGTGCCTATACCCTCAACTTCTCCGGCATCCAACTTCCTACCGGAGTGGCCGGGCTGCTTCCCGTCACCCTGGAAATTTGGCGTTCCTACCGCGTCGGACTCTACTTCTCCGGCGGGAAATGGTGCCTCGAATCCCTGAGTGGGCCCTTCATTGAATCCATTGACTGACTTTTATGAGCACCTTCCAACAACTCAAACTCGCCGCCATCGGAGCCGCCGACCGCGACTACCCGCTCATCCCCATCGGAGGAGTCGTCGGCTTCGATGGCGCGCCGGAGACCGCCAACGGCATCGTGCTGCCGGGCTACCCCGATAACGAAAACATAACACAAATGTTCGCCTCGGCGGGCTGCACCTCATTCGCTCTTGACTACATCAACCTACCCAATACGTCCTACCTCCACCTGGAGCGACTCCCTCTGCTTGAGACGGTTAGCCTTTCGATCAATTCCGGCGATGGCATCATCAATCTGAGTGGACTGACCCACTTGACCCACCTGGATATTTGGGACGGTTCAGGTGATGGTGCTCAAATCCATACAACCGGGCTAGTCAACCTAAATAGCCTCTATTATCATACGGAAGGGCCTAGCCGGATCGGCATCGCTGGAATGCCATTATTGGTGTCTGCGGACATCAGCATGCCCAATGCCGAATTCGGCTATCCGCTCGGACTCTCGGCAGGCAGCCACCCGCTTTTGCAGTTTGTCACACTCAACATCAACGGTGATACGGGAGGTGATGAAGTAGAAGCAGGCGACGCTTTCTTGAATACGTTCGCAACCGCGACCAATGCTCATAATGGAGTGTTGACCGGAATGAACGACAGCCTCACCCGGCCGGTCGCATGCACATTTCCCGGTT
>Ga0114964_10002626_pt1 | contig 12467 bp, 12 predicted proteins | sample C_131016_MF_Meta_FD_92638 | JGI IMG/M metagenome (GOLD analysis project Ga0114964, IMG submission 92638) | Freshwater microbial communities from Lake Croche, Canada to study carbon cycling - C_131016_MF_MetaG | ecosystem: Environmental > Aquatic > Freshwater > Lake | place: Lake Croche, Canada... | reverse complement strand
TAGTAATCAAAGTAGGCTCGGACAATTTACGCATACCAACGGCCGCCGCTTTCGCGGTGGGAACACGCAACGTCATTTTGTCTTTTTCAAAAAAAATCACGAACAGTTCGAGCTTATAGCCCGCCACTTCCTGCTCTTCGATCGCCGTAATGCGACCCACGCCATGCGTCGGATAAACAACCGATTCACCGGTCTTGTAACCTTGACGATTGATGGCTTTCTTCGTTCCTGTCGTCATTGTGACGCGTTCTTTCTATGTTGCGCCGAAAAGCGGCGAAAAATCAAAAAGTCGCTGCCATTTTCCATTCTGCTTCGGCGCACCGCATCGAACGGAATGCCAACAGATAATCAAAACAACAGAATTTACATCCTCCGCTCAAGGTCCAATTAACCAAGCGGGGGAGGAAGCTACCAGTTGTTCCGATCAATGAAAAATGACCCGTTCCCGCCTTTTCAACGGGATAGCGAGCTGTATATCAGAAAAATGACGGTTTTCCAAGCCTTATGAGAGTCTTGCTCTTGACCGTTAGTCACCTTTGCCGGCGTTTGCCGAGAAAAGCGCTAACTTGTCGGCGCGACCGTCAAATTCCTTAGCATCCGGTAAAGCATCGCGCTTGATGGTCACATTGGGCCACGACTTCGCGTAATCAGCATTAAGCTTTAGCCACGGCTCGAGCCCTGACTCCGTATCCGGCTTGATTGCATCGGCCGGGCATTCAGGCTCGCAGACACCACAATCGATGCATTCATCGGGGTGAATAACAAGCATGTTCTCGCCTTCATAAAAGCAGTCGACCGGACATACCTCAACGCAGTCCATATATTTGCACTTGATGCAATTTTCGACGACCACATACGTCATGGAAAGCTCCGTAGGCCCGATTGTTGAACGATAGAGGGAATTTGCTAACCGAGTTAGCGAAGCGTTGCAAGGATGGATCACCTTCAAGGAGGACGAAAAAGTGTCACGGCTTCTTACCCACCGGCATGGGTGGCGCTTCCCTGATCAGTAAAAGGTCAACGCGCCGATTGGCGGGCAATTGGGGATTATCCGGAAACAAGGGATCCGTGTCCGCCTTTCCGGCGATGGCGCGGAAACGGTCGGGCGGAAGGCCCGATTCGACAAGAATGCGTCTCACCGAAGATGCGCGCCCGACAGAGAGCTCCCAAGGCGACGTATCGGATTGCATGCCCGCAGGCGGCGTTGCCGTATGGCCGGTGATCTCGACCCGGTTGGACAGCCGCTTTAGAGCAGGCACCAGTTTGCGCAAGGCTTCGCGTAAAAATGGATAGGGCTCAACGGAACCATCCGGAAACATGGAGCGGTCAGACCGGTCAACAAGAGCGACATCCAATCCATCTTTGTTTTCTTGGACGATCAGGTTTTTCGAGAGTTCTGCGATTTCCGGCATATCGGCAATCGCCTGGCGAAGGGTTGCGGCTGCCAAACCGAAGGTCCGATCATTGGTTGCAAGATCAAGACCCTCGTCACGCCGCTCGCCTATCAAAGGGCCAGCCTGATCGGTCCCTTCTTCGGGCGGAAGAAATTTAGCATTTTTGAGAAACGGTTTGGTCGGCGTCCCGTCCATCTCAATCATGGAGGCAAATCGATTTTCTCGCTGCATACCAAAGGCATCGCGCATCGAGCCAGCAACGAGTTTCATTTTGGCGGCGTCTTGCGTAGAGAAAGCCACCAACATGACGAAAAAGCTCATGAGCAAGCCCATGAGATCGGCAAATGTGACGAACCACCCATGCCCACCACCGCCATGGCCGCCTTTTTTCCGCGCCATGGACTTTAAGCCGCCGCTAATGCTTCGCGATGCTTAACCGGCAAATAGGCCACCAGCATTTCGCGGACAACAGCAGGGCTTTTCGCTTCACGAATCTGCATCACGCCGTCAATCACAAGAGCACGGCAAACATCCTCTTCTTCCAATTTCAGTTGAAGCTTATCGGCAATGGGCAAACACACCAGATTGGCGACCAGCGCTCCATAGAGCGTGGCGAGCAAAGAAATGGCCATGAAGGGCCCAAGTTTTGACGGATCTTCCATATGGCTGAACATCTGGACCATGCCGAGCAAGGTGCCGATCATGCCCCATGCGGGCGCGGCATCGCCAATCGAGCGATAAAGCTTGCCCCCTTCTTCAAGCCGGATCAGAAAATTGTCCGTATCGCGTTGCAACGTTTCGCGAATGAATTCGCGATCATACCCATCCGCTATATATCGCAGGCCTTGGGCCAAAAATTTGTCTTTGACCACGACCCGTTCGAGTGCCGCAGCGCCTGAGCGCCGAGCGGTATCAGCCACCTTCGTGATTTCTTCGATAAGCTCGCGTGGTTCGGACGAATGCATCATAAAGGCGTAACGCATACCCGTCGGAAAGCCGTGGATCATGGTTGAAAAGGGAAAGCGGATGAGAGTTGCTCCGGCACAACCGCCGAAAATCACGATCAAAGCATGTTCACTGACAAAGGCACCGGGTGACCCTTCCATTGTCGTTAACAGTCCAATGACACCAAAACCGATAACCATTCCTAATGCGGTTGCAATATCCATAGCCGAGGTCCAATTTTATTCGCGAATGTGCGATATGACGCAACGTTAAATAAAACCCTTAAATAATTGGTAAGAACGGCGACAAAATGAGAAATAAAAAGGCCGCCTTTGCGGCGACCTTTCGTTGTTCTTGCAAAAAAGAATGCGCTAATCGCCGATCTAACGGCGTTGGAGCGATGTGATCTTCAACAAAGTGATGCGATTACGCGTTTTGCGCAGGACCTCGAAGCGATACGTATAGAATGTAAAAATCTGGCCCGTATCGGGGATGGTTTGTGCCTCATGGATGACAAGGCCGGCAATGGTTGTGGCTTCCTCGTCAGGTAAATCCCAATCCATAGCGCGGTTAAGATCGCGGATGGGAACCGATCCGTCGACCCTGACAGAGCCATCCGGCAGGGGCCGTAACCCTTGCACGCGTACATCGTGCTCGTCGCGGATATCACCAACGATTTCCTCCAAAATATCCTCAAGCGTAACGAGGCCCATGACCTCGCCATATTCGTCAACTACCAGCGCAAAATGGACCTTTTTCGAGAGAAACGCCTTGAGCTGCTCCTGAAGCGAATTCGTGTCGGGGACAAACCACGGGTCTAAAGCTATCGCCTTAACATCCAGATCGGCAGCCTTACCTCCCGCCGCGTCATAGGCGCGGAGCAAATCTTTGGCGTGCAAAATACCGATGATGTTATCCGGCGAGCCGGACCAGATCGGCAAGCGCGTATGCGGCGAGGATAAAATCTCGCGAACGATCTCTTCGGGTGGAAGATCGGCTGAAATCGTCCGCATTTTGGTGCGATGAACCATAATATCGGAGACTTCCAGTTCGGCCAGGTCAAGCAATCCACCAAACATTTTATGCGCCTCGGCCTCAACGCTCCCTTCGCTGTGCAGCAGATCAACCGCACCGCGCAATTCTTCGTTGGCCGATAACACCGCTTGGTTCTCGCCAATGCGAAAGCCGCAGGGGCGTAAAATCGTCCGAACGATCGCTTCAATCGCCAAGGTCAAAGGTCCAAAAAGCGCAACGGCTAGCGCGACAGGACGGGCAAGCAGCAACGCCGAGCGGTCCGGTGTCGAAATCGCCATGGTTTTCGGCATGACTTCCGCAAAAATAATGATCAAGATCGACATCACGATCGTGGCATAAATCGCGCCTTCTGCCCCAAAAAATTGCACCAAAACGCTCGTGGTGAAGGCAGACGCACCGATATTGACGATAGAATTACCGATCAGCATGGCCCCGATCAGCCGCTCTTTGGCCAAAAGCAACCGGTTGATAATGCCCGCGCGTTCATCGCCTGCGGTTTCAAGCGCGTGCATACGAGCGCGGGAAGCCGCCGTCAAAGCCGTCTCCGAGCCCGAAAAAAAGGCGGAAAGCGCGAGGCAAACAATAACAATGCCTAAGGCTAAAAAGGGATCCGTATGGATTTCGACGTGTTCCATGGCATTCAATCCGCTGTCATTTGAAGGTGGTCATCTAGGTATGCACGAACGTCATCGGCTGCCACGTCGGGGGCGATGAAGCTTTCGCCGATGCCGCGTGCGAGAATAAACGTCAATTTGCCGCGCTTTACCTTTTTATCCTGCGCCATCGCGTCCAAAATCGCCGCTGAATTGGCGTCCCACCCAGGGATATCGCGAATGCGGGTGGGTAGGCCAACTTTTTTGAGATGAGATTCGATTCGCACCGCATCTTGGCCGCTGCACAGGCCCAATCGGTTAGAGAATCTGAACGCGCAGCACAGGCCAATCGCGACCGCCTCACCGTGGACCAAGCGCGCACCGTCATAGGCAACAATGCGCTCAAAGGCGTGGGCGAAGGTATGGCCGAGATTGAGAAGCGCCCGATCGCCGTCTTCGCGCTCGTCGCGCATGACAATCGCGGCCTTTGCCTTGCATGAAACGTCAATCGCATGAACGCGGTCCGGCCCGCCCGCAAAAACACCGGCATGATGCGCCTCAAGCCAGTTAAAAAACGGCGCATCCGAAATCAGGCCATATTTGACAATTTCGGCATAGCCCGCGGCAAATTCGCGCTGGGAGAGCGTGTCCAGAATATCCACGTCAGCCAAAACAAGACTGGGTTGGTGAAAGGCACCGATCAGATTTTTGCCATGTGCGGAATTCACGCCCGTTTTTCCGCCGACGGAAGAGTCCACTTGCGCCAAAAGGGAAGTTGGAACTTGCACAAACCGCATACCGCGCCGCGTGATTGAAGCGGCAAAACCCGCTAGATCGCCGACAACACCGCCGCCCAACGCAACCACGAGGTCGCCACGCTCCATTTTGGCGGCCAATATACCGTCGATAACGCGGTCAAGCTCCGTCATGGATTTTGAACGCTCTCCTGGCGGGATTAAAACAGTAGCGGTACGAATGCCCGCTGCCATGAGGCTATCATTCAAGACGATCAGGTGCAGGCCAGCCACCGTTTCGTCGCTCACGATAGCGCAAGCTGCACCCGGCGCTAAAGCGGCAATGCGCTCGCCTGCTTCTTCCAGAAGATTGCTCCCGATGACGATGTCATAAGCCCGCCCGGGCAAATCGACGCGGACATGGGCGTGGGATGGGTGCTGCGAGGACACGATGGGTACTCCACTACCAAAATGACCCGACAGGGCCGTCAAAATTTCATCGACAATCACATCATGGGCAACATCGCGCGACTGGATCTCAAGATCAGCATGCGCGTAGACCGGATAACGCTTGTCCATGAGACCCTTCAATGTCCCTTCCGGATCAGGGTTTTGAAGGAGTGGACGGTTCGAGCGCTTTCGCACGCGGCGCATGAGAACATCGAATTCGGCCTTAAGCCAGATTGACACACCTTGCGCTTTGATCTGGTCGCGGGTGCTCTCATTCATGAAGGCGCCACCGCCTGTCGCCAAAACGGCAGGACCCTCGCCCAAGAGCCGCGCAATGACGCGCTGTTCGCCTTGGCGAAACTCCGCTTCGCCCCGCTTTTCAAACATTTCGGGGATCGACATGCCCGCCGCGCGTTCGATTTCTGTATCGGCGTCGTAAAAACTCAAACCCAAACGTTGGGCTAACCGTTTACCGACTGAGCTTTTACCCGCTCCCATCATGCCGACGAGCACGACGGAACGGGGCCCCAATGCTTTCAACAAGGCCGTTACACCCGCTTCGCGCGCGCCGTTCGAACCTGCCAATGCTTCCACGTGCCAAACTCCATTCCTCATTGGCAAAGCTCATAGCATAATGATCGCGAATCTTGCATCACCGTCAAAGCCCTTGAGAAAAGAGATCTCCCCTATGCCGGATGCCATTGATGGTTTTCTCGCCATGCTCGCTGCAGAACGCGGCGCCGCAAAGAATACAATCGAGGCGTATCGCCGTGATCTTGAAGGTGCGGAAGCGATTTTGTCTCGCAGAAACGCGACATTGGCGAAAGCCACCACCGATGATTTACGGCATTATCTAACGGAGCTTGATCGGGCGGGACTAAAGGCCACCAGTGCGGCACGAAAGCTGGCGGCATTACGGCAATTTTTCCGGTTTCTCTACGCCGAAGGGCGGCGGAGCGACGATCCGGCGCAAGCGCTCTCTGGTCCCAAACAGGGCCGGGCTTTACCCAAAACGCTGTCAATGGCCGATGTCGACCGCCTTTTGAACGTCGCTTATCAGGGGCTGGACGACGAAAATCGTCCCGAGGGCGAGCTGTTTCGTGCTGCCCGAATGGCGGCTTTGCTTGAGCTTCTCTATGCCACGGGTTTGCGCGTCTCCGAGCTGGTGTCGCTACCTATTCGCGCCGCGCGCACCAAAGACCGGCTTTTGGCGGTAAAGGGCAAAGGCGGGCGGGAGCGCTTGGTGCCGCTGACGGAGAAATCCAAAGACGCAATCGCCCGCTATCTGGAATTAGGCGCGGGACGCCTCAAAGCGTCGCTCTGGCTTTTTCCATCCGATAGCGAAAGCGGGCATATGACGCGACAAGCCTTTGCGCGGGATTTGAAAGTGCTCGCGGAAATGGCGGCTTTTCCGACCCGCCTCATCAGCCCGCATGTGCTCCGCCATGCGTTTGCAAGCCATCTCCTGCAAAACGGTGCGGATTTGCGGGTTGTGCAACAATTATTGGGCCATGCCGATATTTCAACGACGCAGATTTATACGCATTTGCCCGACGAGAGACTCAAAAGCCTTGTGCGGGATTTGCATCCGTTAGGGGATAAGGAGAGCGAGTAGAAATTTTTTAGTAAGTAAAATCAAAAATTTCCTTCTCCTTCAAGGATAAGGTCCCGGCGGTGCGGGGTGATGGGGTATTACTGTTTACCATATGAGACTCAATCACACGGTGCTTACCGACGACCATCAGACTCTCATCCGGCTGCTCCGCAGCCACCTTCCCCCTCCGAGGGAAGGAAATACAACTGCCGGTTTTTACTTCCCCGACAACACAAACACCGCCTGCTCGCCAAACAGATTCCATAACCCGCGCGGCAAATTCATTTCGACGGGTCGCCCAAAGCGGTCGAGTGCCGAGGCTTGCTCGATAACGGCGCCCATCTCGTCGACCAACGCGATAAAATCGTTGATCGTGCAAAAATGGATATTGGGTGTTTCATACCAGGAATAGGACAGATTTTTGGTCACCGGCATCCGGCCCGTGGTTAACAATTGCAGCCTGATTTTCCAATGGCCAAAATTGGGAAACGACACAATCGCGCGGCGACCTATGCGGAGCATATGCTCCATCACCGCGCGCGGTTGCCGCATCGCCTGCAGGGTTTGCGACAAAATGACATAATCGAAAGATCCGTTGGGATAATAGACCAAATCCGTATCGGCATCGCCCTGGATCACCGAAAGCCCCTTGGCGACGCATTCATTGACGCCAGATTGCGAGAGTTCGATCCCGCGCGCATCAACACCCCGCTTCTCGGCCAGAAGCCTCAACAGCGAGCCATCGCCGCAACCCACGTCCAACACGCGCGAGCCGGGTTCGACCATGGACGCCAGATTAAGAAGATCGACGCGGGCGAAGGCGGCATCGACGTTCATTTCCAAAGGGTTCATGGCTGGGCCCTCCGGGCAGGCACAGCTAGACCACGGGCGCGGGCGGCGGAATCGATAAAGCCCCGCGTGGTGTCCAAAAGCTCCGGCACATCCAGCAAAAAGGCATCATGTCCCTTATCCGTTTCGATCTCGACGAAGGAAACGGAGGCACCTGCCGCGTTCAACGCATGAACAATGGCGCGGGAATCGCGCGTCGGAAACAGCCAATCGGACGTAAAAGAAACAATACAGAACCGCGTTTTTGAGCCTTTAAAGGCTTGCGCCAAGACGCCGTCATGCTCTTTGGCCAAGTCGAAATAATCCATCGCGCGGGTAAGGAAGAGATAGGAATTGGCGTCAAACCGCTCAACAAAAGCGCGGCCTTGGTAGCGCAAATAACTCTCGACCTCGAAATCGGCGTCAAACGAGAAGGTAGGTGCAGAACGCTCTTGCAGATTACGGCCAAATTTCCGGTGCAGCGCCTGCTCCGACAAATAGGTGATGTGAGCCGCCATGCGCGCGACAGCGAGCCCCTTTTCAGGCCGCGTGCCCGCGTCGAGATAACGCCCCGAATGCCAATCGGGATCAGCCATCACCGCTTGGCGTCCGACTTCATGAAACGCAATATTTTGCGCGGTATGCTTGGCAGCGGTCGCAATCGGCATCGCCGAAAATACTCTGGAGCCGTGGCTTGCCGCCCATTCAAGAACCTGCATGCCGCCCATTGAGCCGCCGGCTACACAGAACAACGTATCGATTCCCAGCCGGTCAACGAGTTTGGCTTGGGCATTCACCATGTCACGAATGGTGACAACCGGAAAATGCAGAGCATAGGGCTTGCCCGTTTGGGGATCGAGCGAAGCCGGACCTGTTGTACCAAGACAAGATCCCAGCACATTCGCGCAAATGATAAAGAACCGGTCCGTATCATAGGGTTTCCCCAGCCCCACCATCGTCTCCCACCAACCCGATTTTCCGGTGACGGGGTTGACGTTGGCAACATGTTGATCACCCGTCAGCGCATGACATAGCAGGATCGCATTCGATTTATCGGCATTCAACGTGCCATAGGCTTGATACGCAATCGACCAGGGACCGAGCTGTTCGCCGCTTTCAAGCGCCAGAGGCTCATCCGCGCCAAACGAGGCCACGAGGCTGGATGGCTCTATGGCTTCGTTGCGCTTAGCCGGATCAACCACGTGCGGACGGGTCATTGGTGGTCACTCTCTGATGATGACGTTCTATATGTCGAATTTTTAGACCTTAATCAAGAACCTTTCGACAATTGAGGCCAATCGCCGAGAGCAGGGCTTTGCCTTTCCTCAACGCGCGTTCTATGACATTCATCGATCTTGAAGCCCTTCCTGCGGACCGAAAGCATGGCCCAACCTTCTCTTGCCGATTTGCGGCGCGACATCGACCGCATCGATACGGCGATGCATGATCTGTTGATGGAGCGGGGTACGATCATCGATACGCTGATCGAGGTAAAAAAGACGGATGACTCAGGCTCTGCATTTCGTCCGGGCCGCGAAGCCTCGATGATGCGGGCCTTGGCCGAGCGCCACGGTGGTTTGCTGCCGTTCGACACGGTTGAAAGCATTTGGCGGGTGATCATTTCGACCTTCACTTATGTGCAAGCTCCTTACGCCGTTCACGCCGATATCTCGGTGGGTGATGCACCGATGCGGGATACCGCCAGGTTTCATTTCGGTTTCACGGTGCCCTATCACACCCACACGGGTGCTGTGGCCGTGATCGATGCGGTTGCGGGTGCCGCGGGTGATCTGGGCGTTTTCTCGCTCGAAACATCTGGCGCTTGGTGGAACGGATTAATTGGCGATGGCGCACCTAAAATTATCGCCCGACTTCCTTTTGTCGAGCGCGTCGATCACCCGGCGGGCGCTCCCGTTTTTGTGATCTCCAAACCCTTGGCAGATGCAGCCGTCAGAGATCGCATTCTTTACGCCGCCAAGGTCGAGCGATGGCGGGGCGATCTGACCACCGCGCTCGACGCCGAGCAGGTAAATATCGAGGCATGCGAAGACCATGACGGATTATCATCCGTGCTCTTATCCGCACCTGATACTCTGGGTGAAACCCGCTTAAAGCAGTTTTTCTCGACGCTTGGCCTTTCCGTCTCCGATCTTGCGGAAGTCGGTAGCCACGCCCATCGTTTTCATCTTTCGCAATCGGAATGACCCGCATGACACCGACTCTTGATCGCCCTGTTCCCCGCACCGGCGTGCTCGATATTGAGGCCTATGTGCCGGGTAAAAGTGCGGCTGCACCGGGCGTGAAGGTGTATAAACTCTCCTCGAACGAGACACCGCTTGGGGCATCGCCCTTGGCGATCGAAGCGTTCGGCTCGTTGAGCGACAAGCTCGAACTCTATCCTGATGGCTCGTCGACAAAATTACGGGAAGCCATTGGCGCTCGCTATGGGCTCGATCCCGCCCGCATCGTGTGCGGATCAGGCTCGGACGAACTGCTTTCTTTGATCACCAGCGCCTATATTGGACCCGGCGACGAGGGTATTTTCACAACCCACGGCTTTTTGGTCTATAAAATCGCCATTATGGCGGCAGGTGGTATTCCGGTCGTCGCCGAGGAAAAAAACCTCACCACTGATGTCGATGCCATTTTAGCCAAAGTCACACCCCGCACCAAAATTGTGTTTCTGGCCAACCCGAATAACCCGACGGGCACTTATATTGCGTTCAATGAGGTAAAACGGCTCCATGCGGCTCTGCCCAAACACGTCGTGTTGGTGCTCGACGCGGCTTATGCCGAATATGTTCGGCGCAATGACTACGCCTCGGGCATCGAACTCGTCGCCACCAGCGAAAATGTGGTTATGACGCGAACCTTCTCGAAAATATACGGCTTGGCGATGCTGCGGCTCGGCTGGTGCTATGGCCCCGCAGGCATTATCGACGCACTCAACCGCATCCGCGGACCGTTTAACGTCAACGGCCCCGCGTTGGAAGCCGGAATTGCAGCGTTGAATGACGAAGAACACGTGTCGAAGGCGTTGGCGCATAACGACCATTGGCTGCCTATTCTCACCAATGAGATCGAAAGGCTCGGTATCCAAGTGACGCCAAGCGTAGGTAATTTTCTTTTGCTCCACTTCCCGAAAATGTCAGGAAAAACAGCGAAAGAGGCTGACGCATTTTTATCCGCCCATGGCCTCGTGCTACGAGCCGTCGGAGCCTATGGCTTGCCGGACTGCCTCCGCCTGACGATTGGACCCGACGAGGCCAACCAAAAAGTCATTGCCACGCTCGGGGCGTTCATGAGTGGGACACCTGCCCGTGCCTGATCGTTTGGGTCCGCCGCTGCAAACCCCGGTTTTTGATCGCTTGGCGCTGATTGGCTTAGGGCTTATCGGCTCGTCGCTGGCGCGTGTCGCACGGCAAAAAAACCTTGCTCGCCATATTGTGGCCATCGACGCATCGGAGACGGTCTGTGCCCGTGTGGCCGAACTCGGCCTCGCGGATACGGTGACGAGCACTATCGCCGATGGTGTTCGCGATGCCGATATCGTGATTCTGTGTGTACCGGTTGGGGTATGCGGCAAGGTTGTCGAAATAATCGCGCCCAGCCTGAAGCAGGGTGCGATTCTGTCGGATGTAGGCTCGGTTAAAGGATCGATCGTCGCGCAAGTTGCGCCCCACCTGCCCGACGGCGTCCATTTTGTGCCCGCCCATCCCGTTGCAGGAACGGAACAATCCGGCCCCGATGCGGGATTTTCCAGCCTGTTTCTCAATCGCTGGTGCATTTTAACCCCGCCTGAGGGTCAAGACGCAGACGCCATCGCAAAAACCCGTGCGTTCTGGGAAGGGGCGGGGTCGATGGTCGAAGAAATGTCGCCCGCCCATCATGATTTGGTGCTGGCGATCACGAGCCATTTACCGCATCTGATTGCCTATAATATCGTTGGCACCGCGGCTGATCTCGAAGCGGTAACGGAATCGGAAGTGATTAAATTCTCCGCCGGTGGCTTTCGTGATTTTACGCGCATCGCGGCGTCCGACCCGACCATGTGGCGCGATGTGTTTTTGAACAACAAAGATGCCGTACTCGAAATGCTCGGACGGTTCACAGAAGACTTATCCGCCCTTCAGCGTGCCATCCGGTATGGCGACGGCGAGGCGCTCTTTGACCATTTCACGCGGACTCGTGCCATCCGCCGGTCCATCGTTGAAATTGGTCAAGATTCAGCCGCGCCCGATTTTGGCCGCCAACCAAAAGACGGCAAGGCTCAATAGAGCGGCGGAAATTCGGCGAGTTTTAATGGACCAACAAGCAAGCGCCCTTTTGCCAAGGTCAAAGGCAGTTTAACCGATCCGCTGCCGAAAATACCTCCCATCGCCGCTAGGCTTGTATCCTTTAACGCGGCGCCAATATTTTTGGCCGTGACATCCAACTTGCCCGCCAGATGATGCGTATCATCGATCGAAAGCGTTCCGGTAAGGCTCAGAGACTGCTCGCCCCGTTTGATGTCCCATTGTTGAAGACTGACCTCGCCGCCCGCCGCGCGCCAGGTTTCAACACCGAATTGCCCCGGCGTTTCGAGCAAGATTACGGCTTTTTTTACCACAATATGGCCCTCAAAAGCGACCGGCGTTTCGCTGTTTTTTAAGAAGGCATCGGTAAACGAGGCGACACACTCACTATCCGTTGATCCGCCGTCCGTATTGGGAAGCTTGCGCATATGAAATTCGGCGTGGCCCACTTTTCCGGAAGCGGGCAAAAAGCTGCTCTCCGACACCAGTCCATCCACGACCCAATCGACACGATCAGCGCGGCTAGGCGTTTCAAAATGGAGACTTGAGCGCATCGTGGTCCATTGCCCGCTGACCGTTTGCCCATTGGCAAGCGTCGC
>Ga0114964_10002625_pt1 | contig 12468 bp, 18 predicted proteins | sample C_131016_MF_Meta_FD_92638 | JGI IMG/M metagenome (GOLD analysis project Ga0114964, IMG submission 92638) | Freshwater microbial communities from Lake Croche, Canada to study carbon cycling - C_131016_MF_MetaG | ecosystem: Environmental > Aquatic > Freshwater > Lake | place: Lake Croche, Canada... | reverse complement strand
TGAGTTGCAGTTGCATCTTTCACGCCTACGCCATCCGTCAGGGGAGGGCAAATGATTAAGTCAGCCGTTGCAGTTGTAACTGCTATGACATCATTTTCTTTCCTGCCTGTTGCAACAACACAAGCAGAAGTGCCACAACCTATCTTGGTAGAGAGGGCTATGCCTTACCCCCCACTACTCTCTCTACCAAGAGATGTACAAGCCAGATTTGCATGTGTTGCATACCGAGAGAGCCGTGGCAAGGTAGTTGATACCAACGTGGTATCAGGTGCTCAGGGTATGTTCCAATTTATGCCTGACATTTGGCAGTTCGCTCGACAGAACATCAAGGGTCTACCACCTACACCGAACGAAGCAGACATCTATCAACAACAATCAGCAGTTGTATTTTATTACAACAGAAACCACGGGCTTTATCCAGAATGGACGGACGGTTGCTAATGAACCCAACCTTTAACGCAATACTAAAAGAAGTACAGGACATGCACGACAAGAAGTCGAGAGACTACGGTCGTCCTGAGAATCCCTACTACAACATTCGTCAGAGCATGGCTTTTGGGATACCCTCATGGGTGGGTGCTTGTCTGAGAGCCAATGACAAAATGGGTCGTCTGCAACTTGCGGCTCAGGGTTCACTACTGGCAAACGAAGGCATTGAAGATTCTTTGCTTGACATGATTACGTACTTGACCATCGCACTAGATGAGTTCAGGAATGGAAACTGATTACCACAAGGCCCTTTGCATTTTAATCGATGAAGGATTTGTTACTACTGACCAGGTAAAACAGGCAGTGAGCAAAGCCAAGAAGTTACAGTACAAAGAAGGCCAAGACTCAGCGACATGGAAGTCGGCACACACGCTTGCCGTTGAACTACGTGAGTTGTGTGTGGCGAACGGATACAAAGCATTCAGTATCAACAAGTCTTCGATGAGCGACATCGAGTACTTGCTACGTGTCACTAACCATACCGAAGAAGAAGTACGTGGTGTTATTGAATGGGCTACATCAGATACATTCTGGTCACCCGTGATACTCAACACCACACAACTGCGTAAACACTTTGACCAGTTGTTCATTAGACGAAACAGAACGTCTGTACAACAACCAGTCGTTGACCGCAGTGAAGAAGTACGAAAGAGCATGGAGAACTTTGAGAAGAAGTTGGAGCAACGCAGGGCAGAAGCAGTGCCTATGCCTAGAGGATTCAAGGACGTATTAAAGAAAGGTAAGAGCAGTGAAGTTGAATGATTGGACAGCAGACGCTAAGTGTAAGGGGATGGACACAAACATCTTTTTCCCATTGAAGGGTTCTTCACACAAAGTTGACGAGATGGTACGGAGCATTTGTCACGGGTGCCCTGTGTCAGAGCAGTGCTTGGATGACGCACTATCTACGTATCACCAGATAGGATACAGAGCAGGTCTTAGTGCCAAGCAACGTAGAAGTATGTTGCTCAAACAGAAGCGAGAGAGTGCAGCATGAAGAAAAATGAATTAGAAGAAGCAGTCAACGGTGCGATGGACAAAGCCATTGCTTCATTGTTGGGTGCATTGATACGTAATGGAGTATCACACGATGTATTACTAAAGTCACTTGCTGACATGATGGACGACTTGGAGCCTGATGACGATACTAATTAACATACTGGTTGACGTATTTTTCGTAGGTGCTGTTGCATTATTGTTGTTTGTGTTATTTGGTATTTTTGGTGCGTGGAAATGACGACAACATCATTTGTAATCATTCTTGTCTGTATTTGGACTCTTACATGGATGGCTATTAAATAATGACAACGCCACAGAAGGCTAAGGGTTCTCAGTGGGAGCGTGACGTTGCTAAGTTCTTTAACGAGAACGGCTACCCCAATGTCGAGAGACGATACGGTGCTGGCAACACAGTTGACAAAGGCGACCTCAATGGATTCGCACACGCCATTGTTATCGAGTGCAAGAACGTTGGCAAGATAACGCTCGCTTCTATCATGGATGAGACAGAGGTAGAGAAGAACAACGCTAAAGCAGACATCGGCCTTGCGGTGATTAAGCGCAGGAACACAAGCGCAGGTCGTGCCTATGCAGTAGTGACACTAGAAGACATGGTGAAACTGTTGCACATGGCCGGCTATTGATGTAGTATTACAAGGCAGTAAATAAACGAAAGGTACAGAGATGAGTACGACCATTATTGGTAGATTGACAGCAGACCCCGAGATTAAGTTCACTAACAACGGCACAGCCCTTGTGAACTTCTCGGTAGCAGTAAACCGTAAGAAGGGTGACGAAGAATACGTCTCCTATTTTGATGTAACAGCATGGGGCACACTTGCACAGGGTGTTGCCGACACACTTCACAAAGGTGACCGAGTTGTGGTAAATGGGTTTCTAACCCAAGACCGTTACGAGAACAAGGAAGGTAAGACGGTGAGCAAGGTAGTTCTAACTGCCGAAGCCGTTGGTCCTGACCTTCGATTCGCAACGGCCACAGTACACGCTACTAAGAAGAAAGAAGTTGAAGCAGACTTCTAATGGCTGATTGGTCCGAGGCGAAGTGTATTGGTATGACCAAACTTTTCTTCGACGACCGCATAAAAAAAATTAACCGAGCGAAGTACATTTGCAAGGAGTGCCCACTTAAGAACGAGTGTCTTGAGTGGGCACTTGTGCATAGAGAAGCGTGGGGAGTATGGGCTGGTCTTGACTACCACGAACTTCGTATCGTTGCCGTCTCATTGGGCTATGCGCCCCCTAACAGACGTGAGGTGGAGCATGGCACCGAACGTGGCTGGGCGTGGCACAGAAGGCAGAAAATGAAGGACACAGAGCACGAGACGTGCCAGCCTTGCGTTGACGCATACAACCAAGCCACCCGTATCCGAGTAGCCCGTTACCGCAAAAGAAAAAGTTCGACTTGACACGCACGTAATTTTGTGTTTATAATGTAGTCATACCAATTAAGGAGGGTATTATGGAAGAAAAATTATTCGGTAGAGATAATTCAGAAGTGCTTTGGTTTTCTGAGATAACAGAAGATTTTATCGCCAGTGCTAATTTAAGCGACGAAGACCAACAGTCGTTCTTTGAGCAACTCAACGATGCAGTCTTGGAAGTCTGTGACATTTGGGGCGTGGGATTATGACCGATTCAGTTAAGATTAAGATTCGTGGCGAGATGGTAAACTTTGTGTTTGACATTACGCCTGAGCAGTGGGTGGAGATTGACAAGTGTGTCAACGGACATAACCGCCCACGAAAAACCAGTCGTGGTACAAAAGACGTGGTGACTCTCATACGTGAGAGCATCAGATTCGCTGACGTGTAGTTTCCCTTCTTTCTATCACGTCAGCCATGCCCCTGTGAGGTGCGCTTGTTCCTACCTCTTGCAAGTGACCTTACAGGGGCACTCTACGAAAAATGCGACCAGCGTCCGAGCACATGTTGCCCCTGCGGGGCCGGAAAAAAAAGTAAAATACAAGTTGAAGACTTGGATTTTGCATGTTAAAAAAACCATGGGGAGTTGCGCAACAGCGCAACCCCCAGGGCTTTTTAATTAGTCAGGGAAAATTATGTGTCTAATTTCACTGACTTCAACGTAGCCGCAACCGAAGTTTGTGTCTAGATGGAAACAGATACCGTTGTCGGGTAGTTGTTGTACTGATAGCAGGGAGATTCCTCCCCCCGCTATCAGTTTGTTTAGGTGCTGGACGTTGTCCATTGTACCTCCTTTCTTTTATTTGTCGTACAGGAATAGTAAAATGTACCAACTTACTATCCACACCAAGCCAAGGGTATACGCAGATTGCGTACCACCCTGGCTTAGTGCAAGACACCAACCTGTTAAAACGGCGACTATACGCCGTGACGTTTGAGTCATCGCTTAACCGACCCAACGAAGCACTGACATGCTTCCCAGTGTGTGTCACAGTCTTGACACCAACCGCAGTAGTGGCAGAACTCATTCATGTAGTCCAGAATTTCAGGACACTCAGGATTCAAGCAATTTGTAAGCATTGAATCTTCGTCTTCATCATCCCAAACTTGTGAACCCATGATGACTGTCTTGGGCGCTGGGTATGTGGAGTAATTATAAGGCATGTATGACTTATTACTCCACCACAACCCCTCGGTCTGCCAATGGCCGAGTGATTCGCCAAGAATCAGTAGCGGTATTTCTAGTTCTAAGGTCAGAATTACAACCTTGGAATTGCTACCCTCTACAAATCCGTCCATCACGTCCCACACTCGCTGGTCGCAAAGACCAGTGATGCCGCCGAACCGTGGCAACACGTCTTCGGCAAACACTCGAGAGTCGGAGCGCCAGTCTCCCTTCTCGAGGGTTAATGGCATAATGCCATTGTGGGCAATGATGGATTTCTTGTCTGAACCCTCAACCATGAAGCCATGACAACCACGGATGGATGTTTCACCGTGTGTTGCAATGCGAGCGTGGAAGAAATGTGCTTGGACATGATTCCCGTACTCGCGGAAGACAGCCTCGTAATCCGAGATGGCTTCCTTGGCTTGCATGGACTTACCTGATAACAACCTAAGTTCACCCTTGTGTTCTACAACAGCACCCCAACCGAATCCGTCAGGATTTGATTTGCATGCTTGTTCTAATTCTTTATGTGTTGGCTTTTCATTGCCTATACCTGCACAGATTACGCACATGGTAATACCTCCTGTAGTCCGGTGAATGGCTCACCTGATATAATTCTTGCTGCATGCGGGAATTTCCCACGTGCCACGTACTCTGCAAACTTAGGCCAGTCTAATGCACCACGGGCGACATCGAAAGATGTAAGACCGTGTGTGTAATCTCTGGCTGCTGCTACTAACTCGATACAACCTAACCAACGCAGCGAGAATGAAGGACGGAAAATCCGGACTTCGATGGTGTCCCTGTTACCAAAGTTCACCGCGTCAGAGTGTGAACTCGTGTGCGGTTCTAGAACTTTGAGTGGTACACCACCAGACTTCAACCCGTTGAAGTTGGCATAGCCTGAACTACGGCGTGCTGCTTCTTTCCAGTCTAATTCATTGCGACTGAACAACAGGCCGAAACGTGTCTGGTGAGCAGGTGACATACCTGCTCTTGACATGTGTACGTGTAGGCCGCAGTTGGTGCGATTCCACGCACGTTGCCCACGTCCATTAAGTTCTGCAAGAACTTTAAGGAATGACGGGGCAAATTCACGCCATGAATCTAGGTCACGAGGGTGTGAAACTATCTCAAACCCATAAGACAGACTGCCATCTTCCTTTAGATAAGCAGTAGATTCTTTAACACTTCTAACGAAGTGTGCTGCTGCTTCTGCATTGTTATGGTTAATGTTCTCACATTCTAGTTCGATTCCGAACTGAATGGGAGAGACACCGTGGAACACGGGGTCTGGCTTGTAGCCATAGTTGTGTAGATAGTCATCTGCACCGTCGTTGTCACAGCAACTGTCGCTGTTAGGACGATACTCGTCACAACCTTCACACCACCAGTAATAGTTACCGAGGCAACCATCACAAACATCACCGACGCCTGTAACATGACCACTGTCGTAATAACCAGAGTCATAGTTTTGGTCACACTCATGACACCAGAAAGCCTGTGTATCATTACAGTCTTGACACCAGCGTTGTTCGTGACCAACAGAGTAGACTATGAAGCAGTCATGTTCTGTTTCACCGTCGCTACAGTTGGCGCATGGTGATATAATTACAACTTCTTCTTCCGTCGGTACGACGGGTTCTTGCATTTCAGACATGATTCCTTCTTTCATGTATGCACCGGTAGCACCTTACTACCGATGGTAAAACAATGACCAGCATGCGAGTACGTGTAACATAATCGAAGTGCCGGCATTTTTTTTACTACTAGAGACGGGGCTAAATGCCCCGTCCCTAGTAAGTTTGTTAGTTGCTACTTACGTAGCGTACGTACAGTTTGGTGATTTTACCGTATTTACGGTATGCACGTTCAAACTGCTTGCCTTTGAACTCTGTGGGCAGATATGCACCACGGTTCGGCTTTGATTCGTAAATCAAGGCCCATTGGCCTGGATTTTCGATTAGCATTAGTTTTACAGGGGCCCATTTTGCACCCTTGATAACTCGTGCTGTCTGTTTTTCTTGTGGTGTCTCCCACTTGACGTTAATCATGATTTCCTCCTTTCCTTCTTATCATTAGAACCATCCATTACGACGGCGACGGCGACGGCGACGGCGTGGTGAATCTTCAAACATGCCTTGCATGTAAGCCCAAAGCAACCAGGCTCCCATCCATACACCAAACAAGAAACACCAAAAAGCGTCTGCGTTAAACTTTTCCATTATTCTACCTTCTTTCTAGGGAACGGAGTGGCAACGTTTCTCGTTGCGCACTTGCGGTACTGCTTAGTTAAACCCTGATGTAACCACGTACTTTTGTACGTATCAGGGTTAACAACCTCAACCAATTTAACATTACAATTGGTACAACGCAAGTCACCAAACGCGCCGGACATTATTCATACATCCTGATGAGACGACGGTCGATGTCACACTTTTCACACCAACAGGTTAAGTCGTCAATGAGGCCTTGCTCATACTCAAGTTGGACTCTTTTGAGACGCGCTTCTTCTGCTTGTTCTACGTCGAGGACTTCGATGTATTCCATTTCAGCCACACAGTGGGTGCAACGGTCACCTGGTTTACCCCAAACATCATTACCACATAGACATTCAACTACTGAATCTACATACTTAACATCTGACATTTTAATTCCCCTTTTTTTAGACTCACACTCGCTGTGAGGCGCGCAAGATTTCACAAGTGGCCCAAAGACTAGAAGCCTGTAACAACAGGCTACGACGGCTTTGGATGCCACGGTCTACCCACGTGCATGCCAGCGATTTTTAATCGCTAGGCACACTTTGAGGTGCGTTAAAAGGATTTTTATTAGTTTTTCGTTACAAATTGTTGGATTTGTAACTAAAAAGTCATAAAATATCCTTAGCACCCACAAGTGCTCCACGACGAAGGAGTGGAATAGTGCATCTGGGAGATGTGATATCTTGTCAAGCCCACAGAGAGAGAGAGAGATAGTTCTAAGTTCGTCGCCCCAAACGGAGATGCAAATCAGATTGATTCTGATTTGTGCTTGCAACGACAAATACATGCGACCAAGCATGGATTTGGAGTTGTCGCAGTGCAGGGTTCAGAAATAATAGGTAGTTTGCTTGTTGTTTACAGGCCTCGCCGAGAGCCGAGCGTCGCAGACTGAGCGTCGCAGACACAAGAAGAAGGATTGGAGCGTAAGCGTTAAGCCCATCCATTGTATTCCCTATCATAACCACTGTCATTACAATAGAAAGCAAAGCAAACTGCATAGATAGTGTGGCGTATGCCACGCATGCAGTCGGAGACCCCTAGGGGGGGGCGTAGTGAGGGCGAGTCATGCATATGACGTAGGCCGAATGCTTGGCACACGCAGAGAATCCAAGGGATTCTGACCGGGTGTGTGCCGAGCGGGGGTCAATAAAAGTAAAGTGTATCCCAAAAATGGTAAACTGTCATTCTCTCCAAATCAGGGCTAGCACACGGGCCGAGGAACCTGTCACATTTCTGTGTCAAAACCACTGTCAGAGGGTGTCGTAGGACTGGGGTTGTTTTAACATAAAGCCCCCTGCATTCACCACTAAAAAAATCTTAGGACAATCCACCCGTCATGAACACGAGGACTATTTACCAAAGGCTCTTGGCACGTGTTCAACCCAACCCCGCTCTAACCGGGTAACTCCGGCGAGTATCTGCAACCTCACGGCTGGGACTCACACTCCGGGGCGACTTTCACGCACGACCACTCACATTAGTGATACATCTACTATACACCTTCAACCGCCCTTGTGACGTAACTACTATGTGAATGTTTTCACAATGTGTGTGTATGGAGTGTGTATGGAATGTGTATGTGCTATTCTAGATGTATGTGTTCAACTTGCGGCTGTGGCCGACCTAAAGACAAGCATGGCGAAAAGACCTTGGCTAAGGCAAATAAAAAGTACTCCAAGGTAAAGCCAAAACCTAAACCAAAGCGGCCTTGATTTTTCGCAGCCGCCGCCGCGACAATACCGTCACCTCTCTTCGCCTTGGATGGCGTAGAAAGCGTAAACGAGACTATAAGGCTCTCTGGAACGCGGACGGTACGCCACGCTCCTAGAGCAGTTTTGCACCTCGGTGCTAAAAACAAAATTTTTTTGGCTTTCGTATGCTACACTCAGGGGTATGAATAAACACATAGCCCCACACATCACAGCACTCCTTACGGGGACAGGTGCTGTGCTATCAGTAGTACATCCAGGCTTCAGTCTTCCTGTAGGCGTTCAGGGACTTGTAGCATCACTTTGCGTATTGGCTTCTACTTTTACCGAAGCACTCCACTTTGTGCGCAAGCACAACCTTGAGAGCAACATTGCACTAGCAACCCACCTTGCCAATGCAGTCTCTACAACGGTAGAAGAAGAAACTAAAGCGTAATGTCACACGGGGAGATAATCGAAAGTTCACTGAAAGCGTGGATAGATGAAAACCTCCCCAAGTTCCTCAACCGTATAAACGAGGAACTACCAACAGACGCACCATGGGAGATGCCGGTCGTGGAGGACTATGTCCTCGTAATTGCCGTTAAGGATTACAACGACGGACTCGGCGGCATCTTTACCATTGGTGATTCCAACGTGCCTGGATACAGGGTACGTGGCTTGATTGCTGACGCATTGAACTCATAAATGGCAGTAACACCAGTACAAAGGAAGAAGTACTTTGAAGCACGAGCGGCTGGATTCTCCATTGCGGAAAGTGCTCGAAAGGCTAAGTTTTCAGAAGCCACAGCCTACCGAGTCGAGAAAGCCGCCCAAACCCTTAAAGCCGACGAGGGAATAGATAGTTCTGCTCGTGACTATCGTGAGCGCAAGACCGAAGCAAAACTGCAAGGTCCTATTGCCTACGACAAATTAAGTGACGAAGCCAAGTTAGCACTTGAAGACTTTGGTTACTTTCGTGAGAGGTACTTCGGCCGTGTGTCTACGCCATGGCAAGAAGAAGCAGGTATGGCACTTGTAGATTTACTTGAGTCAGAACAAAAAGAATACGTTGTTATGAACATGCCACCTGGTTCTGGTAAGACAACTCTTCTCCATGACATTACCTGTTGGGTTATTTGTCGCAACCGTTCCACACGACTTCTGACCGGCAGTGCGACTATGTCCCTAGCCAAGAGAAACTTGATGCGTGTGCGCCGTTCACTAGAACGTGTTATTCCAGAACAAGCCGATGAAATGCTTAAAACCCGTGGACAGGCACTCGATGCTATTACTACAATGGCTCACGACTTTGGACGCTTTAAGCCATTGGAAAAAGAACTGTGGACCAACGAAGCGTTTATTGTTATGCAGCCAGAAGAAATGGGTGCTATCTCAGAAAAGGAACCAACACTAAGTGCTTACGGTATGGACTCTGGTTTTATTGGTGGTCGTTTTGATGGTTGTTTTTGGGACGACCTCGTAGACCCTAGAAAGGTGCGAAGTGCTGAACAACGTGAGGCAATGGAAGACTGGTATCAAGACGTGGCTGAAACACGATTGGAGCCCGCAGGAATGCTTGCTCTTATTGGCCAGCGTTTGGCTCCCGACGATTTGTATCGTTTTGCTCTTGACATGGTGCAGCCATTAGACGAAGAAGCAGAAGAAATCATTGATGAGATGACTGAGGAAGAAGCGACACTGCTTCGACGTGACAAAAAGTACAAACACCTAAAGTACAGGGCACACTATGAAGAAAAATGTAATTCAGATAATCACAAGCGTTCGGCTCTTGCTTACCCCGAAGGTTGTCTTTTGGACCCACGCCGTCTCGGATGGCGAGACATTTCTAACCTTATGTCCAACCGAGGAGAACGCTTTGCTGTTGTATACCAGCAGGAAGACCTGGCGCTAGATGAAGTCCTTGTCAGGAATGAATGGGTCTACGGGCACGGGGGCAGTCCCGGGTGTATTGACAATGAACGTGACCGTTGGGAAATACCGCCAGGTATCTCTGCATCAGATTGTATCGTGGTTGCAACCGCAGACCCTAGTCCAACAAATTACTGGTCAATCCAGTGTTGGCTATACCACAAGGAATCTGAACAGAGGTTCCTCCTTGACCTCATACGTAGTAAAATGGAAGCCCCGCAATTCTTAGAGTACAACTACAACGAAGGTGAATTCACTGGGGTTATGGAAGATTGGCAAAGATTATCTATTTCTATTGGGTTTCCTATTCAGGTGTGGATTGTGGAACAAAACGCAGCCCAGCGATTTATGTTGCAATATGACCACTTTAAACGTTGGCGACAATTACGTGGGGTGGAAATTATTCCCCATAACACTACTAGCAATAAATCTGATGCCGACTACGGAGTTACGACGATTTCTCAACATTGGAAGTTTGGTCGTGTAAGATTGATGGGTAAGGGCGAAGGTAAAGTTCGGTCAATGAAGTTGATTGACGAAGTTACCAGATACCCTCACGGACGTACGGATGACTGTGTAATGGCGGAATGGTTCTTTGAATGGAACCTTCCTAATCTTTACATGCCTCAGACTAGGTCCGTACAAGCATGGCGACCAAAATGGGTAAAGAATACCCAACTAACTAACTTGAGGTTTTAGATGCCCCTTTCTCCTGACAACGACAAAGCCTCCGGGCAGATTGTTCAAATGTATCAGGAGCGTCGCACACAACGTAGCGGTACGTTTCGACGCATGCAAGAAGTACGTGACCACTACAACGGTGACGTTATTGTTCCACTACCAGAACTAGACGAAGCAGAGAAGCCTGCAATCCCAAACCTTATTGCTCAAGGTATTGACTCTTTTGCTATGCGAGTTGCTTCAATGCTTCCTGACATTCAATACCCTTCACTTCGACCAGGTATCCAGGCTTCTGAAAACAAAGCCCGTGACCGTCGTCTTGCTAACCTTGGTTGGTGGGACATGAACAAGATGGCTGTTAAATTACGTCGTCGCAGCCGTCACCTTACTGCTTACGGTATGTCTGCTGTATCTCTTTCTCCTGTATCACTTGACCCACAAGACAGACGACGTATTCCACACTGGCGTGTACGCAACCCTCTTGCTACATATCCTGCTCCAATGATTGACCCGGACAACATGGAACCAGTTGACTGTATCTTTGCTGACCGTCGTCCTTTGGGTTGGATGAAAGAACACTATCCACAACAAACTTCTGTTCTTTACAAGGGTGACAAGCATGACACTGACATGTTTGAAATCCTTGAATACCTTGATGCCAGCGAAACAGTTCTTGTAGCCGTTGGTGCTGAAAAGCAAAAGAACCAAGGCTTTTCACAGGAGACAGGAAAGGGTGTAGCAACACACATAATTCTTGAACGTATTCCTAACCGTTCAGAAATTTGCCCAGTAGTTATTGCTGGACGTATTACTCTTGACCGCTTGCAAGGTCAGTTTGACCAAATGCTTGGTATGTACCAACGTGAAGCCAAGTTAGACGCACTTAACACTATTGCAGTGTTCCGCAACGTGTTTCCTGACGAATGGGTTGTATCTCCTGCAAATTCTCCGACAAGCCCACGTATTGTTCAAGAGGCTGACGGTAAAATGGGTATCCGAGGTATCTTGGACAAAGGACAGATTCAAATTGTCCATCCACAGCAGACCCAAGATGCACCGATGGCGCTTGACCGCCTTGAGCGAGCACAACGCCTTACGGCTGGTATTCCTGCCGAATTTGGAGGCGAGTCAGGTTCTAACATCCGTACCGCTCGACGTGGTGCTTCTGTTCTGTCTAGTGCAGTTGACATGCCACTCCAGGAATACCAGGAAATCTTTGCTAACTCAATGGAGTTAGAGAACATGCGTGCAGTTCAAATTATGAAGTCGTACTACGGCAACAAGCCAAGTATGTTCTTTATGGGTGGAGACGGCAAAGTTGTTCACGACGATTACACACCTAATGAAGCGTTTGAAACAAATCTTTCATACGTTAAATACCCAATGCCTGGTTCTGACATTAACAGTCTTGTGGTTTCACTTGGTCAGCGTGTTGGTATGGGAATCATGTCTAACGAGACAGCCCGTATCATGGACCCAGCAATTGAAGACCCACAGTTGGAAGCAGACCGTGTTGAGATGGAAGGTCTACGCAAGGCGCTGCTAACAGGTCTTGAGCAGCAGGCTTCTGCTGGTTCACTTGACCCAAGCATTATTGCTCGTATTGCAAAAATGAAAGCACAGCGTCACGTTACACTTGAAGATGCAGTTGCTAAAATTCATGAAGAGATGCAACAGGAACAAGCAACCAAGGCAGACGCAATGCAGCAACAGCAAGGTGGTATGCCCCAGGGTATGCCCCAGGGTATGCCTCAAGGTATGCCAGGAATGGGTGGGCCAGAACAGGCACCACAAGGTGCTGCTCC
>Ga0114964_10002624_pt1 | contig 12471 bp, 10 predicted proteins | sample C_131016_MF_Meta_FD_92638 | JGI IMG/M metagenome (GOLD analysis project Ga0114964, IMG submission 92638) | Freshwater microbial communities from Lake Croche, Canada to study carbon cycling - C_131016_MF_MetaG | ecosystem: Environmental > Aquatic > Freshwater > Lake | place: Lake Croche, Canada... | reverse complement strand
TATGCTTATTGGATCACGGGTAACTACCGCGAAGCCTATGGTATTTATGCTTGTAATGGCATCTTGTTTAACCATGAGAGCCCGCGGCGTGGAGAGACCTTTGTTACTCGAAAAATTACCCGAGGCCTTGCCAACATAGCGCAGGGCTTAGAGCAATGCTTGTATTTGGGTAACTTAGATGCCCTACGTGACTGGGGGCATGCCAAAGACTATGTACGCATGCAATGGCTCATGCTCCAACAAGAAAAACCCGAAGACTTTGTAATTGCAACCGGTGTGCAGTTTACCGTGCGTGAATTTATTACTCGCAGCGCCAAACAACTTGGTATCACACTCCAGTTTGAAGGCAGTGCTGAAAATGAAAAAGCCACTGTGGTGGCCATTGAGGGCGATAAAGCCCCCGCCTTAAAAGTGGGTGATGTGATTGTGCAAATTGATCCACGTTACTACCGACCTACCGAAGTAGAAACACTTTTGGGGGATCCGTCAAAAGCCAAAGCCAAACTCGGTTGGGTTCCTGAGATTACCTTAGATCAAATGATTGTGGAGATGGTCGCCAATGATCTAGACCAAGCTAAACAACATGCGCTATTGCAACAGCATGGTTACCCAGTATCAGTAGGCACTGAAAAATAATTACTTAGGTAAATATCTAACGGCATGAGCACAAAACTGAACCAGAAGATTTATGTAGCTGGCCATCGCGGTATGGTGGGCTCTGCCATTGTCAGAAATTTACAAGCCAAAGGCTTTACCAATATTGTGACTAGAACCCACGCTCAGTTAGATTTAACCAATCAAGCGCAAGTAAAAGCCTTTTTTGAGCAAGAAAGGCCCGCCCAAGTCTATTTAGCTGCCGCAAAAGTTGGCGGTATTTATGCCAACAATACCTTTCCGGCCGAGTTCATTTATCAAAATCTGATGATGGAAGCGAATGTTATTCATCAGGCGTTTGAGGCTGGAGTGAAAAAACTTCTTTTTTTGGGTTCGAGCTGTATTTATCCCAAGCTTGCTCCGCAGCCCATGGCTGAAGATGCACTGCTCACAGGTACTCTTGAGTCCACTAACGAGCCTTATGCCATCGCCAAAATTGCGGGAATCAAATTGTGCGAGAGCTATAACCGCCAGTATGGTCAAAGCCACGGGATTGATTACCGCTCAGTGATGCCAACCAATTTGTATGGCCCTGGTGATAACTACCATCCTGAAAATAGCCATGTCATTCCGGCGCTGATTCGTAGATTTCATGAGGCGAAGATCGCCAATGCTCCAGAGGTACTCATTTGGGGAACGGGCACTCCTAAGCGTGAGTTTCTCTATGTGGACGATATGGCCGCCGCATCAGTCTTTGTGATGGAGCTCTCTAAAGAAATTTACGACCAGCATACGCAGCCTATGCAAAGCCATATTAATGTGGGCTTTGGTGCTGATGTGACGATTGCCGATTTGGCTGTAGCAGTAGCAAAGGCGACTGGCTATGCTGGCAAGATTGGTTTTGATACTTCAAAGCCAGATGGCACACCGAGAAAGTGGATGGACTCTAGTAGATTGAATCGTCTAGGCTGGCAAGCAACGGTCGATTTGGAAACAGGTTTACAACAAGCCTATGCAGACTTCTTAAAAACCAACTCACAGACCCCAGCAGGAAGTGCCTCTTGAGAATTGGCTTTCATACCAATAATCTTTCCTTTCGGGGTGCTGAGATTGCGGTATTTGATTACGCCTTGCATAACCAATCGCTTTTGCAAAATGAGTCCCTCATTTTTTATAAAAGTAAATTGCCGAGCGAGCCTACTGTAGTTCGTAAGTTTGAGCAGCACTTTAAAATCTTTGCTTACCAAGATACGGATCATCTAGCGCGCCTAGCGGATCAAGAAAAACTCGATTTACTGTACTTTATTAAATCAGGCGAGCGTGATGGCGACATGATTAGCAATGTGCCTTGTGCAGTGCATGCGGTATTTCCAACCAAGGTTGAGCAGTTTCATGGCGATAAACTCGCCTTTGTCTCACAATGGCTCTCGAAAGAGTATTCCAATGGTAAGGTGCCTTTTGTACCCCATATGATTGATTTGCCAATCGTTGAGGGAGATCTTCGCAAAGAACTCAATATTCCAGAAGGCGCCACAGTGCTGGCTAGCTACGGGGGGTCAGACAGCTTTAACTTGCCCTTTGTCCATGAAACGATTCTCAAGGCGCTTGCTAAGCGCAAAGATCTGTATTTTGTTTTTATGAACTTTGCCCCATTTGCCCAGCATGAGCGACTCCTGTTTTTGCCAGGCAACTCAGACATGAACTACAAGATGCAGTTTATTAATACCGCGGATGGCATGATTCATGCTAGAGGCATTGGTGAGAGCTTTGGATTAGCATGCGGCGAATTCTCAATTAAGAATAAGCCGGTGATGACCTATGCCATGTCACCTCAGCGCAGTCATATTGAAATTCTGGGTGATAAGGCGCTGCTCTATAAGGGCAAAAATGATCTGGAACAGTTTTTACTCAACTTTGATCGCAAACTACAATATGAGCAAAACTGGGATGCGTATAGTAAAGACTTTTCACCGCAAGTAATCATGCCAAAATTTGATCAGGTATTCATCAAAGGTAAAAACTTTGATCCAAAATCAATTGGTGCTCTTGATAAGCTCACAATCGAGGGCTATCGGCTTGGTCGCAAGCTCAGAAATTTGTCTAAAAAGATGTATTTATGAGTAGCCTAAAATTAAACTTTATATCTTCATCAAGAAGGGCCAACATTTTTAGTGCTTGTATCTATACACAAGCAGTTTGCTTTGCTTTGCTTTATGCAATCTGGATTCTGCCCAATACAATTTTAGTTCGCAATGTTTGCTTAGTCCTTGGTGCAATTATTGGGGTATATCAAATCTACTCCTTTCGAAAAGAAATTAAATTCTCTCAATGCTTTTCTATTATTCTATTATTAGCCTTATTTGGTTGGATGACTCTGCACCTAATATTTTTAAGTAACAACTTTATAATTCAGTATGAGGAGTACGTGAGCGTTTGGAAGCGTAGTTTTTTAGCTCTTATTTTTGCATTCGGGTTTGGTGTTGGACTCTCTAAGGTCGAACCTAATACTAGAAGCTCTCTGTGGACAATTTTTTATATTGGTTTACTGGCACCTACTTTTATTTATTTAATAAAGTATTTCTTAGTTCAGTATAGCCAAGCATTTGAGGTTGCAATTCCAGATTATTGGAGTTTGTACCAACCAGCTTTAAACCCTTCTCCTTATTATGTTGCAAAGACGGCATATGTAGGATTTTGTGCGCCAGCTTTGGCCATCTCTCTTGGACAACTTTATATAAAATTTAAAGACGGCAACATTCTTAAGTGGACTAATGCGCTTTACTTGATCTCAGTGATTGCAATTCTTTTTGTTTTCTACAAGGAGAATATAAAGAATGGAATGGCTTATAGTTTTGTCTTCATTTTGGTTTTGATAACGTTAGTACTTCTCAAGGGTTTTAAGTTCGCGCCCATCAGAAGCTTTACTTTTGCTATCGTATTACTAGGCTTGTCTACTGTTTTCGGAGTGAGTCATATTGAAAATAACCCATCCTGGAAGACGCTTTTTGCAGATGCAAAAGTTGCCATTAAACTAGATCAATATGAAAATTGGAAGTGTGGAACACAGCTTGGCTACCCCAATAATGAATTTGGAGAGACGGTTTCTATAACAAACTATGAGCGTATTGCATGGGCTACTAGTGCGGCTACTTTGGTGGTTCAATATCCAATTGGGTATGGATTGATCGAGCGATCTTTTGGTCAGCGGGGGAATAGACTATGGCCGGGTAGCTGCCTAAGTCAAAGCCATAGTGGATGGCTGGATCTAACCTTAGGCATAGGAATACCCGGAATAACACTTCTCTTGGGCTCAATCTTGATTGCGATAAGGGGGCTACTTAAGCAGAGCCATTCTTCGGAATCAAAACTTGAACCCTGGAGGGCAATGTCGATTTGGATATTATTTAGTTTTCTACTCATATGGTGCACAACTGAAATAAGTCAGAAAGTATTTTTTGAGGAATTGATATTTTTTACAGCCATTGGGAGTGGGTTAAAGTTGAATTATTTGATGTGGGATAAACTCAATGCTACAGTTGATTAAGGTTTGATTTGTACATTTATATGAGCCCCCCATCAGAAAATCTTAAAACACTCATAATTTCATTGTGGGACCATATTTCTAGAAGAAGAAGAATGCAGGTTATTGGCCTCATTTTTTTAATGGTTCTAGCGGCATTTGCAGAAGTACTCTCCTTAGGGGCTCTCCTCCCTTTTCTTGCTGTACTTGTATCCCCTGAAAAACTTTTTTCATACAGTAAGATTCAGATCTTATTTCAGTGGATGGATTTTAAGTCCTCCGAGAATTTTTTAGGCCCCATGACGGCTATCTTTTGCTTTGTAGTAATAGCTGCAGGAATGTCGCGCTTGCTAATGCTGTGGGCAATAACTAAGTTTTCTTTCGGTCTCGGTGCAGATCTCAGTGTAGATATCTATCGCAAAATACTATATCAACCCTATATCTTCCATATCTCAAGAAACAGCAGTGAACTTATGTCCAGTATTGCAGTAAAAACTAATGACGTTATTTCTCACATCATTCATCCATTACTATTAGTTTTTTCTTCAGCAATTATTTTGACTGCGATTCTTTTACTCTTGGGGCTTGTAGATATCAAGGTCACTTGCTTAACATTTTTTGGTTTTAGTTTAATTTATCTTGTTATAGTTAAACTAACTAAATCTCAGTTAGTCAATAATGCAAAAAAGATTTCAGCGGATTCGAGCCGACTTTTTCAATCTTTGCAGGAGGGATTGGGGGGCATTAAGGATGTGTTGTTGGGGGCATCTCAGGAAGTCTATATTGATATTTATCGAAGGGCTGATCTAACCCTACGCAAGGCTCAGGCAAGTAATTTGTTTGTTAGCAGTAGCCCAAGATTTATTATCGAGTCTTGGGGTATCGTATTAATTGCTTTAATAGCATTTAGCCTTACAGGTCAAGATAGTTATGCTGGAAGTACAGTTTTATTGCTGGGGGTATTTGCTCTAGCAGCGCAGCGTATGCTTCCGATTCTGCAAACAATTTACCATTCTTTGGCAAATATGCATGGCAATCAAGAAAGTTTGCGAGCTATCGTCAATTTGCTTAATCAGCACCTACCCGAACTTACTATTATTAGCAAAAGTGGCCTCAAACCTATGGACTTCAATAGATCAATTGAATTTGAGAAATTATCCTTTCGGTATAGCGAATCCTCACCTTGGGTTTTAAGGGATATTGATTTGACTATTGGTAGGGGTGAGCGGATTGGGTTTATTGGAGCAACGGGATGCGGAAAAAGTACCTTAATCGATGTTGTAATGGCTTTATTAACACCCACATCAGGATTGATGAGGGTTGATGGCATTCCTATTACTGACAAAAATTTTCATCTATGGCAGTTGAATATTGCTCATGTCCCACAGTTTGTATTTTTTATTGACGCCTCTATTGCTGAGAATATTGCATTTGGGGTGAGAAGGGATGAAATTGATTTCAACAGAGTAAGAAGTGCTGCACGACAAGCTCAGATCTCGCAAACTATTGAATCTTGGGCAGACTCCTATAATACTCAGGTTGGCGAGAGAGGGGTTAAACTTTCCGGCGGCCAGCGACAGCGAGTTGCCATCGCAAGAGCATTATACAAACAAGCAAATGTCATTATATTTGACGAAGCAACTAGCGCGCTCGATGGCGATACGGAGCAGGCTGTCATGAGTTCTGTTGAGGCGCTCAGCAAAGATATTACTTTAATTATGATTGCACACCGATTAACTACTCTTAAAAATTGTACTCAGATTGTAGAGCTTGGTGATGGCACAATTAAACGGACTGGTAGCTATAAAGAAATCATCCATTAAATAAATTCTTTGCTGCCCAACAGATTCTGATCTACTGTCTATGTATGCTTATTCTCAAATATAAAGTGATGGGCAGCTTCCCTTGATTTAGTGAGTCTTCCTGCTTTATCGATATTATAAAACCTTCGGTCTTTTAGGCAGATTAAATTAGCTGTTCCTGATTCATTAAAGACTAGCTCAACTTTATCTAAGAATATTTTTTCACAATTACCACGCAAGCTATTGGTGATATATAAATATCCAAATTTGTTGGCATAGTCTATGGACAGCTCTAATCTATTAGGGGTTAAGCTAGAGAAATTTTTTGTAATAAGACTGCTAATATTTTTGTTGATTAATGGTTGCAATATCTTCAATATTTTTACTCTAAATGCGTAAAATGGTAATTTTGATGTTCGAAGGAGTATAAGAAGCATTTTTAAGATGTATGGATGCTCAAGCACAAAACTATCTCCATGGGCGCTCTTAATCCTCATATTAAGGTGGATGGTTCCATCATTTGAAAAATACCTACCCCAGTCGGATGGCGATTGAATCAGTCGTTTATAACTCCCTGCTGCTTGAAATTCAGCTGGATACTTAATATAGTAGCTAAGGTCTTTTGACCACTCTCCCTGAGTCCATTTTGTACTTCCACCTAAAGCTCTTGCGCTATACATCACGTATGGAAAGAATTTAACATTCTCTCTAAGGCCACTCTTCTTGAGATGAAAATCAATAAGCTGCTCTAAGTTCCAATCATTTTTGTAGAGCATCTCTGAAGATAGAGTGTACGGACTAGTAATGATTGGCTTTATAAGGTCAAGATAACACAACAAATTTTTATTAGAAACTACAGCATGCCTATCTGTTAACCCTCCATGAGACTCTCCATCTGGTAACCAGATATTTTCAGGGCTCAGATATTCTATTGGAGGATGATACGTCTCCCAAACAAAATCAGATCGGGTTACTACAAAAGTGTCATATTTTTCGAGAAGACCTTCAGCCCTAATATAGTTCATAAGGCGCCATCTAAAGTAGATTAAAATTGCGGCAGATCCAGGATGTTGTCCTATGCCTTTGATTCCACCAAGCCACTGATCCCCAATTTTCAGTAAGACCCTCCAATCGGGGAAGGCAGAGCCTTGGGCGCTTTCAAGCTCAGTTTGCTGTGCTTGGTCAAAGGCCTCACCCCAATCTGAATATTCCTCGACAGTGCATCGAAATTTGGCAGATTTCCAAAATGGATTTTGATAGTCGTAATCATTTGGGGTGCTAATACAGAGCAAGAGATCTGCATCAAGAGGATCCAAAACAAATTTTTTGAAGCTGGACCAGGTAATCTCATGTGAACGAGTTTCTGCTAAAATACAGATTAGTACTCTACTCATATGCACTTTATCGGTCAAATAATTTACTGCCAACAATATTTTTCATCTCCTCAACTGTGCGGTGATTTCGATACCAATCAATCGTCTTTAAAATTCCCTCTTGAAACGATACCTCAGGCTCCCAGTCTAGCCATAGATTCTGATTTTTTATCGAAGCTGCCCTGGCATGAACTCCCTCAGGTTTGGTTATGTCAAAGTTAAATTTATTGGGGCTATGATTTACTAGGCCACAAACCATCCTAACTGCATCGATTATCTTGGTGATTTCATTAGTACCAATGTTTACGGAGCGACAATCAGTAATTTTTGTTGTCGCTAGTTTTAGGCCTTGGACGATATCAGACACGTAGGTAAAGTTCCGGTCCTGAGAGCCGCTGCCCCATATTTCATAGGGGTCTTGTTGTATCAAAGCCTTTGCAATAAAGGCAATAATTGCATGACTTTCGTTCTCGCGAGGGCCATAAACCGTAAATAGTCTGCATGAAACCCCCTTTTGCATAAATTGTTTGTTATAGGCCTTTAATGCCATTTCACCCATAAATTTAGCCCAGCCATACTCTCCATCCGCTAGAGCGGCCCCCTCGCGGAAAGGGTCTGCCATTTCCTCGGATAAATATCTCTCTTGCCTCGCTATGTCTGCGGACTGTAATGTTGTTGGGTATGCACAAGCCGATGATGTGTAGCATATTCGTTCAACGCCATTGAGATGCGAATGATAAAAAACGTTCCCATCAATTAGAAAATTTTGAGAAATTTCTCCAGGATGAGTTTCAATGAAACCTCTTCCGCCATGAATATTGGCAAGATGAAAAACAATATCTTTCTGCTTGGTACATTTAGCAGCAATAGACCCATCTCTTAGATCGCCTTCAATAAATTCAATTTTATTGATTACTGATGCAATATTATCTAGGCAGCCGCTTGATAAATCATCGACAACTGTTACCTGTGCGCCATCAAGCACTAAACTCTCGACTAGATGGCTGCCTATGAATGAACATCCCCCAGTGACAAGCACTCTTTTTTTGAATATGATTTTTCCTGTAAAGTGTGAAATTTAATATAGAAAGTAGTACGATAGTAGCATGTTAATAGTAATGCTAAGTCTATTTTATATAGAGATAATAATTTTCAAATGAAGACTTCAGTAGCCATCGCATTAATCCATAATAATAACAATTTACGAAATGATTACTTACGCCCCAAAATTAATGACCTCTTAAGCGATATGGCCGAAGAATTTGCATGCGCAAGAATAGAGATTTCTTTTCAGCCTGAAGTAGTTGCACATAGTGTAACCATGGCTTTTATTAGAGACTATTTATATAAATCTCTTGATCGCAGATGGAGTAAATATCGCCTATTAAAACAGCGCCTATTACCTTTTGATTGGATGATTTTTTTTGGAAAAGTACTACTCAAATATATTTTTAGTTCTGGGGATAGAGCGGCAAAATGGGCAAAAAATAGTTATATTGAAATGATTGTTACAGCCAAACATATAAGAGCATGGGAACAGTTCTTGGAGATGGACTCAGATTATTTAGTTGTGTTTGAAGATGATGTTGTTTTTAAGGACAACAGTGCGCTATCTTTTTTACATTTACTAAGAACTTTATCTGTAAAAAATAAATTATGTTACGTGGACTTGGGTGGCGGTGCAGAATTAAGTGACTTAAAGATTGATAGACTTCTAAAATTTTGGGAAAAGGGATATAGGCATTACAAGCTGCCAGTAACAAATACTGCATGTGCTTATTTGATCAGTAGAGAGTTAGCTGTAGTTTTTAGCAAAACCCTTATTTCTAGACCGTGGCTTCGATTGGTTGGAATTGATTGGATGATTAATAATATCTTTATTTTGAATAAATATTTAATGCGGGATTGCTTGTGCATGCACGCTGACCCAACTATTTTCAAACATGGTACAACCACTGGTGATTATGTGTCGTGGCAACATAATAAACTGTCTTAATTGTGAGGTTGGTTTGTATGCTTTTATTGCATACTCAGAGCAATAATCTCTCGAGCTAAAGTTTTTAAGACACTTGGTTGCGGTAGTAAAAAATAAGTTTTCAGTGATAAATTATTATGAATCTATTGTGGTGAAGTTAGACCAATAATGTAATATCCGATCTAAAAGTAGCCTAAGTGCCTAAATTTAATTCAGAAGATAGTTTAATGCTAACCGATCTTCAACTGAAGGACCTTTTACATGGCTGATTTTCAGCTCATCACGCCCGTTGCCTTTTTTATTTTTAATCGCCCACGTGAGACTCGGCGTATTTTTGAAGAGATAGCGAAAGCAAAACCAAAAATTCTTCTTGTGATAGCTGATGGGCCCCGGCCAAATGTTATCGACGAGGATAAAAATGTTTTCTTAACGCGGGAGATTATAAAAAATATAAATTGGGATTGCGAGCTCCTAACAAATTTTTCTAATGTGAATTTAGGATGCAAGGTTCGAGTTTCTTCAGGTATTGATTGGTTATTTGAGAAAGTAGAGGAGGCAATAATATTAGAGGATGATTGCCTTCCAGAGCCAAGCTTTTTTCAGTTTTGTCAGGAATTACTCGAGCGCTATAGATACGATTCGCGTATTGGCATGATTAGTGGCGATAATTTTCAGTTTGGATATAAGTTAAATGATGACAGTTACTATTTTTCAAACATAAGTCATATCTGGGGTTGGGCAACTTGGCGAAGCCGCTGGCAAAGTGATTACGATGTATCGATGAAGCATTGGCCAAAAGTACGTGATGAGAAGAGGGTTTCAGATTGGACGGCCATAAAGTCAGAGCAAAATTCTTTAATTCGTAATTTTGAAAAAACGTATCAAGGAAAAATTGATACCTGGGACCATCAGTGGAATTTCTGTAGTCGACTTTACGGAAGGGTATCGGTTATGCCAACTGTTAATTTAATTTCTAATATTGGTTTTGGTGCTGGTGCTACACACACTATTATGGATAGTGAATTAGCCAACATGACTCTCGAAGAGATGCAATTTCCTCTCAAACATCCTGTTGGTATATATGCTAGTACTATTATGGATGCTAGATTTCATAGGCAATTTGGTCGAAGCAGGGTATTCTCATTTCTTAAAGATAAACTGAAAAATATTCTAGCGAGCTTGAGTATCTAGATGGATATGTTAAAAATTAGTATTTGCAGGTGCTGTGGAAGCTCTGCCCCCTATATTTTTTCTGGTACTTTACTGGGGCAAGATATTGAATACTTTGAATGTATTCTCTGTGGTTACGTTCAAACTGAGGATCCACAATGGTTGGATGTCGCCTATGCTCAGGCTATTAATGACAGTGATACTGGCATCATGCAACGCAATCAAGCAAATTCTAAGATTGTTTTGAGCACCTTGTTACTGCTTGGGCGACTGCATGGAGTTGTAGTGGATTGTGCTGGTGGATACGGCATATTAGTTCGGTTGTTGCGGGATTACGGTGTCAATGCGCTGTGGTCGGATCCGTATTGTGCAAATATTTTTGCGAAGGGATTCGAGCGAATTACTGAAAAAGCTGACTTAGTAACTGCTTTTGAGGTTTTTGAGCACTTTTCTGACCCAGCAGCCGAGTTAGATAAGTTACTATCCATTGCCCCTAATGTTTTAATTTCAACAGTCCTTATATCTGACCCCGCCCCCAAACAGGATGACTGGTGGTATTACGGGAGAGAGCACGGTCAACACATTGGGTTTTTTAGAGTAAGAACATTAGAGAAATTGGCTTCGTCTCGAGGTAAGTATCTGGTAAGTAATGGCAATTCCTATCACTTAATAACGGATTTAAAAATTAATCGTTTATTGTGGAAAGTAATGATTTTAGCTAATCGCCTTATTCCCCTAGCAGTAATAGGCAGGCTAAAGTCAAAGGTTCGATCTGACTACAATTATTTGATTAAGGCAGATAATTTTTAATGAATAAGGTTTATCGAATATTAGCAGCAATTGTTGTTTGGTTTGCCGACTCTTTTTCAATATTGAGCACGCCTTTACCCTTTAAGAAATTAAATCGCATTCTAGTCATCCGTCTAGATCATATTGGGGATTACTGTCTCTGGGAGCCACAAGTCGAATCTTTAAGAAAGCTATACCCCCGCAGTCAGTATTCAATGACCCTGCTTGCAAATTCTTCTTGGGCGCCTTTGGCGCAGAAAACAAATAAATTTGATGAAGTAATTACTGTTGATGTAGCTCGGCTTAAGCGGTCGCTGCATTACCGATTTTTAATGTCAAGAATCATAAGAAAAATTCGGTTTGGTTTACTTATTAGCCCAGTGTATTCAAGGGATTTTTATGTTGTTGATTCTATCGTTCGATTGTCAGGCGCCCCAGTAAAGATTGGCTTTAGAGGAGATGCCTCAAATATATTGCCATCTCTGAAGTGGATAACAGATCGCTGGTACTCAAAATTAGTTGAGGGGGATTTTGCTCATTTATCTGAACTTGAAAAAAATGCTGAGTTTATAAAGGGGTTGGGCGGTGAAGCAGCACTTGGATTGCCAAAATTATGCTCTTCTACTTCTGGGTTTAAAAATTCTTTTGTGTATAACAATTATTTTGTAATAGTACCTGGAGGCAGTTGGAGAGGTAGGTGCTGGCCCATTGAAAAATTTACTGAACTCTCTAGAAGGATTCAAAATAAATATGGTATTCCAGGGCTTATTTGCGGAACGAGGCAAGAGAAAGCTCTGGGCGATGCTATCAATGAAGATTTAGAAATACCATTAACGAATTTGTGTGGACAGACCAGCATAATTGAGTTGAAAGATGTTTTGGAAAATTCTCGATTACTCGTCACAAATGAAACAGGCTCAGTCCACATTGGTGTAGCAATTGGCACGCCAACGGTTTGTGTGATGGGCGGAGGTCATTTTGGAAGATTTTTTCCGTATCCAGGTGAGTTAATGCCCGATACTGCAGATGCAGTATCTTTCCCAATGGATTGTTATGGTTGTAATTGGGACTGTCGTTTTAAGATTTTAGAAAATGAAGCGGCTCCTTGCATCCAATCCATTTCGGTAGATGCAGTTTGGCAGGCAGTCTTGATTCAATTAGAAAAAACTAACAGCACCAGCACTTTCAATATAATTTAGTTTTATTAAATGCATCAAAATTAAATGAAAATTTCAATTATCACTGTTG
>Ga0114964_10002619_pt1 | contig 12479 bp, 11 predicted proteins | sample C_131016_MF_Meta_FD_92638 | JGI IMG/M metagenome (GOLD analysis project Ga0114964, IMG submission 92638) | Freshwater microbial communities from Lake Croche, Canada to study carbon cycling - C_131016_MF_MetaG | ecosystem: Environmental > Aquatic > Freshwater > Lake | place: Lake Croche, Canada... | reverse complement strand
CAAGTTGCCTATGAAAATAGGACGACGATGTTTTACTCGCTGAGCTCAAATGAGCTCACGACAGCTTAACGGTTGCCAGCACAGTCTGGTGATTACGGTTATGTCTGGCGGCCATAGCGAATTGGACCCACCCCTTCCCATCTCGAACAGGGCCGTGAAACGATTCTGCGCCAATGATAGTATGCTCTTCGCATGCGAAAGTAGGTCACCGCCAGACTCTTTATACGAAGTGTTGTTATGTTCATAACAACATGACTGAAAAGCCCACAATCGTGGGCTTTTTTGTTTGTAAGAATTGCATCACCATTTCGCTAAATGGTTGATATAATAGAGAAATGGGCTTATTGCCCATTTTTTGTTTGTGACAGATTAAGTGAATGTTTACAACAGGATAGAAATAAAGTGGCAGATTTATACAGTCTCATTGATAAAACAGTGACCCAGTTAGGGTACGAGATGACGGATTTGGAAGTATCCAACCGTGGTAAATTGTTGCGCCTATTTATTGATAAGCCTGAAGGCATCACCATTGATGATTGTGTGTTGGTGAGTAATCAGCTTGGCAATGTCCTTGCCGTTGAAAACGACATTGATTATGACCGGTTAGAGGTTTCTTCACCGGGATTAGATCGTGCCCTCAAAAAAGAGGCGGATTTCATTCGATTTGTCGATGCGCGTGCATCGGTCAAAGTCAGAATGCCGATAGAGGGTAGAAAGAATTTTATAGGATTACTCAAGGGTGTTGATGACGGCGATTTATTGGTCGATGTTGAGGGTGTCATCGTTAAGATTGCACTGACTAATATCGATAAAGCCCGTTTAGCACCAGAATTTAAATAATTTGTTTTGTATTGTTTGATCGAAATTTTTAAGCGGAGATTAAGATGAGTCGCGAAATATTATTACTAGTAGATGCGCTAGCACATGAAAAGAACGTCGCTAAAGAAGTGATTTTTAGTGCGCTTGAATTTGCATTAGCCTCTGCCACCAAAAAACGTTTTGCTGAAGACGCAGATGTTCGCGTAGAGATTGATCGTGATACGGGTGAATATGAGTCATTCAGACGTTGGACCTTACTGACCGATGACCAAGCCCTTGAAAATCCTGGCGCGGAAATGTATGCCGATGATGAGCGCGCTGAAGGGAAAACAGTCCTAGAAGGGGGTGTTTTTGAAGATCCGCTTGAGTCGGTAGAGTTTGGCCGTATTGGCGCACAAGCTGCGAAACAAGTCATTTTACAAAAAGTCCGTGAAGCGGAGCGTGAGCAAATTCTAGAAGAATTTTTGGCGCGTGATGAGCATCTGGTTTCAGGCGTCATTAAGCGCATGGAAAAAGGCAATGCGATGATCGAAGTCGGTCGTATTGAGTCAATGTTGCCAAGGGATCAAATGATTCCAAAAGAGAACTTACGGGTTGGTGATCGTGTACGCGCCTATGTGTCTCGTGTCGAGCGCAGCGGTCGTGGTCCACAATTGATTCTTTCACGTATTGCCCCAGAATTTATTACGCACCTATTTGAATTAGAAGTGCCTGAAATTGAAGATGGCTTACTCGAAATCAGAGGCGCTGCACGTGATCCTGGCTTGCGTTCTAAGATTGCTGTGAAAGCCAATGATCAACGTTTAGATCCAGTGGGCACCTGTGTAGGGATGCGTGGTTCACGTGTGCAAGCGGTGACAGGTGAGCTTGCCGGTGAGCGTGTGGATATTGTGTTGTGGTCTATGGAGCCAGCGCAGTTTGTGATTAATGCCATGGCCCCAGCAGAAGTTTCCAGTATCGTTGTGGACGAAGATGCCCACAGCATGGACGTGGTGGTTGATGAAGAACAATTGGCACAAGCGATTGGCCGTAACGGTCAAAACGTTCGCTTAGCATCAGAGCTGACGGGCTGGACTTTGAATATCCTCACGATTGATGAAGCCGCCAAGAAGAGCGAAGCCGATTACTCGGTGACCCTTCAATTGTTCATTGAAAAATTGGATGTGGATGAAGAAGTGGCAGATATCTTGGTCCAAGAAGGATTTGGCACCTTAGAAGAGATTGCCTACGTTCCGCTTGCAGAAATGTCTCAAATCGAAGCCTTCGATGAAGACACCATTAATGAGTTGCGTAAACGTGCACGTGCAGCATTGCTGACCGATGCCATTGCAAAAGAAGAAAAAGGTGAAGTCGCGGCTGAAGACCTTCTCACGATGGAAGGGATGGACGAAGAAACGGCTAACCTACTAGCCTCTCAAGGCGTTTCAACCATGGAAGACCTGGCTGACTTGGCTGTTGATGACTTAGTAGAGTTAACAAAAATGGATGAAGAGCGTGCTAAGCAATTAATTATGACTGCACGCGCACCTTGGTTTGCTTAAAAAATTATCGCTGAAGTAATGAGTATTTTAAGTGGTTGCGTAAAGAATAGACTGGAGTAACAGATGGGACAGACAAGCGTATTACAATTTGCGAGTGAGTTAGGCTTGCCAGCCGAACTACTGCTTGAGCAGTTGAAAAGTGCTGGCGTCAGTAAATTTTCATCAAGTGACCAGTTGACGGAAAGCGATAAAACTTTGTTGCTTGGCTACTTACGTAAAGAGCATGGTGGCCAAGCCCCTAAAAATAAAATTACTTTAACGCGTAAACAAAATACTGAAATTAAAAAGACCGATAGTTCAGGCAAGGCCAGAACGATTCAGGTGGAAGTGCGTAAAAAACGTGTGTTGGTGCGTAACGAAGAAGTCGCGGCCGAGGAAGAAGTCGTTGAAGTGGCTCCGGTTATTGAAGCTGTTGCAGTTGAACCAGAAGTCGTTGAAGTGGCTCCGGTTATTGAAGCTGTTGCAGTTGAACCAGAAGTCATCGAAGTGGCTCCGGTCATTGAGCCGGTCGAAGAGGCGCCTAAAAAGTCTGTTAAGCCAAGTTTGTTATCTGCTGAACAAATTGCCCAGCGCGCCAATGAAGCAAAGCGCCATGCAACGCTCATTGAGATGCAAATGGATGACTTGCGCAAGAAGCAAGAACTTGCCCAAAAACGCTTAGATGAAGAAGCGAAGCGCGTAGCTGACGCCGCTGCAGCGACCGCTAAATTGTCTGAAGGCACCTTGCATAAACCTGCGCCTAAAGAAGGTGCAAAAACAGAAGACAAAGCCGCTAAAAAAGGGAATAAGAATAAAGAATGGGCGGATGCTGAAAATAAAAAACGCGGAATTAAAACCCGTGGTGACGTAAGTCTTAACCAAGGATGGCGTGCGCAGAAATCAAAATCAAAATCTCATAAAGAGGATGATAGTGAGCATGCATTTAATGCCCCAACTGAGCCGATCATTCATGAAGTGTTAGTGCCTGAGACCATTACAGTTGCTGATTTGGCACATAAAATGGCCGTCAAAGCGGGTGAAGTGATTAAAGCGCTCATGAAAATGGGCATGATGGTGACGATCAACCAAGTCCTCGATCAAGAAACCGCTATTATTATTGTCGAAGAAATGGGCCACACAGCTAAAGCAGCTGCGGCGAATGATCCAGAAACATTCTTGGATGATACTGAACACGCTGAGGCGATTCTTGAAGCGCGTCCACCGGTTGTGACCGTCATGGGTCACGTCGATCATGGTAAAACCTCACTACTTGATTATATTCGCCGTAGCCGTGTCGCCTCTGGCGAAGCTGGCGGCATTACGCAACATATCGGGGCTTATCACGTTGAAACAGATCGTGGCATGGTGACCTTTTTAGATACGCCAGGCCATGAGGCATTTACGGCCATGCGTGCACGTGGTGCGAAGGCCACGGATATCGTTATTTTGGTGGTGGCTGCTGATGATGGAGTGATGCCACAAACCATTGAAGCTGTTCACCATGCGAAAGCAGCGGGCGTGCCTTTGGTGGTTGCGGTGAATAAAATTGATAAGCCAGAAGCCAATTCAGAGCGCGTGAAGCAAGAGCTTGTTGCACAAGAAGTGGTCCCAGAAGATTGGGGTGGCGATACCATGTTTGTTGAGGTATCAGCCAAAACGGGTAAAGGGATTGATGAATTATTAGAAGCCGTATTGCTTCAGGCAGAAGTGCTTGAACTTAAAGCTGCTAAGAATACTCCGGCTAAAGGCTTGGTCATTGAAGGTCGGTTGGACAAAGGGCGCGGTCCAGTGTCAACCATCTTGGTGCAATCAGGTACCTTAAAACGTGGTGATATGTTGCTTGCTGGCAGTTCATTTGGACGCGTTCGCGCAATGCTGGATGAAGCGGGCAATGATATTAAAGAAGCAGGCCCATCGATTCCTGTTGAGATTTTAGGCCTTTCAGACGTGCCAAACTCAGGTGAAGAAGTCATCGTGTTAAATGATGAGCGTAAAGCACGTGAAATTGCACTCTTCCGTCAAGGTAAATTCCGTGACGTGAAATTAGCGAAACAACAAGCGTCTAAGCTTGAAAATATGTTTGATCAAATGGCTGAAGGCGAAGTGAAAACCTTAGCCTTAATTATCAAATCAGACGTTCAAGGCTCATACGAAGCGCTTGCAACTTCATTACAAAAGCTTTCAACAGATGAGGTGAAAGTGAACATCATTCACACCGGTGTAGGCGCGGTGACGGAATCAGATGTGAACTTGAGCGTTGCCTCTAAAGCAGTATTAATCGGCTTTAATGTGCGTGCAGATGCTGGCGCACGTAAGCTCATTGAGAGTTCTGGTGTGGATGTACGCTATTACAACATCATTTATGAAGCGGTAGATGAAATCAAAGCTGCCCTTGGCGGCATGTTGGCTCCAGAGAAGAAAGAAAGTGCAATTGGCTTGGTTGAAGTGCGCGAAGTGTATCGTATCTCTAAAGTGGGCGCAGTCGCTGGTTGTTATGTTCAAGATGGGGTCATTAAACGTAACTCTAAGATTCGTATCTTGCGCGACGATGTGATTATCTTCACGGGCGAATTAGACTCACTCAAACGCTTTAAAGATGACGTGAAAGAAGTGAAATCTAACTTCGAATGCGGTTTGTCATTGAAGAACTATAACGACATTGAAGTTGGTGACTTGCTAGAAGTCTATGAAGTTGTTGAAATCGCTAGAACGCTTTAATGGCTAAGGATTTTGCAAGAAGTGACCGTGTGGCTGAGCAAATGCGCCGGGAATTGGCGGATTTGCTTCAGTTCGAAGTCAAAGACCCGCGTGTTGGCATGGTCACCGTGACTGAAGTTGAAGTGACGGGTGATATGGCCCACGCCAAAATTTATTACAGCACCGCTGAACAAGATGCTAAATCTGCCGCTGAACTGCAAAAGGGCTTAGAAAAATCTGCAGGCTTTTTACGCAGCCAATTGTCTAAGCGTATGTTATTACGCACAGTGCCACAATTACATTTTGTCTATGATGCTTCGATTGATAATGGGATGAAGTTAACGCGTCTCATCAATGAAGCCTTAGCGGACAGCCCTAAAGAATAATGCCGTTTAGAAGCTAAGTCTGGCCAATGGCGCAATTCAGAAGAGTTAAACGCAATATCAATGGGGTGTTGTTGCTCGACAAACCCCTCGGCTTTTCCTCTAATCAAGCCCTACAAAAAGTAAAGTTGCTGTTTCAAGCCGCTAAAGCGGGTCACACCGGTACGCTAGATCCCTTGGCAACTGGGCTATTGCCAATTTGTTTAGGTGAGGCGACTAAGTTTGCGCAGCACGTGACCGATGCAGATAAAACGTATATTGCCACAATAAAATTTGGAATCACCACCACCACAGGCGATTCGGAAGGTGAAGTGATTGCAACGCATGCGGTCAACATCTCAGCGGACCAACTTGAATTGGCCTGCAAGTCTTTTATTGGGGAGATTAGCCAAGTGCCCCCGATGTATTCAGCGCTGAAGTTTGAAGGGAAGGCCTTGTATGAATACGCTAGGGCAGGCATTGAGATTGCTCGTCAATCGCGCCTAGTGAGGATAGCAAGTATTCACATTGATGGCTTTCATGGGGATGTCGCGCAAATTACCGTTGGCTGTAGCAAAGGCACGTATATCCGAACCCTAGCTGAAGATATTGGCCTATCACTGGGGTGCGGTGCACATTTGATTGGTTTAAGAAGGATAGAAACGGCGGGTTATCAATTAGCCGATGCGATCACGTTAGAGCAGTTGGAACAGAAGATAAAAGAGACAGCAGCAGATGTCCACAGCTCATTGTTGCTACCTGTTGATTCAGCCATTGCTTATTTGCCTGCAATCCAATTACATCCCGATGCAGCGCATTATTTCATGCAAGGTCAGGCCGTGTGGGTTTCAGGCAAGATAGCTAATGGTGAGCTGCGTTTGTTTGATGAAAATGCGCGTTTTCTTGGTTTAGGTTTTTTGCAGGAAGATGGAAGCATTGCTCCCAAGCGATTAATACGAGATTTTTCTTAATTCTGCTTGATAAATCACAAGCTTACAGATAAAATGCGCGTCCTAGTCGTAAATGAATGCATTCGCGGATTCCCTGCTTTTGCATTGGCGCTAACTAAGAGGAAATAAAGATGGCAATTACTACAGAAGATACCGCGAAGATTGTTGCAGACTATCAACGCGCTCCGCAAGATACAGGTAGTCCAGAAGTGCAAGTAGCATTGTTAACTGCACGCATTACCTACCTAACAGAACATTTCAAATCTAACAAAAAAGACAATCACTCACGTCGTGGTTTGCTAGCGATGGTTAGCCAACGTCGTCGTTTGTTAGATTATTTAAAAGGCAAAGATCTAGGCCGTTATCAAGTATTGATTGAACGCTTAGGTATTCGTAAGTAATTTTTGCAAAAAGCGATTCACGATTTTTGCAGTTGAATAAAAAGCCGGAAGCATTGCGCAAGCGCGTGGTGTCCCGGCTTTTTTGTTGTGCCAAATTGGCTTAATGCCATCTATCGTTGTTTATTATTAGGGTTGTAAATAATAAACATTAATGTGAAAAAGGAAGACAAATGTTTAATAAAGTAAAAAAGAGTATTCAATATGGTGCGCATGAGCTCACTCTAGAAACAGGTGAAATTGCCCGTCAAGCCGATGGTGCTGTGATGGTCACATATGGTGACACCTCCGTGTTGGTGACGGTTGTTGGTAAGACAGAAGTAAAAGCAGGTCAAGATTTCTTCCCGTTAACCGTTGATTATCAAGAGCGTACTTACGCTGCAGGTAAGATTCCAGGTGGGTTCTTTAAGCGTGAAGGCCGTCCTTCAGAAAAAGAAACACTGACTTCACGTTTAATCGATCGCCCCTTACGTCCTTTGTTCCCAGAAGCGTTTTACAACGAAGTACAAGTTGTTGCGACAGTGATGTCTTCTGACAGTGAGATTGATCCAGATATTCCTGCAATCATTGGTGCATCCGCAGCGATGGCCATCTCAGGCATTCCTTTCTATGGCCCACTTGGTGCGGCGCGTGTTGGTTATATTGATGGTGAATACATCATCAATCCATCTGCGACACAAATGAAAGAAACCGAGTTGGATTTAGTGGTGGCTGCGACTGCAACGGCTGTGATGATGGTTGAATCAGAAGCGAAAGAATTGCCAGAAGATGTGATGTTGGGCGCCGTTGTATTTGGTCATGAGCAAATGCAAGCAGTGATTACCATGATTAACGAATTGGTTGCTGAAGTAGGTAAAGAAGCTTGGGACTGGACACCGCCAGCGCCTAATACGGTCGTGATTGAAAAAGTAACAGCCCTTGCTGATGCGGATGTTAATGCGGCGTATCAAATTAAATCTAAAGGCGCACGTTCTACTAAGTTAGATGAAATTAAAAATCGTGTGATGGCAGAATTGATTACTGAAGAGACTTCTACACAAGAAGCCAACGAAATCAAATCAGCATTCTTTGATTTAGAGGCTAAAGTAGTGCGTAGCCAAATCTTGAATGGTGAGCCACGTATCGATGGCCGTGATACTCGCACAGTGCGTCCTATTACTATCCGTACAGGCGTATTGCCACGTACCCATGGTTCTGCTTTATTTACGCGTGGTGAGACTCAGGCGTTGGTGATCGCGACATTGGGCACTGGCCGTGATGAGCAAACGATTGATGCACTTGAAGGTGCTTATAACGATCGCTTCATGTTGCATTACAACATGCCTCCATATGCGACTGGCGAAACTGGCCGCGTTGGTACGCCAAAGCGTCGTGAAATTGGTCATGGCCGTTTAGCAAAACGCGCATTAATTGCAGCGTTACCTTCACAAGAAGAGTTTGGCTATACCATCCGTATCGTTTCTGAAATTACAGAATCTAACGGTTCTAGCTCAATGGCTTCAGTATGTGGCGGTTGTTTAGCTTTGATGGATGCTGGCGTGCCAGTGAAATCACACGTGGCTGGTATTGCTATGGGCTTGATTAAAGAAGGTAACCGCGTAGCAGTGTTAACTGACATTCTAGGTGACGAAGATCACTTGGGTGACATGGACTTTAAAGTCGCAGGTACTGAAGATGGTATTACTGCACTTCAAATGGACATTAAGATTACGGGCATTACTGCTGAAATCATGCAAGTAGCATTGTCACAAGCTAAAGAAGGTCGTATGCACATCTTGGGTATCATGAAGGCGTCTATGGACACTTCACGTACCGAGTTGTCAGCATTCGCGCCACGCATCATCACCATGAAGATCAATCCAGAGAAGATTCGTGATGTGATTGGTAAGGGCGGCGCTGTGATTCGTGCGTTAACAGAAGAAACGGGTGCTACGATCGACATCGAAGATGACGGTACAATTAAAATCGGTTGTGTCAGTGCTGAAGCGGGCGAAGAAGCAAAAAAACGTATTGAAGCCATTACTGCTGAAGTTGAAATCGGCCAGATTTATGAGGGCACCGTGCTTAAGTTATTAGACTTCGGCGCGATTGTTTCATTGTTGCCAGGTAAAGATGGCTTGTTGCACATTTCACAAATTGCACATGAGCGTGTGAATGCAGTGGGCGATTTCCTAAAAGAAGGTCAAGTGGTGAAAGTGAAAGTGGTTGAATGTGATGAAAAAGGCCGCGTGCGTTTAAGCATGAAGGCTTTGATTGATGCACCAGCTTCTACAGAAACACCAGCAGCCGAATAAGTCATACGGCAGTCAATAAAAAGGCCCGAGCAATCGGGCCTTTTGTTTTTCTTCTTGAGATTCATTTAATCTCAGTTAACGTTAATTACTTCGCGACTTGTTTTTCGCGCATTTCATCTAAAGTTTTGCAATCGATACAAAGCGATGCAGTTGGGCGAGCTTCTAAGCGTTTAAGGCCGATCTCAATACCACAGGCATTGCAATAACCATACTCATGCTCTTGTATTTTTCTCAAGGTGCTTTCAATTTTCTTGATGAGCTTGCGTTCGCGATCACGGTTGCGAAGTTCCAGTGCCATGTCTGATTCTTGACTGGCGCGGTCATTTGGATCAGCAAACATCGTGACCTCATCTTGCATGGTGGCCACTGTGCGATCGATATCATGACTTAACTCATTCTTCCATTCATTTAAGATGGCAGAAAAATGGGCGAGTTGTTTGTCATTCATGTACTCCTCATCAGCAGTTGCTGCATAAGGAACGAATTGTTTTGTGAGTTCAGCCATGTGTACCTTGACGATTTAAATGACGGTTGACTTAATTGCCATTAACTTAAAATTGAGGCGGTGCAAAGTGTACACGTATTGTTTAATGTATGCAAAGCAGTTAAATTAAATCTAAATTTTATTTATATTCCACGTAATTCCATGGCTAATAACGTATTTTCCATGAGTGTTGCGACGGTCATTGGACCAACCCCGCCCGGAACTGGGGTAATCCAAGCGGCGCGATCTTTTGCTGATTCAAAGTCAACGTCACCGCAAATCTTACCGCTATCTAAGCGATTGATCCCAATGTCGACCACAATGGCACCAGGCTTGATCCATTCGCCCTTAATCAAGCCCGCTTTGCCTGCTGCGGCTACGACCAAATCTGCACGGGCAATGTTGCTTTGTAAATCCTTGGTGTGGCGATGGCATGAAGTAACGGTACAACCAGCTAAAAGTAATTCTAATGCCATTGGGCGGCCGACGTGATTAGAAACTCCAACGACTACAGCGTCCAAGCCTTTTAATTCGATATTAACGCTATTGAGCATCTTGATCACACCAAACGGCGTGCATGAACGCAGTGTGGGTTGTCTGATCGCCAGTCGACCAATATTGTAGGGATGGAAGCCATCGACATCTTTGGTCGGATTGATATTTTCAATAATGAGCTTTTCATCAATTTGGGAAGGCAAAGGGGATTGAACAAGGATGCCATCAATGGTCTCATCCTCATTAAGTTTTTGAATCAGTGCAAATAGTTCACTCTCTTTAATATCACTCGCTAGGTCGTAAGCAATGGAGTTAATCCCAACTTTTTCGCATGCCAAGCGCTTGTTACGAACGTAGATGCTTGATGCAGGATCAGCCCCCACTAAAATAACTGCTAGAGAAGGTGCTCGTTTTCCAGAATTTAGACGTTGGTTGATGCGTGATTTGATTTGATCAAGCATCTCTTCAGCAATCGCCTTACCATTAATAATTTGAGCGGACATTTTGTTTTGTTTTTGTGGAGCTATAAAAGGTAGTATTTTAACAGGCTATTCGTAAATATTAGAATTGACCTTTATATTAATATGCGCCATAATCTCGCCCCTCGGGGTGTAGCGTAGCCTGGTAGCGCGCCTGCTTTGGGAGCAGGATGTCGGGAGTTCAAATCTCTCCACCCCGACCAGTTTTTCTCAGAAATTTGTTAAGATTGTCCGACAATCTGCCCGTAGCTCAACCGGATAGAGCACCAGCCTTCTAAGCTGGGGGTTACAGGTTCGATTCCTGTCGGGCAGGCCATACAAATCCAGCTTTATGGTGGCTGTAGCTCAGTTGGTAGAGTCCCGGATTGTGATTCCGGTTGTCGTGGGTTCGAGCCCCATCAGTCACCCCAACGTTCATCGCAATAATTCACAATTGAAAACTAGGTCTTTACGACCTCCCAGTGCCCTACCGTCTTTTGTTCATCTCCTGTCTTTTTTGGGTTAAATACCTTTAGCTAATTGTGTTTGCTTTGAGTTTGTGACGCGGAGTAGACTTCTACGCATCACTTAAATTTTGGACTGATGATTATGACTAATGAGCAAGCGATACAAGTCGCAACGGATAATTTTTACACGGCCCTTAATATTCTGTTTATAGGCGATTCAAAACCGATGAAGGATGCTTGGGCTCATGCCCATGATGTGACTTATATGGGACCGGATGGCTTGTATTTGATAGGCTGGGAAAATATAGAGAAAATGTGGGACTCTGTCGCGGCGATGAAACTTGGTGGCAAGGTTATGCCCCAGCAACTTCATACATTGGAAGGCTCTGATATGGCCCTAATTACCTGTGTTGAAATGGGCGAAAATGAAATTAATGGCAAGGCAGAAAATGTTTCTATCAGATCATCGACAGTTTTTCATCAAAGGCTGGGTGAATGGAAGGTTGTCGCACATCAAACCGACTTGTTAGGGTATATGGATTAAGTAGAACAAACATGCAAATTAGAAAAATTTTAATACATACAAACCCACTTGCGCTTTAGTACAATATTTTTTTGAAAATGCCAGCCATACAATTCATGCTAAAACCCAATTAAGATTTTTTAGAAAGTTCTTAATTTTAGGGCGGATTATGAAATCTATAGCTTGGATATAAGTGCATGACTAAATTTATTATTTTTAATTCTGATATGAGGAAATCCATACTTTTTAGTGTGCTCATTTTCTTTTTATTTGCGGTCTCAAAGGCAGAATCAGAACCATTATTTTTGGTTTGTAATGGCCTTGAGCAATCGTTCGTCGAGGGTAACCTTACTTCTGTAGCGAAGGTTCAAAGGACAATTGAGATAAAGCAAAACCAAGAAAATGTTTGGGGTGTCGTTATTGATAACCAAAGAGAGATAAGCAAGTCGCAAACGACGGATGAGTTTGAGCCACAAGGCATTGATGTAAAAAATAATGAAATTCATGCTTTTCAAGAGTCAGATACCAATGATAAAAACACTTATGTGCTTAGTATCAATAGAATATCAGGCAAGTTTATCGAAACGCTCCGAACAAAATATACAGGGCAACCCTTGACTAGAAGAGTTTTGTCGGGAGAGTGTGCAAAAGTTGATAGAAAGATTTAATTAGTCTATCTTTATTTTATTTCATAATTACCTCTCATTTTATGACTAGCAATATTTCAGATTCAGCAGATGAAATAATATGTCCATGCAGCGGGACTACCCGAGCTAAAATCCAAAGTTTGTTTGAGGAGGGCCTTGATGTGGAGGCTATTTCAAGGAGAACAGGTGCGCTTTCTGGCTGTAGTGGTTGCGAGTGGGATATTTTAGAGATATTAAAAATGCTTTCAGAGCATTAGCGCCATTTGATAAGTTTTTTATAAATGAAATAATCTATTTTTTTATTTTTGTGAGGCTGCTGATGATAAAAAATATTCTTCTTTCCTTTTGCTTACTTCTTTCGATAT
>Ga0114964_10002618_pt1 | contig 12480 bp, 9 predicted proteins | sample C_131016_MF_Meta_FD_92638 | JGI IMG/M metagenome (GOLD analysis project Ga0114964, IMG submission 92638) | Freshwater microbial communities from Lake Croche, Canada to study carbon cycling - C_131016_MF_MetaG | ecosystem: Environmental > Aquatic > Freshwater > Lake | place: Lake Croche, Canada... | reverse complement strand
GAACTTTTTGATTCCGCTTCAATATTCTCAATTAGATTTTTTGTATCTAGATGGGAGAAGTGTTCAAGTAGATTTTTCGTATCTAATCCAAGTTCTTTATGACCTAGATAATAATTCCTGAATCTCTCATTTAGATTATTAGGATAAGTGATGCCATTTGGACGATTAAACCTGTGTAACCATTTCAAAAATGGTAAACATAGTGTTTTTTTGCCGTGTTGTCTATATTTTTCATGGATATAGCATTCTTCACCACCAAAACCTCTAAAGTCCTTATTAAATCCAAGCCAAGAGTCTTTTCTACAAGAAAATAACCCCATACCCTGTGCTGGAATTTCAAATGGTGGATTCAAATCATTTTTACCACGGTCATCAGTAGCCCACACTCCCCACATATTAGAACTCCACACATTATTATCGAAATGTGTACTGATTGATATCATATCATCATAAACTAATGGTCCATGTAGTAAATTACCTTGGTCTTGTCCTTTATCGTAGAAAGTTATTAATTTTTGTAAAGCTCCCGGCTCAATTAATACATGACAATCAATACATAGTACATAAGGAGTATCAGCCAATTCAAAAACTTTATTTTTTACTATAGTTGATTGATATTTTGTGAAGGGTAGATATTGTACTGGTTCTTTTATCCAATCTGTAAATTCTCTCAGAGCTTTTCCATGAGTTCCTTTTGGATTATTATCGATAATAATGAATTCTACATCATCCAGAATTTCTTTATGGAACATTCTTATGTGTTGTATAGTGAAATATACCCCATCATAATCATCATGGGTAGCCATTCCTATTGTCAATTTGCGCATACCTTAATTATCAATAATTTAAAGAATTGCAACCCGTTTTGCATGGGGTTATTGGGGTAATTGTGGTGAGAGTGGTGGAATTTATGTCGAGTGGGGATGAATTGAATATTGGAGATGGTGTAGTGTTGGTAGTAGTAGATATATTTTCCGTGAGAGAATTAATGGGTGTAGGAGTAGTAAATGTAATTACTACTGGAGATATCGTTCTAGTAGTGGGAATATTGAAAACTGGTGGTGATGATGGAGTTGTAGGGATGGGCCAATAACAACAAGTAGTGGGGGGAAGTGATGTACTTGTAGATGTAGTAGGAGTAGGAGTGGTAGATGTACTTGTAGATGTACTTGTAGATGTACTTGTAGTAGCTGGTTCTACCCCCCAAGAAATACCCATTGCATTATGATTACTACTAGTAGCATGTCTTATTCCAACTTGGCCAGGTATATAAGCATTAATTGCGGTCCATTGGACATTTAATCTAAACTGGGTGGGTGTTTCCTCAATGGTTACGATTGACACTTTTCTAGTGGGATTACTAGTAGCATTATTACCAGCCCCTAATGTCGAATTTCCTATGTGTGATATATAATAACCCTCTCCATCTGGAATTACTGGCAATGCGGGGAAATTAAAACCTCCAACATTACCATAATCATCCATTAATCCCCATTCTACATATGCAACACCCGAAGTTTTATCATATATAGTTTTATCATACCAATCCGAAGACAGTGTTCCCGTAGCGGTATCACCGACACTAGTAGCACCTCGCATCACTTCAGGATATTCTTTATATGTATATATCATGAATTATATAAACTAATAATTTAAAGAATCACAGCCAACTTTACAGGGAGTAATTAAAATAATTGTGGTAGGAGTAGTGGATGTCGAAGTAGAAGTAGAGGTAGAAGTAGAAGTGGGAGGAAAAGTGGTTACAATATTTTCAGTTAAACTATTCACTGGTGATGGAGTAGTGAATGTAATTACTACTGGAGCTATCGTTCTAGTAGTGGGAATATTAAAAACTGGTGGTAAACTAGGCGTAGTAGGGATAAATGGATAACATGGCACACAAGGGCTATTGGTGGTAGATGTAGTAGGAGTAGTAGGAGTAGTATGAGTAGTAGGAGTAGTAGATGTAGTAATTAACTCCGCACCCCAAGAAATACCGGCACTAGATTGTGAAAATCCGGGGTCATACTCACGAATTTTCCAGTATAATACAATTTTAAACTTTGTAATGTCTAATGGATCATCAATCGTATGAATTGATACAACTTGTCCGATTTGATTTGCACCAAGAGATTGATTTCCGAAAACACTAATCTGGGTTGGTCCAGTATCGGGGGGACCACCAATCGCAAATTCATAAAATTCCCCAAACCATCCCCAATTAACCATTCCAGCCCATCGTACTATCGCAGTTGCGCTATTAATATTATAAATCGTTTTGGAAAAACTTACTGTAGATGTGAGACTTCCGACATCAATTAAAGTTGTAAAATCCCACAAGCTGTTGCCGTAAGTTCCTCCGAATTGTTTTACCTCATATGTATAATCGATAGCCATAACTTACAAAATTCCTGATATTGTAGTGAATGTAGTTAAGCTTGGACTCAACAATGTCGTAAATTCAATAGTCTCATAGTTTGGGTTTGAAGTATTACCCTGAACATGAAAATCTTTTAAAAATAAAGTTGATACTGGTTTAGATGATCCACTTATAGGAGAGCAAAAAGTAAATCCTGGATATACAACATTATATGTATCAGCATTAAATGATGAAATATTCAATGTCAATAGATTATCATATGAATAATCAGGTAATCGCTTATCTATAAACAATCTCTTACCAGCATTTGACAATCGGAATCTTAGTGTTTGATAATTTTTGACAGCAGAAGTCAAAAAGAATGAGGTATCCAGAGATGATAACTGTTTATTATATATTACAGTATTAGTGAAATCTCTTATAATCAGACTATTTGGTCTGATTTGACTTCTGGGTACTCCTCCATTGATGTTTGATGACAGAGATGATGATAATGCAAATAATCCAGTAGTATCAAAGGCGATGGCAAGGATTCCTATACCTCCCATATCATATAATAAAGGATCACTACTCTGATCCATTAAAATATCACCAGATTCATCTGTTAGATATGGGATATCAGATAAATATCCTAGATATTGTCCGGGCATTCCTCCAACTTCATCGGGACTCGTAGTTAAAAATGTAGTAAATCCATGTTCTGTTCCCGTCAACGCGAAACTAAAACTCCATGTTAAATCCCAATGACTATTATACGGTGTTTTATTATCTATAAATCCGTAATACTTAGCATTTGAGGGTAAAACAACATCAGAAGGAAATGACATATTAATAATTAATCAATAAAGTGATAATAGCATCAGTAGATATAGTAGATGATCCATTTGATGACAATACTTTAACATCACAAGAAGAATTGGTTATATAAATGGTTCTTGATGAATATCCCAGAGCGGATAGTCCAAATATTTGAGTATTAGAAATTAAATTGGCTGTTGGTAGAGGACCGAAACTAAATCTATAATGACCTGTAGATAATCTGATAGATGTGCAGTTTTTATTGAAATCCGCAGAACTCAATGGCCCATTAAATCTAGAATATATCGGTAATGCTGGAATAGAGGACAATGCTGGGAAAGCTGATAGTACTGGAAAAGCCGATAATACTGGAAAAGCTGATAGTACTGGAAAAGCTGATAATACTGGGAATGTCGCAGGATCTATATAATTAGCTGCAATGGACCAGTTAGCTAAACTAGTACCATCTCCAGAAGTCAATACATATAATGTACTATTGGTAGTATTATATGCCATATCACCATATTCAGAGGGTGAAAAGGTAGTTAGAGTTGGACCAGATCCTTTAAAAAGATTACCAGCTAATACTCCACCACTTAAAAAACCAGTACCCATATAAAATCTTTGAGTATCAATAGTGAACGCTGGTTCACCAGATTTCAAAATAATCTGTTTTCTGTCTGAGTTAGTGCCTTGTCTGACAGCTAATTGAATTAAAGTATTTTGTAAAATATTCATGATTTTTAATACGAGAAGATTGGAATTGCAAATCTACCCATGGGTTGACCAGTTCTTGTTGCTGTATTTCCCTCAAAGGTTATAAATCCTGCTGAAGAAAGTGTAATTGTCACAAAGCTTGTACCATTAGTTGATAATGCAGTAATAGCTGTCAAGGTAACATTGGGTATGGGTCCATATGAACCACTAAGACTGGGTAGAACTCCACTAATAGTAGAGAGAGAATTTGCTGTAAGATTTTGTGATGCTCTACCATTAAATGTAGCATTTATAGCATCTATTCCAGATAAAGTATCAAATATAGCGGATTTATAAGTAGTTGTTCTTCCAAATTTATCCACTGTTATCGATGACCATTCTGAAGTTCCTGACAAGGCATTGGGGTTTAGTTGCAATGTACTAGATAAACTGGATAATCCAAAAGTAAGTGATACGAAATCTGGGTTGACTTGTATCTGACTAGCACCAGCAGATAACCCTCGACCAAACCAAGTGGGAGACAAATCAGAATATTGTAAGGTGTAAGGATTAGTTCCACCCGGTTTTATTGATAATGCTCCTCCCGTTAAATTAAAATCATTGGTATTATAATTTACTTGAAGAATACCATTTTGTATCTTAACCCCACTTAAAACGGTATTGGGATTAAGATAACTTGCTGAAATAGAACCAGTGAATAATGTTAGGGTATTGGAATTATTATACGAAAATATTGTCGGATCAATTTTAAGTCCGACATTACTCCAAGAATTTATATTTGTAAAATCGGCAGCAGTTAATTGATAGAAAATATTATTAACATTAATCAAATCTCCAACTTCAGCATCTATTGTGGATAGCGAATAATAATTGGATATTGGTGGATGTATTTGAGAACCATTTACAATACCACCAGTGGTTGTCCCAGTACCTACGAACAATCTCTTAGTGTCGGTGGTATAGACAAGTTCCCCCTGATCAAATATTACTTGTTTTCTTTGAATATTTGTTCCTCTACGGATTTTAGTTTTGGATATTGTAATTGTTGGCATATATTAAGCTGTTCTTTGATAGATATATAACCCGAATGCTGGAGGAGTATTATTGTGGGGTGTACTAGAACCAGATGATGCTATTGATCCACCGATAGAGTGAGTGTGAGCACCGGCAGGTAAAACTGAATTAATTGCTTGGTATGAAGAATCACCATTACCAGCTTGCGGCGGCCAATTATCTGCACCGCCAGTAGAGCTGGAATTTCTAGCTGCCATTTGTAATAAGTGAATATGTTCACCGGCTGAAGCTGTTGCGAGTGTTCCAGCTCCATGAGTATGAATTGCTAATTCATCGACAGTTAAAGTGTGAGTATATCTACCAGTTGCATCATTTCCAGTGGTTATAGCGGCACTTGTCCCACCACTATCCTTACCAATACCTTGCCCAGCAATAAATCTACCTTCCGCTACTCTACTCCAAGTCCCCCACCCTCCGAATAATGTAGTTACCTCATAAATACTAAAATAAATAGACCCTACTGGATATACTTTATCTAAAAATGAAGTTGTCCCTATGTTTAAATCATCGACAGTGAGAGTGCCACAAATAGTAGCACCATTACATGCTCTACCCAAACTTATAGCGGAAGTATTACCATTACCATCATAAATGGCTTTCTGTCCAGTAGCGGGAAGTTCGGCGGCATTGGCATGAAGCAAACCGGGATAAGCATCATCAATATATTGGTTAGTTAAAGAACTCATTTAGTATTATTTAGTTGGGGCTATCAAATTGGCAATAATTTAGATTGAATATTGGATATGGTAGTCAATATTCTCTGAAGTGTTATAACATTTACCGTTTCATTACCGTTCATGTACATATTATCCATGTCAAACACTATATCTTGTAGTTCTGCTATAATTACAGTATATTCTGATATATTGAATTGACCTTGAGCATTCGTGAGAATATTCATAGTATCCTTGACTAGATTGGAAAGAATGGAATTGATATATATTCCCAGAGATGACTCAGAACACTTAGTATAATTGAAGTATTTTTGAAGATTTAGAGGAATTATAGAAAAAATACTATCAATGATGGGTTGTTTCAGAGCATATAACCTCCCAATGTTATGTAGAAGCATATACATCGAATCATTCTTGGTTATTTGAGATGTTGCCAGAACATTAAAATGATTTGACTCGTATTTATTAGAATTAAACTTTATATTTATGAGATTAAACTTTTCCTTGGCTTCTGAGAAGGTATATGGTTTAAAATATAATAATTCACCCTGTTCCAAACGTCCTGCTGGATATTCTGGAGCACTTAGGTAGCGGGATTGATATTCTTTCTGATTATAAACATAAATCTGATTGGAATCTATGTTTGAGAATTGTATTTTATACCAATCCAACCCAAGAGTGATACTTTGTAGTTGAGTATTGGTTATTGTGGTACTATCCAGATTATAAAGAGCCAAAATCCATAAGGCACCATCCTTTTCATGTAGAACCACCACATCATCAGTGGAAGGAGAGATATCTAAACTTAATATAGTCCCGACATGAGAAGATAAATCAATAGTTTGGTATAAGATAGATGAATATTTATTGGAAATTGATAATACATTACCATTCAATCCAGTACGAGCATTCTTTCCAATCTTTATATATGCTGGATTGTTTGGATTATCGGTGTCGAACATAGATCCAAAGGTATGATGGAAGTTCCCGAAAGTGTTTTGGCCCATTTGACCAAAAATATGATCATGTGTAGTAGTCTTTATAAGACTTATACTGTCTATAAATAGCATATTACCACAATTATCATAATTAGATGAGTCATAGATGTTAATAAAGTCATTATTAACTATGAAAAAACGGGAATCATCATAATCATTATGAATATGATAGTTATAATCAGGGGTTGTAGTATATTTTGGATGTAAGTCATTAGTGCTGATGACTGTCAATGCGGTGGGCATTTTGAAACTACCGGATATGATATAATCAACCTTCCCAGTAGAACAAAAATACTTAAAATCTTCATTGGAATTGACGAAAAATGTACCAACTGTAATTTTATCCAGAAAAGACCAAGCAGTACTAGTAGTAAATGGTTCAATATGGGTATAATTTTGTTTTCCCAACATACTCTCAGTCGAGGATGATATACCATAGTACAAATTACTGTTCTTTTCGAAGTTATAAATGGTCGGATTACCGATATTAAGACCCTTGAACACCTGAATATTATTAGTATCAATGGCAGTAGCTATCTCATTAATACCTTGATTGTTTAAAATATCCAATACATTAGAATAATATGGAGTGATTTTAGGCAAATGTTTATAAGTGGCATCATTTTCTACCAATTTACTAAAGAAATCACCTATAAAAGTAGTTTTATAAGATAATTCCAAGGAGTCCCCATTCAAATACTTACCAGTGTAAGGAATACTCTGTGAAATATTAAAAAATCCAGTATAATCCTGATTATTAAGAGTAAATGCGGTCCCATTAGTATATTTGTGATAACTCATCGATAATTTTCAAATTGAAGGTTGTGTATATTGGTATTTACTGGCAGATATTGTTGAACATTTGCCATAAGATTGGAAGACAGGCTGGAAATGATGGTATCCGTAGTTATATTGAGGTTTTTTACCGATATATTGATACTATTGGATTTAAACATGGCAGCACCACAAGCATTCTGGAGATATTCGATATTATCTATACCATTTCTCATACCACAGGGCAGAGTGATATAAATATCATCAATTTCAGACTTACCATCCAACATTGGCTTTATAAATGATATGGAACTATCAATATATTCATTTTGTATGAAGGGGTCAGTTATATTCCCTTTAATGCTCAATAAATTAGTTTGAGTATTGTTTTGATAAACCATAAAATCCCCAAACAATAATTGTTTATGTATAAACTGATATGGGGGAAGAGTGAAATTTAAAATTATCTCATCATTTAACATAAAATATCCCCGACCATTCACAGCATCCACTGAAACAAATACGAAATTATTTTTTAAATTCTTAATCGTAGTAGTATTGGATATTTCCGTGAATAAATTAGTACTGATATCTAATATTCTATAAGTAAAAGTTAAAGTTTGATTCGATTTTTCTATTTTAAGTCCACAATCAATTCCATTTCGTCCACTTTCCATCAGCCAAGATGAGATATCCCCAGAGAAATAAAATCCCACTGAAAATTGTGAACTGTCATTTATCGTTTTGAAATAATTGGTGGGTTTAGTAGCAGAATAACTTGAGCAATAGTTGATACTTGAGGATAGGGACGAATATAATGTATTATGGAGTCTTTCATATACATAAGTTTCATTTGGCGCAAATACCAAATCACTTTTCTTATCAAAATACTGTTGAACTACTAGAGTATCTGATAGTTCCGTATTATTTTTTATCAATTGTTCTATATAATCAGTATATGTTGGTAGAGGAGCATTATATCCTGCGAGAGCATCCTCTTTAGCAATTAAATCGGGGTAATAATATCTATCTACCCATACTTTGTCTATAGATGTCGGAGAACCAGATAACCAAGTACATAGCAAATATTGACCATTAAACATTTTTTCATCGGATAAATGATAAACTTTATCAGCATACATAGGAGTCTGAAAAGAAAATGCCCCCGATGACACAAATTTAGTATCATTAATATTGATATTTGAAAAAGGACTTAAAGAAGATGGTGAAACGAAAACATTATAACCCGGAGATATTTTATATGCTTGATTATAAAAAACATAATTCAATTCCAATTCATCGGTAGTTTCTTCTTTTATATCTTCCGATATAATAGTATAATCTCTAAGATTATCTACTAATAGTGGACTAATCCCACCGGAAATTAAATTATTGGAACAAGAAAATACATCATTTTGAAGTAATTGATTCTTTAATACTATCGCATTTAGAATAGAAGACTGGGAAGAACGATGGAATAATATGTTATTATGTAAATTGAACGTGCTATTGTTGGTATCAACATTATTATCATTAGTATAAGTTATAAAAGAAGTGTTTTGAGATATATGTGGATGTTGGAATATATTACGAGATAATTGAAATGGTTCATTAATAAATCCCGCGATATTAGGTTGTATTTTTAAAGTATTTCCATATTTTAATACTACAAATGTACCAGTGGGTAATTGTTTAAAAAATACTATATCGTTGCCTGTTTCTGAATATAGATATTCAAAATCGTGAGGATTGATTGCCCCAGTTTTCGGTATTAATTTTTCTACTGCGAAGGATAATTTATTATTTACGTCACAAACCAAGTAATATTTTCTATAATCCAGAAAGAAATATATTCTACATGAATTATTATCCCCAAGTTCCAAATTAAATTCTGTATTATTTGAAGGATAAAGGGTGAAGGTGGCTTCACCATAATTGATTCTCTCTTTATATCTATCAGCATACTTATAAGACATCTGGGATGATTCAGTGAATTGTAGATATTCTGAACCATATTTTAAAGATGTTAAAATATTGGTAGATTTTAACTTATCATTATTGACTTCAAATCCATCCGAAAATAAAACATTATCTCCCAAATAGAAATTGGAGTAATTTTTTGTCTTAAAATCACGTATATTATTGAAACATTGGGGAAAATTGATACTATATCCACCGGAAAAAGTTCTTTTAATTTGTTTCAAATCAACATTATCCATATTGGTGGATAATGTGGGGGAATATAAAGAAGATAATTGTTTTACAATCACTTAATTATTTAACTATCAAGGCGTTTTCATTTCGATCAAACCCGTAGATGTCTCAAATTGATATTCCAATTGATTTTTGAGAATATTGACATTTATCAATTTAAGTCTTCCAATCGAATCAAAAAAGTCATAAGTTCTGATTTTGATGGGCATTTGAAAGTATGTTACATCGCCATTCGAATACTTCACCAATATCTGTAGGGTCATCAATTTATATAGACAAGTCTCAGAGGGATAATATTCGTGGGTGTGTATGTCAGTGAGACAAGGATTATAATTCATGAATAGCAATTCATTATAAATCCTATTACCATAGGTATCATTATCGAATATTTCCTTCTTTCCATCACCCCAATCAATTTCAACATAAATTGGTATGGTTTTATTATATACTTGACTCATATCCAAGGATAACTTAGAATAATCTTCCATTTCCAGAAGTGGGAGTATTTGAATACCGGAAGATGCTGTAGTGGATAATGATAAAGAATAGCTATTCATAATATTAATTCTTCTTGTGAAGTTGTAATGGAAGAAGAAGACAGGAAGTAAGTCAAATCTTCAGAACCAAAGATATTTGATACATCATCAGAACTTGGTTTTGTGATGGTATGAGATGAGAATATTATATTTGGGTTTAGATAGAACGAATAATCATGTATGACTACCATATCATTTTGATCCCGAAGCATAATAGACAGTAGGAATGTATTAGTCTGGGAATTATAAGTAATGATTGGAGCATCCGCTGTGATATATCGAATATCTCCTCCAGATACACTAAAAAATGAAGTATCTACACTTCCAATGGGAAACAATATATCGGAAGTATTATTGGATATGTCATATTTATAGATGGTTGGATATAATACGAAATTGTTACTGGATATTGGAGAATTTAATGTGAATTTGGAAAAATATATCTGAGTTTTAACTTTTAATCTATTCGATATTTTATCAAAATTATTTGAAGTATGAGCTAATTCATAAGTAGGGGTTTTTGGATTGATAAATGATCCATTTTTCATGATAATTTTATCAATAGTGAACCAATTATTTGTTTCCATCAATAACAAATCTGAAGTGGTGTCGAATTTGTTGATATGGTCTTGCACTTGTGATACCACTGATGATAAATGAGTAGTGGTGAGATAAGGAATAGCTTCTAATACTGGCAATACTTCTTTGGTAGAAACATTTTTAACTAATAGTTGCCCAACTAAATCTGGTATAACCTGATTAGCCAATTGTGATGGTGTCGTTACAGTATCATCATAGTAATATGATGTGGAATTGATGACATATTTTGAGGGAGATTCCGAGAACCAACCTCCATCTATGATGTTGATTGCTGGCTCCCTAAGGTTGGGTAGAAGACTTGCAGTGAGTGTTGGGTATAAGGAGTCTAGAAGTGCTCTCTGAACAGGACTGGAGCTATTTAGGCCACATTCTATAAGTTCATTATAATAAAATGGTAATGTGGAGAATTCGAAAGCTGATAAATCAGAAGAAACTGGGTCGGCATAAGATAAACTACCATTCATAATATATCCCCCTTCAAGAATCTTATATTTTCTAATCAAGCGATCTTCAGTTGGAGCAGCAAGATCTTTATTACCCGTGAAATTGCCGAAATATAGTATTAAATCAGGATTAATATTAGTAAATCCTCCAGTATAAGTGGATAATCCCGAAGTTATAGTATTAGTGCAAGCAGAGCAAGAATAAGTAGTAAGATAATTGAAAGATAATCCTTGCCCATAAATATCATCGTAGAACTGATAACCATTAAATAATACACTTGTTTGAGGGGGGGTTGTAGTTGAAGTTAAATTTTGTTGATATTTTCCATCACTTGTAAATAAACCATAGAGATTACCACTAATATCTCTTTTAAAATCTTTAATATATCCCAAATCAAAGATACTATCCAATCCTTTTCGGGTGTTTGGCTCTATTTTTGACACATATCCATAGTATTTTGTGTCATATTGACTACTGGTAGGTTGTTTATTGGCATTACCAGAAGATATATTCTTCTTTAGATAGCTATCATCCACTATAAAAGTGAATACTTCCCCATTTTGCCCTATAATTTTAGGATCTGGGAAGAAATATAGACTATTTGGGGAAAGATTATCATGATTGATGGTAAAAGTATGATTTATACCATCGACAAGCACAATACCAGTATTTGAAGGACGGAAAAATCCTCTTTCTCTAGATGTTTGGAGGTATTCATGGTGTTCTGTGGAAGCAGTAGTAGGATAAGAACGATTTAAAAAGTTTTCAGATGAATTCACATTGGAAAATAACTTTCCTGATAAAATATCAGAAGTAGTAGCTCCAGTTGAGAGATAATAGAAGTCTGTTGACATGTATTTCTCTGTCAAAAGTCTTTTATTGTCAAATAATTGATCTACTTCCTTTATATCTTGTAATTGTTGGGACATGCCCACAAATACAGATGATATTAGATCTGTATCGGTTCTTAAAAAGATGTTTTCACCATAATCCAAGTCTTTATTATCATAAATCTTATCATTTGGGATTTGGTTGAAATTAGAAGGATATGTATTATACATTTCCTCAATTTCAATTGAGATATTACTCTTTATAGTATCCCAATCAAATAATATTTTACCATCTTCCAATGTTTTTAGATAAGATAATACCAATTCTTCAATTGTACGCTCTGTACCGAAATTAGTACCTCTCAGTTTATTCCTAATGGTATTAAATTTGATATCATTTCTCTTATTATTATAGTATTGGGTTAATTCTTTTAACTTTTT
>Ga0114964_10002617_pt1 | contig 12480 bp, 11 predicted proteins | sample C_131016_MF_Meta_FD_92638 | JGI IMG/M metagenome (GOLD analysis project Ga0114964, IMG submission 92638) | Freshwater microbial communities from Lake Croche, Canada to study carbon cycling - C_131016_MF_MetaG | ecosystem: Environmental > Aquatic > Freshwater > Lake | place: Lake Croche, Canada... | reverse complement strand
CCTGGAACTGTTGAACAAACGTTGGGTACAACCCACCAATGATGAAAGATGCGCCAAGCATCGCGCCGAATGCGACGAATGGCAATGACCATCCAGCACGGAAAATCGACACAAAGAATAAGACAGCTGTCGCTAGCGCAATCAACGTCAAGATGCTCTTTGCTGGCACCAGCGCGTGTACATCGGTGTACTTCAAACCTGTGATGAGCGAATCGGATTTTGTGGCTAACGAATACTTGTCGATTGAGTAGGCTGCCGCCTTGAGCAACGCAAACAAACCGAAGAAGAATGCAACTTGCTTACGAGCAGGTTCGCTCGCAGTGCGCGTGCCACCGGAACGCAACCCACCAAAGATGAAGTGCACTGCAACGTTCATGATGAATGACGCGATAACAATGGTGAAAAGAATTGCTAATACGAACTTGGTGAACGGCAACTGAAAGACATAGAACGACACATCTTTACCAAATTGCGGATCCTTTGACCCAAATGGTGTTGAGTTCTTCCACAACAAATATGTGCGCCACTGGCTCGACGCCGAAAAACCGATAAGGCCACCTACAACAAGTGGCGCAGCAATGAAGAAAACTTTCCGGAATGCTTCGATACCGTCACGGAATTGTTGAAGGGCGAAATCTTCCGGCGTGCGCACTATGAAATCAGGCTTAGCGCCATATGCCACCGTTGCCGAACCCCACAAGGAGAGCGCAGTGACGAACATGACCGCAATAAAGAGCAGCGCCTGCACAATAAGTTGCTTAGTGAACACATCAGAATGCGACACCGAACGGAACCATTGCCAATCTGTCCAAAAACCGGTTAACAGCGACAGCAGGAAAAACACTGCGGTAACTGTTCCAATGAGGAAACTTAACGGACTACGGCGCTGACGTGCTTGCTGCGGAATGCTCACATCTGAAGCCTACGTTGCCACAGCAGAACCTGCACCAGTCCCTCGTTTTGCTGACCCGAACCCCAATGCGCGAGACTAGGGCTCATGGAAATGCATGCGGGCCTGGAATCTTTAATTCGAGAAGTTGAGGACTACGTAGCTGCAGGTGGCTGGGATCAGCCCACTCGCCTATTCGCGCTGGTGCCCACGGCCACCTTGATCGAGGCCGACCCAACGGTTGCTGCCGACCTGAACTTGAATGCAGATGTGCCCCTCACCTCTGTTGAGCAGGAGCTCGAATTCGGCACGGATCTTGAGGAATTGCTTGCGACTATCGCGTGGCCCGTAGACGTTGTCGGCGCCATGGTGGTGCTCGAACGCATGATGTTGCCACCGACAGCAACTGACCAGCTTCCAGGCGACGATGATCCCGACTTTGTTGAACTGGCCGCAAACCATCCGGATCGTCGAGACGTTCGCATAGTCAGCGCCGTTCTACGCACTGGTCAAAATTTGAATGCACTTCGTTATCGTGACCACGACGAACCAACCGAAGTGGCCGTTGCGCCCGATCTCGTCAGCCGGTTGAACGATTCGTTGCTGGCAACATTTGCAATAGACGACGACGCTTAAATCTTTTCCGAAGCAATCCAAGTCTTGTAACCACCATCAAGATTGATTGCCTTTAAACCGCGTTCACGCAACAATACGGTTGCGGTATGACCACGCTGACCAACCTGGCAGTACACCACAATTGGTGTTTGCGGGAGCTCATCAAACCGATCACGTAATTCGTCCAACGGAACATTTATTGAATTCGGAATCGCACCAGCCGCAAACTCGGCAACAGTGCGAACATCCAGCAATGTATATCCATCAGCACGCAATCTATCCAAGTCATACCACTGAGTGTTTTCCGTAAATCCGGTCATCAAGTTCTCGGCAATGTAGCCCAACATGTTGACCGGGTCCTTTGCTGAACCAAACGGCGGCGCATAAGCCAACTCGAGATCAGCTAACTCTGGTGCCGGCAAATCACAACGAATCGCAGTGGCAATGACATCAATGCGTTTATCGACGCCTTCTCCACCGACGGCTTGCGCGCCAAGAATTTCACCGGACTTGGGATCGAACAACAGCTTTAATGCCATCTGTTCTGAACCTGGGTAGTAACCCGCATGCGATCCAGGATGTGTGTGAATTGCCTGGAAGCTGCGGCCGCGCGCGGCAAGTCGCTTTTCGTTCCATCCTGTTGCAGCAACTGTTAAATCAAAGACCTTCACGATGGCTGTGCCAATGGTCTTTACCGGACGGACCTTGCGCCCGTTGATGTGATCTGCAGCCACACGACCTTGGCGGTTGGCAATGTTAGCAAGCGGAACGAGCGTCGCTTCGCCATCGAATGCATCAATCTTTTCTGCAACATCACCAATCGCATAGATGTGTGGATCGGACGTTTGCCCAAAATTGTTGACCACAATGCCACCGCGTTCGCCGATTTCAAGATCACAGACTTTCGCCAAGGTGACATCCGGTCGAACCCCGATTGCCGCAATCACCAATTCGGCTGGAACCCGCGTACCGTCCGCAAGTTCAACATCATCTGCATGGATGGCACTCACTCCTGATCCAAGGAAAAGTTGCACCCCATGTTTGCGCAATTCTTCATGCACGAGTGCAGCAAGTTCAGCATCAACGGGAGCAAGGAGTTGCATCTGTGCTTCAACGATTGAGGTTGCGATTCCCTTATGGACAAGGTTTTCAGCAGACTCGACTCCAATGAATCCACCACCAATGACCACAGCACTGTTGGGCTTGGCGGCCACGGCCGACGCAATTCGGGTGACGTCCTCGACCGTACGAAGCGTATGTGCTCGTTCAATTCCGGGAATCGGAGGCACAATTGGCTGGGCGCCAGGACTCAAAATTAATGTGTCGTACGGCAGGGCATAACCCTCGCCGTCTGGGCCTACAACTGCGACTTCTTTAATCTGGCGATCGATATCAACAACTTCTGAACCGGTACGCACATCAAGTTCAAATCGGGCATCAAGTGATTCCGGAGTTTGTAACAGCAGCGAAGCCTGATCGGCAATGACACCACCTAAGTAATAGGGCAAACCACAGTTTGCGTACGACACAAAGCCACTGCGTTCGATCACAATGATTGATGCTTCTGGATCTAGACGACGAAGGCGTGTGGCCGCCGACATTCCGCCCGCAACTCCGCCAACAATTACGATTCGATTCGGCACGACTATGCCATCGTCAAAAATAGTTTTTGAAGTTGCTCAGCAACTTCATCAGCATTGCGTTTGCCATCAATGATGCATTCGCGCAAGCCCGTGGTAATCAAGCTGAAGGCCGCTTTGTCGATGGCTTTGGAAACGGCGGCTAATTGATGAACAATTTCCTCGCACGAGCGCTCGTCTTCAATCATGCGGATGATCCCACCAATTTGGCCTTCAGCTCGACGCAAGCGTTTTTTAATGTCAGTCAAAGCTGCTTCGTCAGATACCACGTGCACAATCTTTTTTGTTGTTGCCATAATTACTCTCCTACCTCTATTGGAAATCCTGAATCAATCCATGTACCAGTGCCACCTAGAACATTCACCACGTCGTAACCCTGTTGTTCCAAGAATGCACACGCCTGGGCAGACCGGCCACCTGCCTGACAAATTAGGTAGTGAGTGGCGTTGCGTTCTATTTCATTCATTCGAACAGGAATTGTTGCCAATGGAATGTGGACTGTACTTGCAACATGACCGCTGACATATTCGTCACGTTCGCGCACATCCAGAAGGGATACTGTGCCTAGAACTTCTTTGAGCTCTGCGACTGTGATCTCTTTCATAACTGTTCTCCTGATACCCCGATAAATAATTTGCAATTTGACCAGTCGCTGCATCGCGCGAAGGACTCAAATGAAGCGAACGCTATTATTTTTAGTTGCATTATCTACCGACCGAACAGTCGGCTCATGAGTCCTGGTTTGCTGTCGCCAGAAGACTTTGCTGAGGCTTTATCAGCTGCACACGTACAACGCTGAGCTTTGGGCACGCCTTTAAAAACTTGGTCAAGGTGTTGACCACAACCACTGTAGGTGACTTTATTGCACTTGCGGCAGGTAACTTTGCGACACATTTGTAGCTCCTTTTTGATGATTTGACGAGCGTAGCACATACCCCTAGGGGTATGCAAAAGGAATGCAGTAGGCTTGGGTCAACATAGAGGAGCCAAAATGATCGCCAGCGAAAAATGGGCACACGATTTGCGCCAGTGGGCAATCCCCAGCGAGATCATTGAACAGGCTCCTGAGTCCCCATGGATTCATCCACCTGCGCTGTTTGGTGTCCCTGATGTCATTGCTGACACACCTAGCCACCAGCGCGCACGGGAAGCTATGCCCACTGGTGGGAGCATTCTCGACATCGGTTGTGGTGGCGGGATAGCCGCATTTGCTGCTGCATCCCCTGGTGGAAGTGTTTTCGGCGTTGATCACCAACAGGAAATGCTCGACATGTTCGCAAAAACCGCAGACGCTCGTGGACTTATGCACTCCGAGGTTCTGGGTGATTGGCCCGATGTGTCGCCTGCGACTCCACAGGCTGATGTAGTAACGTGCCATCACGTTGTTTACAACGTGCAAGACATCGTTCCGTTCTTAACTGCACTCGCTGCCCACGCAACAAAGCGTGTTGTGATTGAACTTCCCCAGCAACATCCATTGAGTGTTGCAACGCCACTCTGGAAACACTTTTGGGATCTAAATCGTCCCACTGCTCCAGGACCTGAAGATTTGATGAACGTACTCACCGAAATGGGTATCGATGCCGAACTTGAATTGTGGACCGGCGAGGCTTTCCGTCAACTCGAACTCGACAAAGAGGTTCCGATTAATCGTGTGCGTCTTTGCTTGCCGGAATCTCGTGAGGCGGAGATTCGCGAGGTGATGGAGAAAATTGGTCCACCACCAGCGCGCCCACTTGCAACTATTTGGTGGGACGTTAAGTCGTCAGCGACGAACTAACTACCGTTCTCGCATTTGCAGATTTCTGCGTCAGGCACGCCTGCAAATACTTGGTCAAGGTGCTCTCCGCAACCTTCATAGGTGATGAGTCCGCACTGAACGCAGATTGCTCGCTGACACATTGTTGACCTCTTCTCATAGTGTGTGTAATAAGCCTATGTATTAAGCCGTCTGGACTAAGAGTAGTAACTAATTAGTTGAACATGCAGGGACGTGCTTACCTGCGGTGAAATCTTCAATTCGTTTGACGGCATCCGACAAAGTTGTCATCGGCGTCACGGTCAAACCTGCTGGCACATGACCAATCACTTCGTCACAGTTACCAATCGGCGCCAAGAACAACGTGGCACCAGCATTCTTGGCTGCAATCATTTTTTGCTGAATGCCACCGATGGGACCAACAACACCGTCAGGATCGATAGTCCCAGTGCCCGCAATGTGCTTGCCACCGTTCAACATGCCCGGGGTTAGTTTGTCGATGATGCCCACCGCAAACATAGTTCCGGCACTCGGTCCACCGACACCATCGACACCAAACTCGATCGGAAAGTCGCCGTGGTAGCTCACATCTACACCGATGCCGACATAGGCAACCTTGGACTCGTTCTTGGTTGTCGTCGGATCATCTGGGTGCGGTGCGCTCACAACACTGACATCGGATTTATTTCCAGCGCGTTCTAGTGTGAACACCAAAGTCGAGCCGATTGGTTTGCTACGCACAGAATTAATGACATGTTCTGGGTCAGTTACCGACTTGCCATCAATAGCGATAATTGTGTCGCCCGCATGCAATTTTCCCTGCGCAGGCACACCTTCACCAACACTGCTGATGTAAACGGAATCATGTATAGGCAATTTCAAATAACTGAGAGCTGCTGCAGTCGCATAGCTTTGTGACGAGTTGAATGCCTCCGCATTTTGCTGGGAGGCAACCTGACTTGTGGTGCCCTCGTCATACACAGCTTCACGCGGGAGTACTTTCTCGGTGTTATCCAATAAGCCCTTGATCGCTTGGAAGATGCTGAGACCTTCCTGAGGTCCACCAAACTCACTGACGGTCAACATGTCTAATTGGCCACCCGTTGGATAAGTCTTGGCCCCTGAAATTCGAATTAGGTCCTTGCCAGACACGCTACCGATTGTGTTGAAAACTGGGCCAGGTGTTAGCAACACGTAAGGAACCGGAATCAACAAAGCAATGCCAATAATGACCATGGTGCCGATACTTAGGCCAGGGTTGAAACGGTTCAGCATTCAATACCTTTCAGGCCCGCTGGCTAAAGATTGACAGTTACTCCAGCGTACGCCAGACCTATGCCAATTAATGTTCCGCTCCAAGCGAAACCGCAGATGATTAACCAACCCTGAACACGGGCATACCCTAATAATTAAGTGTGTCTAGGCACACTTGAAAATAATGACGTGTGCTCAGGCAAACTGAGAACACCCACACAGAGTAGGCACGCATGTCCATTCCATTCGGATTCTCACCCAGCGGTGACGACAACAATGAACTCGCTGCCATGCTCGAAAACATGGGGCGCATGTTGCGCACTGGCGGAACTCAGTCGGATTCGTCGGTTGACTGGGTTGCTGCGCGGGAAAGTGCACGGGTTGCTCTGCAAACTGCCGGTGACCCCGCCTCGAGTAACGAAGACAATCAGGCGCTTCAGGATGCCCACGACTTAGCTGACCTGTGGCTTAATGCGGCAACATCATTTCCAGCGTCAGGTCACCCACCAATGTTCATGTCACGAAACGAGTGGATTGATTCCACTTTCGACCAATGGAAAACGATTGTTGAACCAGTTGCTGACGGTGTGTCCAAAGCGATGACTGGGATGATGCCGGCGCCAGGTGATGCAGGATCCATTGAAATCCCTGACGAAATTCTTTCCCAGTTGCCCGACGAAGTGGCCTCACAAATGCGCGAGATGCTTGGATCTGCCGACTTTGCGCAAATGGTGCAGCCGTTGATGGCGATGGCCAAATCAATGGGCGCCACGATGTTTGGCTCTCAGTTCGGCGAAGCCCTCGGACAGATGTCTGGAGAAGTGCTGTGCTCATCCGACATTGGCTTTCCGCTGATGACCTCAACACAGCCGGGTTTTGTTGCAAACAATGTTTCAGTGTTTTCCGATGGCTTGTCTATGAATGCTGACGATGTCCGTATCTATATTGCACTTCGTGAACAAGCACACCAGCGACTGTTTGCCCACGCACCGTGGCTGCAGTCACAAATACTCTCGGCGATTGGCGAATACTCTCGCGGCGTGCAAGTTGATACTGCGCGCATTGAAGAAGCGCTCTCCAATGTCGATCCAAACAACATTGAGGAACTTCAAGTCACACTCGGTGCCGATCTTTTTGAGTCGGCTCGCACACCTGAACAGACTGCAGCACTTGAACGGCTTGAGGTACTTCTGGCACTCATCGAAGGTTGGGTCACCAGCGTTGTGACGCAGGCTGCCGGCACACTACTGCCAACCGCGAGTGCACTTGAGGAAGTATTCCGTCGCCGTCGCGCCGCTGGTGGTCCGGCTGAAAAATTATTCGCAAGTTTGATTGGTCTAGAAATTCGTCCACGGCGTATGCGCGAAGCTGCCGCGCTGTGGGAACGCATTGCTGTCGAGCGTGGACCAGAGGCTCGGGATGCGTTGTGGGCGCACCCTGACTTGTTGCCAAGCGCAAGTGACATCGAAGACACGGATGCATTCTTTGCCGGCGATGATGTTGATGTGATGGCCGAGCTGACTAAAACAATGGAGTCCGGAACTCCGGCGCCGACTGAGGATTCGCCAGAGGCCGATTCGTAAGTCGAATTACACTTCGCCGCTATAAAACTGTTGCGCGTGAACGTAACCAGCAAGATAGGCGTCGGCTTGCTCAAGCTGTGGGAAGCGATTTAACCAGGCGTAAAAATCAGGACCGTGTCCTGCAACCAGCAGGTGTGTCAGTTCATGAAGGATGACTGAATCGATTACGTACTGTGGCATTTTTTGTAGACGATGCGAAAGACGAATAGTGCCATCACGTGGTGTGCACGATCCCCAACGAGTGTTTTGGTTAGTTACCCATCGAATTGTCACCGGTACATGGTGCGTTTGAAAGACATCCCGCTCAAGGTACTTCAGGCTTAGTGCCCGCGCTCGAACCGCTAGGTCACCGAGCGAAGCTGCTCGTTCGTCACGCTGAATAATGCGTTCTACTAACTCATCAACGTATTCGCTCACCAGCGCTTTGCTCATGCGCGCAGGGGCCACGACAACAATCTTTCCTTGTTCACGGAATGCAGTTACCGACTTACGGCGACGAGTACTTCGACGCACTTCGACGACAGGTGCAGCATCAATTGTTGCAGGGTCAATTTTTGCGGGTTCAATTGTTGCGGCAGCGAAGACTTCATTAAACGCAACAATGTCAGCGATGTCTGGATCGTCTAAAGAAAAAATCATGTCGTTGATGTCGGGTGATTTGAGTGCGAGTGCTTCTTCGGCGGCATCGAATTCTGCGATCAGGGCCTCGGCGGAATAGATCGACTCGTCGTCGAAGAAGGATCCCTGGGTGCTCACCCTTTAAGAATGCCACAAACAAAAGTGAAGCTCTCGAGGCGCGTGCTCGCGCGTCCGCCTTCCCCTTGCGAACGTCGGCTCGTTATCTCGAGAGCTTCAACTTGAACGAACTTAGAGTGTTAATGAACAACTTTCAACGCGAATCTGAATTTGTTCGAACCTCTTGTGGACAGACTGGGGATTAAGTGGGGATAGGTATGTGCATATCTGGGGATGAGCGGTGCGTAACTTGTGGACATGCATGTGCACACCGGCCAAAAACCCATGTCTAACAGGTGTTTTTCGGCTCAAGAACTGTGGACGAAAACTTTTTTGTTTCCCACATTTTGTGCATAACGGTCACAAGTTCACAAATGCCACATGATGTGTCTGCAAGGTCCTAACACACCTCCGATGTGGACTGTTCAAGAAACGCACAGCGAAGGCACCCCACTCTTTTCCTATGACCCTCAGCAAAGACTCCACACATGATGTCAACCACAAATTGGTTCTGGCTCCCGGTGTTCCGATACTCCAACGAAGTGCGGATGAAGTACAAGTTGGAATTACACCACGCCAGTCATTTATTGTGGGCAAACAATTTGCGACTGAAATTTTGTCTCGCTGCAAAGGTCAGTATTCATTACCCGAACTTACCGATTTAGCACCTTCACTTGGTTTGGATTCCGCATCAACGCACAACGTCATTCGAAACTTAATGGCAGCAGGTTCACTCGTTTCCATCGATCCCACTCCCAGCACAGAGGAAATCGCGAAACTCGATTATTCACACCAGCTCAATGCACAACGGGAAACACATGGAATTCGTGAGAAGTTTCAAACGCGGTCAGAAGTGGAGATCATCATTGACGGAGCCGGACGACTTGGAACGCTGATTGGCGTTCTCTTAGCCGTATCTGGTTTTGCGCATATTCAAATTCGCGACAATCGATTGACGTCATGGGAAGACGTCTCACCATGGGGAGCCAGTCGCGTCGATATCGGGATCCGGCGCGATTTTGTGGCCAATGCGCTGATCAATCGAGTGCATCGAAATTCAGTCCGTGGACATCTACCTGCACTCGATGCACGTCGTCGTCTGGCAATTGTTGTCCCTGACCAAACTGCCGAGTGGCCGTGGCTCAACCCATTGCTCAGCGACAAATGGCTTGCCGCAAACACTCCACACTTAGTGTGCGCTGCCGCAAATGGAGTGGCTCGAATTACTTCGGTGATTACACCCGGCGAGCAACCATGTATTCGCTGCCTTACACAGCACCACATCGATCAAGACCCTGGTTGGGCAACAGTCATGCCTCAACTCATCGATCGACCTACGCAAGACCGAGTCACAAGTTCACTAATGATCGGTGCTGCGCGGTGGACAGTTGACCTTGTCACACAGTGGATTGACCGAGGCATTTCGACGACTGCTGACGATAATCAGGAACCGCGCACACTTCCACCTGATACGGGTGAACTGTGGCAACTCAGCGAACACGAACTTGTCCCGCAATGTTCACTTACTCACTTTCATGCGTCCTGCGGATGCGCCTGGGACAGGTTCGTATGACAATGAACTGTGAGTGAATTGTCATCAAGTGCGGCCAAACGCACTGCGCGCATGGCCGCAGTCCCACTAGCCCATGCCGGTCGCCGTGCCAAGGGTTTTGGTCGACGAATGACAGGTACCCAAACACCCGAGACAATCGCCGAAGCTCAACAAAAAACAGCTGAGCAAATTTTTTCGGTTCTTGGTTCGCTCAAGGGCGGCGCAATGAAGTTTGGCCAAGCACTCAGTGTTTTTGAATCAGCCCTCCCCGAAGAAATCTCGGCGCCTTATCGCGAGTCGCTAACCAAACTGCAGGATTCTGCTCCCCCAATGCCATTCGAGTCAGTCAACGAGGTCTTGACTGCCAGCTTGGGCGCCGAATGGCGAGATCGTTTTGCGGTGTTTAGTGAAACGCCAGTAGCAGCCGCATCGATTGGGCAAGTTCACCGCGCAACTTGGCACGATGGCCGCGAAGTTGCCGTCAAAGTCCAATACCCCGGGGCCGCTGGTGCAGTCATGGCCGACCTCAATCAACTGTCCCGCATGGGCCGGTTGATGAGTGGGTTCCTACCGGGCATTGACATCAAAGCCCTGCTGGCCGAATTGAAATTGCGTATTTCTGAAGAATTGGATTACTTACAGGAATCAAAGTTCCAGCGACGTTTTGCCGTGGCTTACGATGGCCACCCAGATTTCTTCATCCCCCATGTATTGTCGGCCGTCGAAAATGTGTTAATCACCGAATGGGTCGATGGAAAGTCGCTTGCTCGAATTATCGAAACAGGCACACAAGCCGAACGCGATCACTACGGCCAGTTGTACTTGCGCTTCCTTCTGTCGGGACCTGAAACTGCTGGACTGTTGCACGCAGATCCGCACCCTGGAAACTTCCGCATCATGCCCGATGGGCGCCTTGCGATTCTGGATTTTGGCGCATCAGCTGACCTGCCAGATGGGTTGCCGTTAGCAATGGGCACCTTGCTAAAAATCGCTATGGGCGGTGACCCCGAAACTGTTATGCATGGTTTACGCGACGAAGGATTCATTCGCCCAGGCATCGAGATCAATCCGCAGTCGCTGTTGGACTACCTTGGTCCGTTTACTGAACCTGCGCAAAGCGAAACTTTCAAACACAGCCGCGAATGGATTCGCGAACAATTCAGTCGCACCAGTGATCCGCGCAACCCTGATTGGGCCGTGGGTCTCAAGATCAACCTGCCACCGAGCTATTTGATGATTCATCGCGTATGGCTTGGCAGTATCGGCGTGCTATGCCAACTCGGTTCTGAGTTTTCCGTACGCGCCGAGTTTGAACGCTATGTCCCTGGCTTTTCGACAACTGCAGGAATCTAGTTCCGCTAAATAGTGATATCGCGCAACAGCGTTGACTCGATGCGGTTGCCTTTGCCATCACGGTGGCGTGACTGCGACCATGACATCCGCAAATAAGTACGTGCGCGCGTGATGGCAACATACAACAGTCGCCGTTCTTCGGAGAAGTCTGCCGCAGTCTTGGCGTGCGTAATAGGTAATAGACCTTCACTTAGCCCAGCGATGAATACCGCTTCCCATTCCAGGCCCTTAGCCGAATGGATCGAGGCCAGGGTGACGGCGTTGGCACTCGGGGCAAACTCCATCTCGCTGCGCTTGTCAATGAGTTGAACAAAATCAACCAGTGTTGCGTCAGGTTTCGCTGCCATTGCATCATCGGCAAGTTCAACCAAAGTATTCAGGGACTCCCACGATTCCAATTGCGCGCGACCGTCGGGTGCAACGGTCTTCCAGCCAACTGAGGACAAGATGTCTCGCACCGTGGCGCCTAATCCTTTGTCAGTTCCCACATGCGTACCCGCACGTAAGTTTAAGAGCGCTGTTTTAACTTCAGGTCGCTCAAAGAATCGCTCGGCGCCACGAAGTGTGAAGGGAATACCCAAACCTGACAACGCGGCTTCGAAATTTTCAGACTGTGAATTGATGCGATACAAAATTGCGATGTCTCGTGGCGCAGTTCCCAGGTCAATGAGTCCACGGATTTGAGCGGCAATTTCCCGCGCTTCATCTTCATCGCAGGCAAAAGTGTCGAGCGAAGCATCTGGCCCCTTGCCGCGCACCGATGATAGTTGCAGTGAACTCTTTGAATCGCGAACGGAAACTTGGTTAGCTACTTTCACAATCGGTGCGGTACTTCGGTAGTTATGAGTCAGCGAGAACTCCTCGGCACGAGGAAAGTGCTGGCCAAAGTTCAACAAGTAGCTCGATGTTGCACCCGAGAACGAATAAATCGTCTGTGCGGGATCACCGACGACACAGATTTCTTGACGTGAGCCCAACCATGCGTTAATTAACCGCTGCTGCAGTGGGGAGATATCTTGGTACTCATCGACTGTGAAGAAACGGTACTGATCCTGCACGCGTTCGCGAGCTTCACGCTCTTGTTCAATCATGGCGGTGGT
>Ga0114964_10002616_pt1 | contig 12481 bp, 11 predicted proteins | sample C_131016_MF_Meta_FD_92638 | JGI IMG/M metagenome (GOLD analysis project Ga0114964, IMG submission 92638) | Freshwater microbial communities from Lake Croche, Canada to study carbon cycling - C_131016_MF_MetaG | ecosystem: Environmental > Aquatic > Freshwater > Lake | place: Lake Croche, Canada... | reverse complement strand
TTCATGGAAAATTAATTATTTTTTTCAGAATGCAAAAATAACAAATTTCCAGCAAATTTCTTATTAATCTTAAGGAATTAGTTTAGTGAAAATTGCTTCAAAATTTTGAACATATTTTTCTACAGAAAATTCTTTAACGGCTCTTTGGTAACCATTATCCCCAAATTCTTTTCTTAATTGTGGGTTTTCGATTAACTTTTTTAATGCCTCCGAAAGTGCTTCAACATTGTTTGGTTCTACTAGAAACCCTGTTTGATTATGGAGTACTATTTCCGTTAATCCACCGTGATTGGATGCAATTACTGGTTTTTTGGCAAGCATGGCTTCTGCGGCAACAAGTCCAAAAGACTCGGCTTCTGTTGAGGGCATAAGTGCAATGTCGGTTATATCCCATATTGGAGATAAATTTTTTGTAAAAGGAAGAATTTTAACAGTTTCCTGTAGTTGGTTTTCTGTAATAAATTGCTCTATTTCGCTGGCATAATATTCTTGCCCTAGAACTGGTGATCCAACAAAAACAACTTTTATGTTGGTGTTGGTTTTAAAGTATTTTACTAGGGTAGTTAGCAACCATTTATGCCCTTTTAGTCTGCTAATTCTTCCTACTAAAGTAATGATAACATCTTCTTTGGCATACCCAAAATCTTCTTTGGTTGCATGGGGAATAGCAGAAATAACTGCATCAATACCATTATAAATTACTATTGTTTTATTGGCAAGGTTCTTTTTTCTTTTTACTAAATTATTTTTGGTTGCAATAGAATTACAAACAATTAAGTCGGCATATTTATTTAATAATTTCGGAAAAGTGGAAGCAATAATTTTTGGATGCACAATAATTTCATGCACATGCCAAAGGTGTTTTATTTTTGTTTTTTTCGCAAAAATCATCCCCAGTAATACCGCCAAAGTATTGGAATATACTAAATCAAAATGGTGTTTTTTATGTAGTTCTTCTAAAATAGAAATTCCTTTTTTTAGGTCTTTTGAAAATTGAATACTGTTCCAAAACGTGAACATTTTTCGGGATAATTTTAATACTGGCGCTATAACTACGAGTATGTTTTCTTTTTCCAACTCTTCTTTCAATGGCCCTTCATGAGGTAAAACCACCAAAGGTTTGAACTTAGATTTGTCTAAATTTTTTAGTAATAATAGTAAGGTTTTATCCGAACCATACAACTCTGCCGATTGGTGAATGAAAAGAATGTTTTTCATCAAATAAGCTGTTTTTGTAAATCATTTTTATAGGCGAACAGAAACCCTATCAATAAAGTTTTAGTGTCAATTAAATTATAAAAACCCATAAAAACCCAATTGGAAACTATAAGAAAAACCCCTGTCCCAATGAATAAATAATGAATGTTTTTTAAAGTTTCAGTTGCCGCATTATTTTTTCTGAAAAAGAAAAATATAGAGAGTACGTAAATCCCTAAACCAAGTAATCCTGTTTTTAATAAAACAGTCATATAACCATTATGCAAAATAGAAATATATCGCAATTCCATGTCGCCTAAAAATACTTTTTGTTTTAAATCTACTTGCGAGCCAATTCCTTCTCCAAAAAGTAGCGATTCATCATAAGTCAATTGTTGTACGGTTCTAATATTTTCATAAGAACGGTAATTGTCATTAAATTGTTTCCAATCGTCTCTATTAATTTTAGTGCTAAAAGCTTCGGATGGGGCGACTTTTATTTTATATAAAAATTCGTCTAGACCTTTTCCGTTTCTTACAGGATTGTAATAATATACAGCGGCATAACCTGTCACTACTACTATTAAAGTAGTTCCAATAACTTTAATGGCTCTTTTGTTTAATACAAATATTCCCTTCAATGCAATTACTAATATTATAAATTGAATAAAATTGGTTCTTGCTAAATAAAAGAAACTTGAGATCGCTAAAATTATCAAAAATATAATGCTTTTCTTTTTGGAAAACTCCAAATTAAATTGGGTTTTAAACAATATTATAACTAAGGTATAAACTTCAAAATCATTGAAATATCCTCCAAATTCTCTTATTTCTCGGACATTTTTTGCGCCACCAATAAAAACTCCGTAACCCACTAAAATTAAATGGTAAATGGCTGTAGCCATTCCGGCATAAACAATAAACTGAAAAGGGTTTTTTGTGTGCTTATTAAACAATTGATATCCCAAAAGTAATCCTGTAATTGGTTTAAGGAGATAAGTGATATCTCGTATTACAAAATATAATTTATAATCATAAAAGAAACCTACAACAATTGCCAATAAAAGAATAATTACAAAGATGCTAAAATATTTTATAAATTCTAAAGAATAATTATTCTTTAAAGTCATTGCAATAGCAACCATCCAAACCGAAAAAGAAAGCTCGTAAATATTAAAAAAGGGGATTACAACACAGATAATAAAAAGTATTTGATTTAGGGTCGCTTTACTAATAACTACTTTCATTCTGTTATTGATTTTAAAACTTTAGCTGGAATACCTGCTATAATTGAATTGTCGGGATAAATTCCGTTTACAACAGCTCCAGCTGCAACAACTGAATTATTTCCAACTGAACATCCATCTAAAAAGGTTACTTTGGCTCCAACCCAAACATTATTGCCAATTTTAATTCCTTTGGAAGTGACTCCTTGTTCTCGTATTAATTTACTTGTATCGCTAAAATTGTGGTTTTCGGAATGAAAACTAACATAGGACCCCATAATTACATCATTCCCAATTTCTATACCTCCTGCAGCACCAAATTCGGTAAATTGACCAACGGAAGAATTGTTTCCTATTTTTAAGCCTTTACCATATTTTGAGAGATGACTTGTTGAACTAAGTAAAGAATAGGCTCCTATTTTAACACAATCGCCTAGCATTACTTTTTCTGAAGAAAATCCATCTATCGTGCAGTTTTTTTCAATAGTTATGCTTTTTCCAAAACTAATATTGCTAGTATTATAGATTTTGGTATTACTTCCAATAAATATTTTTTTTCTAGTTTTTACAAGTCCTCTTGCTACCATTATTGCTCTTTTAACTAACAATAAAACAACGAGTTTTTGAGGGATATTGGGGTCTATTTTATAACTTTTCCCAGACTTGTTTAATAACTTTTGAAATAGATTCTTTATCATTAGGATTAGTTTATAGAAAAAGATTTCTTTTGTTTCTGGTTGAATTGATTTCAAAAATACAATTTTAAAAGATATTCCGAAAAATTAAACTGTTTTATTTAAATGTAACTTTGCTTTAACATTAAAATAATAAATAAGGATGGTAACTACTTCGGTTACAATTAAAGTTAAAAAAACTCCAATTATTTTAAAATAAGGAAGGACAACCATCATAACTACAAGATTTAGTACCACCATAACCATTGTAATTCTAATGTAGAATTTTTCGTGACTGAAGCCCAACACAAGTTGCTTGAATGGAATAGAAATGGCTAATGCTATTGGAAGAAGTAGTGCAAGTTGTAATAGATTACTAATTTCTACTACATCCGATTTTGAAAAATAGGATACCACTTGAATGGAAAATAAAAATAGCACAATCATCGACACAAGGATGAAAATAAAATTTAATCCGTTGTAGGTTTTCCAAAAACGCAATCCTTTTTGAATGTTAGATCCTAATAAATAGCATATTCTTGGATATACAAAGTTGAAGAATAAATAAATATAGGTTTTAAAAATTACAATAATTTGCTCTACAATTTTATAGTGTCCTGCCATTAGATTGTTTCCGAAAACACCTATAAGCATTATTGGCGCATACATTTGCAGCGAAACAAATATTTGAGAGGAAAATAAAGAAAAATTATTTTTCAATAATGAAACTACCTCCTCTATTATCGTATTTCTAAATGAAAAAGAGTTCTTTTTAATTATATAAAAAAAGGTGATTCCGTTAGCAACAATGGTTCCAACACCCCAAAAAAGATTAATAAATATATAATCGGATTTTTGATGGATAAAAAAGAAAATTCCAAATAGGTAGATTAGCTTGGAAACTATGGTTAGTATAGTTATCCATTTAAAATTTTCAATGCCTTGTAAATACCAAGTTGGGTTGATGAATTGTCCTACTAAAATTGGTAATCCAAGAAAAAATAACGTCTTTTCGGAATTAAAAAATGGAACGAAATAAAACAACAATGCCGAAACCGAAAGGGTTAATAGTAATAATACAAATTTAGTGCTGAAGGTGGTAATGAATATTTTTTCTAATTGTTTTGGATTTTCTCTATTAACGGCTATTTCTTTAACCCCAATAATATCCGATCCATAATCTATAAAAACCATTAGAAAAAAGAAAATAGCCATTGCAATACTTACTTTTCCATAATTGGCAACTCCGCAAATAGATACAATATAAGGCACCACCAAGAGTGGCGTAATTAAATTAAAGCCTTGCCCAACACCATAAATAATAAGGTTATTGAGTGGCTTGTTGTTTTTAAAAAATAGTACTATTGATTTAATCATATCATTAATCCTAAACAAAAAGCTACAAATTAATTATAATTTGTAGCCTTAATATCATTATTAAATATTTTTTATTTATTAATTTTAAAATACAAAAATAAGCTTTTTAGATTGTTAATGTTCAATTGTTTTATCCGTCAAACATAATCCCTCTTTATTTGTTGCTTTATTAATCATGTAAATACCTAGTAGATATTTTCCAGACTGTAATTTAGACAAATCATAAGTAGATGAAAAACCTGAATTTTCAAGGTTAAATTCGCTTTTAAAATAAGTAGTTACATCGGGCCTATTCACTTTTTTGGACATTAATTTAGTTGCTTTCCCATCTTTTATCAATATAATTGATATTTCGGAATTGGACGCTTCTTGCTTATCAAAATAGGCCCAGCCAGATAAATTTAGTTTATTATCTTTATTCTCGAAACTCTCCACATTAAACTTAAATCCATCCCCATTATATTGTTGAATATTTTTAAATTTTGATATATCAATTGTGGTGGGTACCTCTTTTAATAAAACAAAATGTTTTGTCCAAGCTTGAAAGCCATCATAGTTATTATCAATATAATAATATTTATTGATGAAACTTGTTGAGGCATCGTTTGGTTTATAATCGTTTCCAAATCCATCAATATACCAAAATGGTTTTAGATGAATAGTATCTTGTTGAATTTCAGAAATATAAACATCTAATGGTTTTTCAATGACATCATAGTGGTTGTTGCCATTATTAAGAAAATAGGACATGTATAAACCTAAACTAGTTACCACTTTTTCTTTGTTTTTATTATTTTTTATAATGAAATTAGTTGCCTCTCTAAATTGGGATTTATTTACATTACTATAATAGCTTTTTACAATTATAACGTCTGTTACTGAAAAAATAAAGAAAATGGAAAGGATAGATAATTTTACTATGTTACTTTTTATGTAATAAATTCCAATTGCTATTAATAGTATTATTGCTGGAAGAATATTAATGAAATACCTTATTATTAACATAGGTAATTTTACATACGAACTTATTAGCGGAAGTATAAGTGTAATTATAATCCAAATAAATAAAACTAAAAAACTAAAGATTTGCTTTTCTTCGTTTGGGTTAATTTCTAAATTTATTTTACTGTTTTTATTGAATAGTATAAATAAATAGTACATGAATAGTATCAAAACAAAGAAAATAATAACCTCCGATTGTCCGAAAAATTCTTTAAAAATTTGAGTATAAACATCCACCGTTGGCAATGGAATCCAAGTAGAGGTTCTTTTGGTGTTTTTAATGAAAATACTAACTGATGGTATATAAAGCAGCAAAGTTATTATTCCTGAAATAATAGAATAAATCAACATTTTTTTTCTTTCAACATTAAAGGGCTTTACAATAAAAATTAATAATATAATGTATTGAGAAAACAAGGTAAAGAGCGCAAAAAAGTGAGAGTAAATCATTAATAACGCAAAAATAGCATGGAGGATAACCGATTTAATAGTTGGCTTTTTTATGAATTTTATTAAAAAATAAAAGGAAAGTGTTGTTGTTAAAAACAACAAAGAATACATTCTTGCTTCTTGTGAATAATAAATATGGAAGTAATTTATAGATAATAATGCAACTGCTATAATACCTACTTTTTTATTGAATAATTCTTGCGCCAAATAGTAAATAGCAAATAATCCTCCAACACCAAATACTGCAGAAACTGTTCTTGCCACTAAAGAAGTATTATCAAAAAATAGATTAACAATGTGTATTATATAATAATATAATGGAGGATGTGGGTCATTTTCTTTTAAGAAACAATAAATTTCTTTAAATGATTTTTCTTTTCCTGTATTGGCTAATGTAAAAATTTCATCAATCCATGGGCTTTGAAAATCTATTTTATAAAAACGAAGAACCGTTCCTATAAAAATTAAAATCATTAAAATTTTGTTCTCTTTTAACCAATTAAATAACTTCATGTCTTAATATTTTTTATTTAATAAATATAATTCTTTTAAAATCTTAAATCCTGTTTTCCATCCTAATTTGGAACCATCAACATCTTTCCAATTATAAATTGGAATTTCAATTCCCTGAATTAATAGATTTTGTTTTTGTAATCTAATAAAAATTTCAACGTCAAAAATCCATGAAGTATAAAATGGTTTATTAAATACTTTTGGTATTATTTTTTTAGAAAATAGTTTAGCTCCACATTGGGTATCATAAATTCCTAACCTAAATTTTAAGTTGATTAATGTGATTATTATCCTTCCTATGACGTGTCGGTAATATTTTCGTTGTATTCCTGAATTCAGTAATAATATTCTAGAGCCAATCAAAAATTCACATTTTCTATTGTTTATTTCGTTCACTAATCTAATAATTTCATAAGATGGTGTTGAAAAATCGGCATCAAAATAGCCTATAAAATCATATTTATCTTGTTGATGAATCTGATTTATTGCTTTAAAAATAGTACTCGCTTTACCCGAATTTTTAGTAAAATTAATTAAATGTAATCGTTGTGGATGGTTTTTAATAATGGAGTTGATAATCTCAACTGTAGTGTCTTTGCTTCCATCATTAGCAAAATAAACATCCATGTCGGAATTCAAAAGTAACGTCTCGATATTTTTATAATCTAGACGTTTTGCTTCATTGTAACATGGAATGATAATGGCTACTTTTTGCATAAACAATAACATGAAAGTCCTGGAATAGTAATTCCAAGTTTATTAAAAAATAGACTTATTTTAAAATCAACTTTTAACATTGTGTTGATTAATGCGGTTTTGAATTTTCCAGCTTCCCAATTATCTATGGATGTTTCTTTATCTTTATTTAAAAATTTTTCTACCCTTCTAAAAAACAATAATGTTGTAAAATAATAACCTTTGTCAATAATACTAAATTGATTTTGTAACAATAAATTTTTTAATTGTGGGAGCGTATATCTTCTATAATGTCCCAACAAAACATCGTGGCTAGAAAATACAGACTGGAAAGCTGGTACAGCAAAAAAATAATAATTGTTATTGGTTGGACTTGGTTTAAGAAAATCTAAAATTATTTTTTCGTCTTCAACATGTTCTAAGACATCCATACATAAAAAAAGTGTTGCTTTATCTGCTGGATAATTTTCTTCATATTCTTTTAAACTTTGAAGATAAATAACACTGCTATTCTTGTTATTGCTTTTTAATTGTGCAATTACTTCGGAAGTATATGCCGTATCAATAGCAAAATATTCTTTGGCGTAGTCTTTTTCTAATAAAGTATGAATAACATAGGAGTCTCCGCTTCCTATATCCACTATTCTATCAATTGGAAATCGTATTCCAGATTTTTTTAAAAAAGTATGTAGAACATTCTTTCGTGAAGTTTCCCAAGGATGCCTGTTGTAATTACTTTTATTTTCTAATCTCGAAAATTCTGATATATCCATTTTTAATTTTATTTAATCTTTCTTCTCACCCTAAAACTTCAATGCTAAACATTTTATATTTTGCTTATTATAAATAATCTATAAAAAACTTTTATTTGGTGTAGGGAAATTTGTATGAGAAAAGGGATTGTAAAATTATAAAAATAAATTTTATTTAACTATTGTTTTATCGGTTAACAATAATCCTTCTTTGCTAGTGGTATCGTTTTTAAGAAAAATCGCTAATTTATAGATGCCTTTTTTTAGATTTTTTATGTCTAAAGTTGCATTGTATCCGCAGTTATCTACATTATAATCTAATTTAAAATAAGAAGTGACATCGGGTCTAACCACCTTTTGAACTTGAAGTTTTGTAGTTACCCCATCTTTAATTAAGTATAAAATTATCCTTGTTTGATCTGGTGATTGATTTCTAAAATAGGCCCATCCAGAGACTTTTACAACATTGTTTTTGTTTTCAAATATTTCTAAATTACTTGCAAATCCATTACCATTTGTTTTGTCTTTAATCTTAATTCCCGAAATATCTAACCTTGCTTGGGCTTCTTCTTGTTTTAATTTACTGTCTTGGTATTCCTTTTGGCCGGTCTCGACAATTTTTTTATCTAATTCTACCTCATCGGGTGGATATATTTCTTCCTTACTTTTTATTCGTTCGTCACCGCGCCAAACAAAACCACGGAGTTTCCGAGCATTTTCGGGCAAATCTTTATCGGGATAAATATCGCCATCTACCGTATCAAAAAAAGTAATAGTGTCTACTTTACTCTTGTCGTCCATAGTCATGTTGATGCGACTACTGACGTTTTTATTGATGCCTATTAGTTCGTTCTTATCGTTTCGCATAAAATAGACTACTTCGGTATTCTTGACTACATCGGCTTCATAGAGTTTGTTTTCTTTAAATTTTCCGTAAAGGTTCAACCCTTTTATCTGGTTGTAGCCCGTTCCTATAGTGTCTTTGGATATTATAAAAGTATTATTAAGTATCTTAAGTGAGTCCAGTTTTTCGGTTTTGTTGTTTCCGATAAGGTGCATGACATCCCCAGTCATTTGGCTTTCAAAATTCCAAAGAATGGGTTTTCCAATCAGTTTGGTAAGCGCAACCTTTTGATCGGAATGAATGGAATCACATTTTCCGCTTAAATCGGTTTTAAAGAATCTTACATTTTTTTGCCCAAATACAATTCTTTCTCCTGTTTTTCCAGTAACTATAATTTTTTTAGCAGAAATAAACATCGAATCGTTTTCAATTTTATATCGAATAGAAGCGTGCTTGGTTATGTATAGCGAATCTTTATTTTTATAAACCTCGCCATAATGCCCTTTGATAATTGCCTTATTAATAGAATCGGTGATTTTTACATTGTTAGTTCCCGATGCAAATTCTTTTTTTCGATCGTAATACAAACTGTCTCCTTCTATCAATCGGTCTTTGTATTTTATATAGGATTTCTTTTTAAAATTGCCGCTATTCTTTTTACTGTTGTAATAGCCGTTTTCGGTATAAATAAAGTTGTCTTTTCCCGTTATCGTAGATGGTCCTTTCAAATAAGAATCACCTTGAGCGGTATAATAATCTAGATGATTGGATTTTATAGTATATTCTGGATTAGTTAACACTACCGAAGTTAAAAATTGGTATTTTTTTTCTTTTACAAAATATTTTCCAGCTTTACTTTTTAACGTATTATTCTTGTTGATAATGGTACCATAATTGGTAAAAAAAGCTTCTTGGGTGTTTCTGTCAAAATTAATGGTATCGGTGGACATGGTAGATTCTGGTGAACGCATTACCACATTTCCTGTTGCAAAAGCTTTCTTAACATTCCCATTATATTCGGCGTATTTACTGTTTAAATACAAAGTGTCCCCTTGCACCATTTCAACTTCGCCAAAAGCTTTTATATAATTTTCATCTTTAAAATAATAGGCTTTATTACAAGTCATTACAACGCCGTCGTGGCTAACTCTAACATTTCCGGTTAATAGTGTTGCATTGGGCATTTCTATTTCATTAATGTCTGCAAAATCAGAATTTTCAATTACAATCTTGCTTGTCTTTTGACTGAAAGCAAGAGCAAAATTGAAAAGTAGAAATGCAATAATAATAATTTGTTTTTTCAAGAAGAAGTCTTTTAATTATTTAAGAAAGTAAACGTACTGGTTTTTAGTTTTCAATAATAAAGATTATAAAGAATTTAACTACAATCTGTTAAATTATTTTGTTTTATTTAAGCTTTCTTCCCAACCTTTAATGTCTATTCCAAAAGCAGCTTTTATTTTGCTTTTATCCAAAACACTATAAGCAGGTCTTTTTGCTGGTGTAGGAAAACTTGTGGAAGGAATGGGTATTAAATTTATAGAAATTTTATTTAATTCAAAAATTTTAGCGGCAAAATCGTACCAACTACATTGGCCTTCGTTAGAGAAGTTGTAAATCCCGAAAAGGTTGTGGGTGGTAGGTGGTAGGTGGTAGGTTTTGGTTAGTATTGCAATTAGTGCTTCCGCCAAATCTACTGCATTCGTTGGTGTTCCTATTTGGTCGTTTACTACCGATAATGTATCTCTTTCGGATGCCAATCGCAACATGGTTTTCATAAAATTATTGGCAAATTGCGAATATACCCAAGAGGTTCTTAGGATAAAATGCTGTTCTAAAAGTTCTTGAATGGCTTTTTCACCATCTAATTTAGTTTGTCCGTAAACTCCTGTTGGATTTGGAAGGTCTTCTTCGTTATATGGTTTCGTATTGTTTCCGTCAAAAACAAAATCAGTAGAAACATGAAGTAACGTTGCATTGGTTTCTTTACAAACTTCGGCAAGATTCCTTGCTCCTACTACATTTATTAAATTTGCCTTTTCAAACTCGCTTTCGGCTTTATCTACTGCGGTATAAGCCGCTGCATTGATGCAAAAATTAGGTTTGTATTTAGCAAAAACCTCTTGACAACTTTCCTTTTTAGTAATATCTAAGTCGGAAGAAGAACAAAAAACGAAATCTATTTGAGGGTAATTTCCAGAAATAAATTGAATTGCTTGTCCCAATTGTCCGTTAGCGCCTGTAACTAGAACTACCATACTTTTTTAGCATTTTCTAGGGTTGGTAAAACTTGGTCTTTTTCTGAAATTAGCAAGTCAGACGTTGGGAATTGCCAATCTATATTTAGAGTTGAATCGTTATACATCAACCCACCTTCGCTTTCTTTATTATAAAAATTATCGCATTTATAAAAGAACGTTGCCGTGTCACTCAAAACTAAAAATCCGTGGGCAAAACCTCTTGGAACAAAGAATTGGGTTTGATTGTCTCCCGAAAGTACTACTGAAACATAGTGCCCATAAGTACTAGAGCCTGGACGAATATCCACCGCAATATCTAAAACTTCTCCTTGTAAAACCCGTACTAATTTAGCCTGAGCGTGTTCTCCGGTTTGGTAATGCAATCCGCGTAAAACCCCTTTGGAAGAAAATGATTGGTTGTCTTGAACAAAATGGATATGTTTTCCTATTCCGTTTTGAAAGGTGTTTTCGTTGAAACTTTCCATAAAATAACCTCTGTCATCTTGGATGATTTTGGGCTCAATAATAAAACATCCTTCTAGTTTGGTGGGTATAAACTTCATTATAGAAACTATAAATACTATTATTCGTTTGAAATATCTACTAATTGAGTACCGTAACCACTTTTTAATAATGGTTCTGCAAGTGCTTTAAGTTGTGCGTTATCAATAAAGCCCATTCTAAAAGCGGCTTCTTCTATGGAACCAATTTTTAGTCCTTGCCGTTCTTCAATTACTTGAACAAATTGAGATGCTTGCATTAACGAATTAAAAGTTCCTGTATCAAACCAAGCGGTTCCTCTATCTAAAATACTAACTTTAAGTTTGCCTCTTCGTAAATATTCTTTGTTAACATCGGTGATTTCTATTTCTCCACGATGACTTGGTTTAATATTGGATGCAATTTCTACCACATCATTATCATAGAAATAAATTCCAGGAACCGCATAATTAGATTTTGGTTCAACTGGTTTTTCTTCAATAGAAAGCACTTTACCTTGCTTGTCAAAATCTACTACGCCATAACGTTCCGGATCGTGCACGTGGTAGGCATAAATAATTCCTCCATCCGGGTCGTTATTGGCTTGAAGTAAATCAGCTAAACCGGTTCCGTAAAAGATATTGTCGCCTAAAACTAGGGCAACTTTATCTTTTCCGATAAATTCTTTTCCGATGATGAATGCTTCTGCAAGTCCGTTTGGGTTTTCTTGCACTTCATATTCGAATCGGCAACCATATTTTTTCCCGTCACCAAGTAAAGTTCTAAAAAGAGGTAAATCATGTGGAGTTGAAATAATTAATATTTCTTTAATTCCCGCCCACATTAAAGTTGCCAACGGATAATAAATCATTGGTTTATTATATATTGGCATCAATTGTTTACTAACCGCAATGGTTAATGGATGTAATCTGGTGCCAGAACCTCCTGCTAAAATAATTCCTTTCATAACTAATTATTTTTTGGTTTTTGCTAATTGGTTTTTATAATAGGATTTAAAAAATCCGAAAAG
>Ga0114964_10002613_pt1 | contig 12484 bp, 8 predicted proteins | sample C_131016_MF_Meta_FD_92638 | JGI IMG/M metagenome (GOLD analysis project Ga0114964, IMG submission 92638) | Freshwater microbial communities from Lake Croche, Canada to study carbon cycling - C_131016_MF_MetaG | ecosystem: Environmental > Aquatic > Freshwater > Lake | place: Lake Croche, Canada... | reverse complement strand
GTATACGTGCCCTTGAACCCCTCAAAGTACGGCACGAGCTGTGGATCGCTCCTCAGCGGATGCCCCGCTGTGATCTTGGAGATCAACTTCTTCTTGATGACCTTCGGGTCGCACGGCGGAATGTAGGTCGAATATCCGGTACCAATACCACGCGCACCATTGACCAAGAGCATCGGCATGACCGGCGCATACCACTCGGGCTCCACCGGGAGACCGTCATCATCACGATACTTCAGCACCGCAAAGTCCTCCTCACGAATGATCTTGCGGATACGAGGCTGGAGATACGTGTGGATATAACGGGGCGACGCTGCATCCTTGCCACCCTGAATGCGGGTGCCGAACTGCCCCTGCGGAACCAGCCACGGGATATTGTTCGAACCCATGAAATCCTGCGCCATACCGACGATGGTCTCGTTCAGCGACGCCTCACCGTGGTGGTAGCCTGTATGCTCCGACACGTATCCTGCAAACTGTGCCACGCGGATCTCAGCCGTCAGATTACGCTTGAACGCCGCATACAGGATCTTGCGTTGTGACGTCTTCAGACCGTCCATCATGTTCGGGATCGAGCGCTCCAGATTGTAGTAGCTGAAGTGGATCAGATCCTTGTGGATGAAGTCATCGTAGGGAACCTTGTTGCCAGCCGGAACTAGCGCCGTGTGGTCGTAGCCCTTGAGCCACTCCTTGCGGTCATCCGCACGCTGCTTGTTGAATGCCAAGTCGATCGACTTGTCCGACTTGTCATCGTAGTCAAACTTGACCGCATTCACCTTGCTAAAGTAGTCCTTCGCCTCGTCACGCGTCGAGGTACCCAGTCCCTTGTAGTACTTCACCTTCCAGCCCTTGGAACCCTCGCCCGCCCGCCATTGCTCGTACTCGTACTGTGAGTAGAAGATCCTGCTCTCCTTCCCCTTGTTCGCCTTGACGATTGGAGTTGCCATATAGGTCAGGAACCCCGGGATCGCAATCAGCTCGTGCCAGAGCTCGTGGAAGAGATTGATCAGCAGACCACGGATGTGGCTGCCATCGAGATCCTGATCGGTCATGATCATCACGGATCCGTAGCGCAGATCCTTCACGTCCGTGTACTTCTTGCCGGATGTCAAACCGAGGATCTTCTTGAGCTCCGCAATCTCCTTCGTCTGCTCGACCTTGGAGTCTGATGTGTCCTTTACGTTCAGGATCTTACCCTTGAGTGGGTAGACGCCGAAGAGCTTACGTTGCTCCTGGCTCAGACCAGACAGCGCCATTGCCTTGGCTGAGTCACCCTCTGTCAGGATCAGCGTACACTTTGCCGAGTCCTTCGTACCCGCATGGGTTGCATCATCTAGCTTCGGGATGCCCGTGATGCGAGACTGCTTCTTGCCATCCGTCTTGCTATTCTCCTTCGTGTCCTTGGCTGCCTGCGCCTCCAGGATCCGCGGCACGATCGCCAGCTTGGTCACGATCTTCTTGAGCGCATCATCCGACAGCTTGTAGCTGGACCCGAAGGCGTTGGACCGGGTTGTCAGCGACTCCTTGGTCTGGCTCGTGAAGCTCGGGTTCTCGATCATTGAGGTCACGAAGATCGCCAGATGATCCTTGACCAGGCTCGGCTTGACCTTCACCTTCTTCTTTGTCTCCAGGTACTCTACAACGTGCGTGACCACCTGGTTGGTGACCGCGTCGATGTGCGTACCACCCTTCGAGGTCCAGATGCCATTGACGAACGACATGGAGAACATCTTATCCGCGGGCGTATCTGCAACCGCAATATGCCAGCGCTCATTCGGCGTCTCGTAGACCACTGTCTCGCATCCGAACGCCTTCGCGTACTCCGTCAAGTTCTTGCACTTGACCACCGTGCCGTTGAACGTCACCTTCACCTCCTTGCCCAGGGTCATCGCCAGATCCCATACGCGGCGCTCAATCAGCCGCTTCATTCCGTCGTCAATCTCCGTCATTCCAAAGCGCGCAAAGTCCGGGAGCCAGCCGATCGAGACGAACGACTTGTGCTTGCTCGGCTTCACCACCGGCTTTTCAACCTCCGTCATGTTCTTCTTGAACACCTGGGAGTAGGCAAGATTGCGGGTCTGATCCACAATCTCCACCGTCATCTCCTTCGCAAAGATGTTCACCAGCTTCACACCATAGCCGTTCTTACCGCCCACCAGCTTCTTCTCATTCTTGTCGTAGTTCGTACTCGTCAGCAGCTCACCGAAGATCATCTGCGGGATCCACGTCTTGTGCTCGGGATGCTCCGCCACATCAATCGGCTCGCCATCATTCATGATGTGGAACGACTCGGCATCGCACTTCACTGTAATGTTCTTCACTGGATTCGTTGACTGGCGGCTGCGCAGACGCACCACCTGATCGTGGGCGTTCACCAGCAGCTCATCAATCAGCTTGTAGAAACCAGGATTCACGGGAATTGTTGCAGCCTTGAACCCCTCGCCTCCCCCAGAGGGGTCGTCAGATCCCGTCCGCAGGAACACCTCCTCGGGGACAGTTGCTACGCTGCCAATGTAGGTGTCAGGGAGGTCCAGAATGTGCTCGCGGTGCGTCTTGCGCTGATAGGCTGTAGAGAGGTCAGTCATTTTACTCGTGGGTGAGGTTCAGCTGTTAGGAAGATTAACTTCCATTTTAGTAATGTCCGGACAAGGACCATATGGAGTTGCCGGTCCTACAGGACCCACTGGAATGACCGGGCGTCGTGGTTTGCAAGGCGATGGAATCGGACCCACTGGACTTAATTTCTTTAGCTCGGGTGGTAGAGTTACCACTGTCACGCCTGCTTACCCTCCCTCCTATATACAACTGGCTACAAGTGGGTATTCCACTCATTATAATATTGAGTCGTCGTCGATCACAACAATCACGTTTCCTACATCGATGACAGCCGGGGATACGGGTGCATATTGGTCTTTTCGAAACAATACCGGTGTATCAAAAACAATAACCCTTTCAAGTGGAGTTGCATACTACAATGGATTGAGCAACGCTACAAGTATAACTATGAATGCTGGAAATGGAATGGCACTTGTCTGGACTGGAGCTACGGTAGGTGGAAGCAATAGTTATATTTGTCTATAGTAATGTCGGCTGGACCAACCGGTATAACAGGAGCGTACGGACTTCAAGGTCTTCGCGGATTGAAAGGTACGCCGCTTGGACTCACAGGACCAACGTTTGCAACAATAACTGGGCGACTCGCGGTTGTGACTCCAACAACGTCTCCTATCTATCTCACAGTGGGCGGATTTGGTCAATACTATAATATTACACCAACGATGGTAACAAATCGTACAATTAGTATTGTATTCCCTCAGACAACCACGAGCATACCATCTACAATTGAGCTATTTCCGGCGCCCGAACAAGTAGGTCAGTTCTGGGGCTTCAAGAACAATGTTGGTAGCGGTATTCAAATAACATTCACGCAAGGGACTGTTACATTTAACGGAAGCACCGGAGTAACAGCGGTTTCGGGGGTTACCGGCGTTACGTCTGGTGGCGTAGCTGGTGTTCAAACAATTAATCTCCCCGCCGGACAAGGATTCATTCTCGGGTATACTGGTTCAAACACTTTTACGATCTTCTAACAAATGGCAACCGGACCTCGAGGATTACAAGGATTACAAGGACCAAAGGGTCCCAGGGGTCTCCAAGGTGCGCCGGGGTGGGGCTACGGAACAAGAACGGGTCCAACGGGAACAATCGGGTTCCCGTTACTAGACCAAACAACTGATTTTACAAGCCCCGTGACGCCTGGATCGAGCGGAACTGTGTTCGTGATTAACTCGGCTACGAGCGGGAGTGTTACCGCAGTTATGAGTACCACCAATGACGGTTCACACTATGGCTTTTTCAATAATACAGGTGAGTCAATTATCTTCAATCTAGGGAGCCCTAAAGTATTTACAACTGGAGGATCATCCTACACAATCAAACCGTATTGCATACTCACAATTATCTACCAGTCAAGTTCTGGTAAATATATTCTAGCGTAGGCATAGATGTTGTGGAGTATCTTACATAAGCAAAATCCAGTTGTAGTCTATGTTGACTACGCAGGAACCAGTGGAACCTCGGGTTATGTAAACGGAACTGGTACGTCTGCTCAGTTTACTACTCCACTTGGTATCACCTACGATGGAGCTGGAAATCTATTTGTCACAGATCCCGGCAACAACACGATACGAAAGATAACCTATCCAGGAGCAGTGGTGACAACAATTGCAGGCAGTACAACTCCTGGATCAGCGGATGGAACGGGTGGATCTGCATACTTTAGAAATCCACAATTCATTACAACGACTTTGTCAAGCAAAAACATGTATGTGCTCGATATAGGCAATTCAACGGTCCGGAAGGTAACTCCTGCTGGAGTTGTGACCACTGTGCCCGGATTTTCTGTAACTGGAATAGCACTGGCTGTCAATCCGGCTGAAACGACCTTTCTTGCGCTCACAGGTGATTCAAATCTTAGTTTGTACAAGGATGGTGATTATATAGGACAGGTTGATATTTCCTCCACAACAATGACCTATGTAAAGGGAGTTGCATGTGACTCAAATGGCATTTTTGTGTGTGCAGGAAGTAGTCCCGGTGGATCGTCTGTTTCCAACGTAGCTTTTGCAGCCAATACCATAACAACTGAAAGCAACTTTACATCCATCGTATTGTCAACTGTTGGAGGATCACTGTCGGTTCCCGGAACGTCTGTTCTCACATTTTCTGTATCGGGCAATACAATTGGAGTCAATCGTAGTATTACCCTCTCTGGATTTACAGGTGATTATGCTTTTTACAACGGTCAAGTACAGACGCTGTATTCCTCTACGAGTAGTAACTTTTCATTTAAGTCGCCGATCTACGATGTTACAAGCTACTCTGCTAACACTCCCAATGCAGCTGGCTATATACTTGATGCAACACAGGGAACTACCATCTCAGGATTTACATCAAACTTTTATTCAGCCACAATTGATGGGTTTAGTAATTCGCAGCCCGGTCAAGGCTATGCCTATGTAACTTGGGCTGTGACTGGAGATAAGACAGCCCTTATTGCGACAGGTGACACACTGGGTTTTGGTGGATTTACTGGAAATTTTGGTGGATGGAATAGTGTAACGTTTACGTATGCCACTGCAGTTGGGTATAATTCAGGCGCTAATTTCACCTATATTCAAGTTCCAATCCCAACACCAACACCTAATGCCGCAGGATATATCACGGATGGGTCTGTAAGCCTTTCAAATTTTCTTTTTTTCAACTATCCTGTTGGAAGCGCTCCATCTGGAAGCATAGTGTATCAAGGGAACAAACGAGTGACTCCACTTGCCTGTACTGCAGTATTTGATGCAATGACATCTCGTGCCACTCTTACTGTTGCGTCTACAGTTGGATTTGCAAATGGCGATGCAGTCTTGATATACGAACCGGCGCGTACTGTCAATATATCAACTGTTGTGGGCAACGGATTTACTGATACCTATACGTGTACAACACCTCATCAGTTAGCAACATATCCCGGTACGATAACTGTAACGGGAGTGTCTGGATACTCGTATGCAAATAGGAGGCTTCCAACTTATACAGTTGTTGATGACTATGCATTCAGTATTGAGAACGCTCTCGGAGGGTCTGGGACGGGAGGAATTGCAACAATTAGCGGAGTACTAAGTGGATACTTTATGATAATTGACACGATTACACCTACCCAATTATCGGGACCAGACTATACGGCACTCAATACAACAAGACCCGCATATATTTATGCAACGAGTCCGGTCTTAAGCTCAACTGGTACGTTTGGAGGATTCACTGGAAACTACCGGGGATTTAATGGATATTCTGCAACAGTGGGGCTTGGGTATAATACATCTACCGGGACAACTATCAACGGCGTTCCATACTTTGTACTTAGTGCTGCGTTTGCGGGATCTACGTGGCCAGCGCTTCAACCAGCTCCCACAGGAACTCCAAATACCCAAGGACAGGCGCGATCTGTGTATTCACAGCCAACCTTTACCGCAGCAGGGAATGCCGACCTAAGTACGCTGGTGTATCCTGTGAGTTCGCCATTGCTGTTTGGCATTGTTTCTGGACAGGTCGTTGCATATTCAAATGTGAATACAGCGAGCCCCACGATCTTGTATAACGGTCCTATTACAGCATCAACATCATTTGTACCCGCCGCTGTTAGTACAATCTCACCTGAGATTATCATTACAAGCCCCACCCTAAACAAGGTTGTAAATGCGTACACAACGTACTAGACACTTTCACTGAATCAACTTGAAGAAACTAATGCCTCCGAGAAAACATCTTCCCGAAGCCCCAGTGATTTTCTCACTGAGACTTCCGTCTGAAGAGAATATACCTGTTCCTGCGGGAAGTACGACATCGTTTGTCGATGTGACCCAGTGTAGCTGGGCTGAGCCAACGCAGACCACCACCGATTACGCAGAGATCCTGTCGACTGTCGAGACCTCCAGGGTTGCTGAGCGGTTCAATACCGATACAATGAAGGATATCCTGAGTCGCACTCGATCGCCTACGTATGGCGCGACATCTGCCTGTATGTGGTGCTGTCACCCGTTCCCCTGGAAGGCAACTGTCCTTCCCATCAGCTACGACGCCTACGAGAATATGCATCTCTGCGAGGGACACTATTGCTCTCCCGAGTGTGCCTTGTCCTACCTGTACGGTGATATCTCGTTATCTGACGTATCTCGCTGGAGCCGCCACGCTCTGTTATCCGATCTGTACCGTAATTTGTACATCAACAAGACGATGACTCCTGCGCCCCATCGTCATATGCTCCGGATGTTTGGAGGTCCTCTAGACATTGAGCAGTTCCGTGAGTATGTTGCCAACTCGGAGGATATGATTGCTATTCAACTTCCTCCTCTCCGCCTGCACGTTCCCACGATGAACGTCCAGGGACCGATCCGCGATGTCAAGAAGTTCGTCTCCCTGTCGCAAGAGACAGTGGACAAGGCATCGAAGGAACTCCGTCTTCGTCGTACTAAGCCTGTGCACCAAACGGGAGCTACGTTAGACAAGTGTATTACATCGTATGGCATCATATAAAGGATGCAATTCAATGAACTGCTGAAGACCCAAATGATGCTGCAAATGCCAGCGACCAGAAATCCTTTGATGAATATGCTGGCTCTGAACATCTTTGACATTGGTGTTCGGACCTACCCTACATGGTCTGCATGGGCGGGTGCTTGGTGCTGCCGTCGTCGCAAAACAGGTACACCGCAAGATGTCCCTAAGTCGATGCTCCGAACTCCCAGGGCATCCATTACCTGTGAACGTGGAAGCCAAACACAGACCAATGCCAACCGACCGGCAACCGCGACCATTTATTCATCCAGGATGGATGCGGTGGTATGCTTTGTCACCACTCTCCCTGCAATGAAGAGTCTGCTTGCTGTGACCAATCACGATTACCTTCCCAACGAGTTTGAGGCAGTCTGTCTCGACAATGACGTGTACTTTGAGCTGAACGACTTGAAGATCACAGATGGTGCTCCGGAGATTATCAAGTTCAAGTTGTACTGCTACGATCACGATGTCCAGCACCTCCAAACGTTTGTGGATAACTGCAATGCCGACTATGAGCGCAGAATGGCAAACAAGCTGGGGGCTCACCGGTACTACTTTGATCAGATGGTTCAGTCCAAGACAAAGGGAACGGTGCAGAATCCCCTGCCGTCGACTCACCTGGTGTATACCAAGACCAAGTTCGTGACCACGCGTACCTTTGAGAATGTGTTCTTCGAACAGCGCAAACAGGTGAAGGATCGTGTCAATTTTTTTCTGGAACACCGGGACTGGTATGAGAAGAAGGGCATTCCGTATACGCTGGGCTTTATGTTTCACGGACCGCCTGGTACCGGAAAGACGTCAAGCATCAAGGCGATTGCAAATGCCGGTCGTCGCCACATTGTGAACATCCAGCTCTCGGAAGTCAAGACCAAGCAGCAGCTCCAGCACCTGTTCTTCAATGACGAGATCTACGTATTCAATGGCGCCAACACCGAGAAGTATGTGATTCCGATTGCTGAACGCCTGTACGTAATTGAGGACATTGATGCGATGGGTGACGTCGTGTTACGCCGCGAATGGAAGAAGCCGGTCGTGGAAGAGAAGAAGAAAGAGGACGACATCTTCGGGGAACGAAAGCAAGAGGAGAAGGATACCTTCGATTTGTCATTCTTGCTGAATCTGCTGGACGGAACCCTCGAAGCCAACGGTCGTATTATTGCCTTCTCTTCCAACTATCCGGAGCGGATCGACAAGGCGCTCATCCGTCCAGGACGTGTTGATATGATTGTTCACTTTAAGAACTGCAGTCGTGCAGTACTGAAAGAGATGGTGGATTCGTTCTATGAGCAGAATGTCACACTGCCTGATGACCCGTCACTGGACGGCAAGTGGTCTCCGGCTGAAGCAGTTCGTATCTTGTTTCAGAACTTTGGAGATCCGGCAGCGGCGGTTGCCGAGTTGGTCTCTCTGAACACCAAGGGGCTGTATGGAATCGAGGACTCAGACACATCGCTTGTGGATCTCTAACAGCAGGATGATGTAGCCCCAAATAGAGGACTTGTTCTGATCCGACATGGCTGACCAATAGCCCTTGAGCTTCTTGATGACCTGCTCCATGGTATTATCCGGCTCCAGGGAGTCAAAGGTGTGATTCATAAAGAACCCGTCATCGCGCTTGCGAATGACCTCCTCAAACGGACCCACGTGCTTACCGAACTCGGACAACACAAGTCCGGGATTCAGTCTCTGGACCAGCGAGACGCCATCGTCGTACATCTTGAAGTCTATATCATCGGGGAAGACTTTGATCAGCTGACCCATAAACTCGTGGAACTGGGTAAAGAAAGCATCTGTAAAGACCTTCTTGGACATCCTACTTTATCTTTTGCAACAATGTGTAAGTCTACTGGCGAACGGGACCGGCGAACTCGGCGTCCCGCTGCTTTTGCATTTGCTCCATACGGGTTGCAAGATCACCGTTGCGACCCTCCTTGTTACCGTCGTAGCTCTGCTTTGTCTCAGGCTCGGCAGTGGGCGCCGTATACTGCTGGCTTCCAATGTACGTGTAGTGCAGCTCGTCGGCAACAAACTTGTTCGGCGCTGCCCAATCTGAGTACATATCTGAGAAGCCGGATCCAGCAAACGACCACTCCTGGATTCCTTCATTTCCACCCTGGGCGCTGAGCTTCGATCCAGTCGGCTGCTGGGCGGCAACCTGGGGCTGCTGCTGGGTCGGGAGTTCGCGACGGGCTGTCACAGGCTTAGCAATGTAGGCATAGATATCTTTGCCGGCATAGAGATCTTTCGTCTCGGGATTGTACAGGGTCGGGACACTCTTCAAGAACGGCGGAAGCTCAGCGCGAGACTTTCCATCAATCGAAATCATGCGGCAAAGGTTCTCCTTCTTGAGACCCTTTAACGTCTGAATAATCTGCTGCGAATGCGAACACCGAGTGCTATAAAACAGAATGGGCTGATTGTTCATCTCGTTGCTGTCTGCCTTGAGAAAAAACGGATACGATACAACGAAAGGTTGAGGATACACAATGGAGTCCGTCAGAATTTCTCTCAGCGGCAATCGCCTTGAAACCGAGTTTAAGAATGTCCCGATCGCGTTCGTGAATGGTCTTCGCCGTATCTTGTTAGCTGAGATCCCAACCGTGGTGATCCGTGATGTCCAAATTATTGACAACTCCACCAAGATGATTCACGAGATGCTCAAGCACCGTGTGGAGATGCTGCCGATCAATGTCAAGCCGGAGGAGGGATCGGTGATTCGTGACACCAAGATTGAGCTGCGGTTCTTGCCTCCCGCTACACCGGATCTGACTCGCAAGGAGGCGGTGGACGTTACGACCGATGACTTCGTGGTGGATGGTCCTCGCAAGAATGTTATCCTGAAGGATCGGGACCTGGAGACTCCCCTGTACTTTATGCGCCTCCAGCCTGGCGAGTCGATTCACGTGAAGGCGTCTCTTGCAGTGGAGACCAAGGGTGCATCGCAGGTCTGCGTGGCGACCTTCAAGAATCACATCGATCCGGATATGGCAAAGCTGGATAAGGATTCCTACGTTGCTCTGGCGGGAGATGACGAGCAGGATCGGGAGAATCGCAAGAAGATCTTTGATGGCTACGAGATCCAGCGCTCCTATGCACGGGATGACGAGGGTCGCCCGTACTGGTTTGACTTCACGGTGGAGAGCATCGGTGTGGTACCGGCAAAGGATCTCCTGAAGCAGGCGGCGCAGATCTACAAGAAGAAGATCGAGGACTGGTGTGAGAACCCGATTCTCCGCGAGGAGGGAGACTGGTATTCGGTTGAGACAGAGGAGGAGGGACACACGATTGGAGCCCTGGCACAGATTCTGATCTACAATCAGAAGGTCAACTTTGAGTCCTATCGGATTGTTCACCCGCTGCTACCGAAGATGATTGTCCGCTTCTGCAGTAAGACGGATCCCGCCAAGATTATTGAGAAGTTCAAGACAGAGGCGGTGGCGCTCTGCGAAAGCATTCTTAAGTCAGTATAATGAGTGAGGACACTAGGGGTGCCGAGCTGTTTACATTTGAAGCCTCTGACTTTCAGATCGTGGAGGAGATTGAGTACGATGAAACAATCCAGCGTCCAGAAGAGATTCGATTTTTCACCTTGCAAGAGCAGGTTGCGGATGCCTATGAAAAGATGGTTCCGAAAGGACGAACCACAAAGTTTCAGCTGGAGGTCTTGAAGAAGGAAGCGGATCGCTTGAAGGATTTGTATGAGACACACATTGTCCCAACTGCAGAAACCTATGTCCTGCGCGAACCCGAATACGGAAAGCAGTTCAGCTGGATTAATCCGGTGTACGCGTCTGCAGACTTGGTACAGTATTCCTACACGGATTCGTGGATTCCGCTCTACAGCGAGGAGCGTATCCGGCTGCCCAACTTTTACCGCTCGATGGCAACCGCGCTATCGCGACCGTATCAGACTGAGAAGGAGGGAACTCCGTATCCACTTGATATTCCCACACAGTTTGTCGATACCGATGGACAGAATCCGGTCCGTGCGTTGCCTACGTTTCAGTACACCAGGACACAGCGCCACGAGGATGGACGGTTTGACATTCTGACTGTTCCGATGGCAAATACAGGTGACTCAATGAACTTTATCGGCTACTACGCCAAGAAGCGCCCGGTTCCTGTTCCGAATCCTCTTCCTGATCACGACTTCCTGAAGTCCAGTGATGCTGTCTTTGTGGAGACCACAGCTCCCTTGTCAGATGTTCTGCCTTCGCTGGATGCCATTCTGACCCACGCAGTTCCGGTCACAAATGATCCATACGGCGAGGGCATGAAGTATCTGCGAGTCTACGATGTGAAGCTGTCAGATATTCCGTGGGACTCTTGGAAGTCTCGCTTTCCTCCTGTCGAATCGAGATCCGCCGACTCTGAGCCCAAGCCCGTCGAGTTTCCCAAGCCCCGTGGAGACAAGCCGTCGGAGAACTTACTGAAGTACTACGAACCGTACTTCCCTGCAATGTCCTCTCGTCAATGGCTGATGGAACAGGTCGATGGCGGTGAACTGGTTGTCCATATGTTGATGTCCCAAGCCGGACAGAACGGCACCGTTGGACTGTCTCCAGGAGCAGATGCTGACTTTGAGTTTCCCAAGACCACAGTGTTGGAGTGCGAATTAACAGGACTTGATTTCCACGATTTTTCCATCCGCGGACCCTTGCGGAGGACGTGGGGTCCTAAAGACAAGATCACCTACCAATGTGTACCTCTGGAGTTGATCAAGCAAGAACGGAAACGCGAGGGATACCGTGGGCGGAGACAGTGGACCGAAAAGACACCGAGTGTGATCTTGGAGGACTATGTCAAGGCGCTGGTCAACTCCCGCCAGATTCAGCCAAAGCCGGAGAAGGACGCCAAGGTTCAAGCAACACCGCTGCGAGAGGTGTCAGAACTTCGTCATCAGGTCGTCACGGTAATGGGTGACAAGGCGCGGTTCCCTGAAGACAAGCTGCGTGACATCTCAGATCTGATCAAGGAGTCGGTTCTTAATGAACAGATCTACGTGGATTCCAAGGGACTGTTCTTGGTCTGCTCTCACACACTGGCGCTGTTGGGCGGTGATCTGGCAAAGGATCGTCAAGCATTCTACGACAAGTGGGCGGCAAAGGTGGACGGATTCCGTGTCTGCAAATCGTGCGGTGAGCAGATTAACTCCGATGTCTTGGTTGACCAGGAAGAGTTCACAGATGAGGGTCGCCTGATTCGTCACGCTGCTGCGCTGGAGTCCACCCGTCTCAGAACAGCAGGACCTGCAAATACGATGGAAGCAATTCAGACTAAGTTTGATCTGACAGTGCCCTGGCAAGAAGTGTTCTTTTTACTGATCTCTCTCCTTCACGTGGTTCCAGAGATCCAGTCTGTCGAACAGATGATT
>Ga0114964_10002612_pt1 | contig 12484 bp, 9 predicted proteins | sample C_131016_MF_Meta_FD_92638 | JGI IMG/M metagenome (GOLD analysis project Ga0114964, IMG submission 92638) | Freshwater microbial communities from Lake Croche, Canada to study carbon cycling - C_131016_MF_MetaG | ecosystem: Environmental > Aquatic > Freshwater > Lake | place: Lake Croche, Canada... | reverse complement strand
TGAAACAAGATTGGCGTGGAGATGTTGTAGGGCAAATTGCCCACCACCCGCAAAGGGGGCTTTGCAGGACCCGCCGCCGTCTCGTGGCCGACACCCAAGGAGTTGCTCCCCTGTTGGGCGTGTTTTGCGAACGGCCAGTCTTCTTGCAAAGCCGTGAAATCCACTCTGAGCACATCGCCTTCAATCACCTGCAAAAGGGGATTGCTTCGCAAGTGCTGCGCCAAATCACGATCGAGCTCGATCACACACAGTTGGCCAAGCACCTCAGACAGGGGGTGGGTGATGGCCGACAAGCCTGGGCCAATTTCCACCACCCGCTGCCCGGGCCGCGGGGCAATGGCCGAGACGATGTCCGCAATGACCACGGGATCGACCAAAAAATGCTGGCCAAACCGCTTTTTAGCATGGTGCTTCAAATCAGGGGTCTCAATCGAACAGTTTGCAAGGGTTGCAAGGATTGAAAGGGTCACGCCATCAGTTTTGGCGCAATTGTGGCGTGTCTCGGTACTCGATGAAAGCACGCCCACGCACCTCTTGGGCCCACTCCGAATAGGTTTGGTCGTACTTGCCTTCACGCAAAATATTTTTGGCCATCTCGCGTTGCTCTTTGAGCGACATGGTGTTCTTGCGTCGCTCAAGGACCTGGATCAAATGAACCCCGAAACGAGACACCACGGGGTCTGAAATCTCACCCTGGGCCAAATGGTTCATGGCCTCTTCAAACTCGGGCACAAAAACGCCCGCAGCGGCCCAGCCCAAATCTCCCCCATTGGGGGCCGAGCCATCTTGTGAGACCTCCTTGGCCACGGCGGAGAACTCGAGTTCAGCGCGATCGATTTGCTGCTTCAAGCCATAAAGGCGAGCACGCAAGGCGTTCACGCCCACTTGCGCCGACGGTCTGAGCAAGATATGCCTCACATGCGTTTGGTTGGAGGTGAACACCGAATTGTCGTCTGCTGTTTTGGAGACGAATTTGATCAAATGCACACCCGCGGGGGAGCGCACAGGGCCGACCACATCTCCGACTTGGGCGAGTTGCACGGCCTGCAAAAAAAGCTCTGGGTAGCGTTGTGGCGATTTGTCCCCCATCAAGCCCCCCAAGGCGCGCTCGGGGCCTTTTGAAGCACTTTTGGCCACCGCATAAAAGTCTTCCCCCCCCTTGATTCGAGATTGCAACGCCATCATCTCCGCCATGGCGGTTTGCACATCCACGGGCTTGGCCTGTTCAGGCAAGGGCAGAAAAATTTGCGCCAATTCAAGCTTCAACGCTGTTTTGTTCAAGTCCTGGGTCTGCTCTTTCAAGAATTGATCCACCTCACCCTCGGTGACTTTGATGCGAGGGGTGACCTCTTTTTCACGCAAACGCTGCAAAATCAACTGGCTTTTCAAATCCTCGACAAAGCGATCTGGGTTGATGCCTGATGAAGCCAATTTGCGCCTGAATTCCTCCACGCTCAAATCATTTCTAGAGGCGAGGGTGACCTCGGCTTGTTTGACCTCGGCATTGGGCACCTTGATGCCTTGCTCACGGGCCCATTCGAGTTGAGCGCGCTCAGAAATCACCCGTTCCAAGACTTGCTTGCTCAACTCTTGGCGAGCAGGGATCGGGCCTTTGTTGACGGTGAGTTGGGCCAGCACTTGTTGAATCTGGGCATTGATCTCTTGATTGGTGATGGGGTCGCTGTCGACCAAGGCCACAATGTAGTCCGAGGACTGCGTCTGGGAGGACCCCACGCCAGCAAGCCCGGACGCTTTGGCGTCCGTTGCACTGGCCCCCGACAAAGCGGGTTTGCTGGCAAAGCCATTGCCAGCATTGCCAGCATTGCCACTGGGCTTGAACCCTTGGGCGCCACACGACTGGGCCCACAGGCCCAAGAGGCCCAAGAGACCCATGAGACCCAACTGCACCATGGACCCACGCCGCCAAGTTGTACCCAAACGCATCAAAAAATCCACTTTATTCATAATTTCCAAAACGACTGGGAGTGTTGAAGGGGTCTCTGAGATTTTGATAACGAGGAATATTGTCTTTGAGCGTTTGCAAAGGATTGATACCAACCCGAGTAAAGCCCACCAACTCCAATTGGAACATGATTCGCTGGTTCATTTGATTGGCCCCCACTTGAAGTCTCTCAAATACCACTCGACCCAACCAACACCCAGCATCGTACTCGAAACCGACAATGGAGTTGACCACCGTGTGCTGCTGAAGGTCAAAGTTTAACCGACCCATGGTATACCATTGGTTCTCTCCCATGCCTTGGCCTGCGCCCAAATCCACGGCACGGCCTCCCCACAAATCGCTCAGAGGCCACTGCCAAGCGGCGTCAATGAGTTCACTATTGACATCGCGCTGAAAGCTGTAGTAAGCGCTGAACAACCGGTAGTTGGACGGATAGTACCGAGCCCCCACTTTGGTTTGCATGGATTCATGGGTATCGGGGTTGTATTGCAATGTGGAATCGGCGGAGAGGTTTTTTTGCATATTCACACTCGCCCCCAAGAGCAAATCCGACACCCCTTTGTTGAGGATATTTCGATCGCTGGGCAAGACGACTTGGGTGCTGCTCAAGCGAAAGCGCTGAGCGACACCAAAACGCGCCATTTCTTCTCCCGTTTGGGGCGCGATCAGCCTGGACGTTGTGCCCACGGTGAGCAAGCGATCATCCGAGATGCGGTCATAGCCGGAGAAGGCGTTCTCGGTGTAGACCGTTGAGAAATTGAAATCATTGCGCCCCGTGTCATAGACCGGCAAGAAGTTTTGTTGGCGAAAAGGCGTGTTGACAAAAAAGACGCGGGGCTCCAGGGTCTGGAGATAGTCCTTGCCTGACCAATGGATGTTCCTCTCGAGCACCGTGGTTGCATCCAAGCTGAAGGTGGGCACAGTCACATTGGCCTGGTTCAAGCCGTTGGAGAGCAAAGGGGTGTCAAATTCATAGGCACGGCTGACCACGCTGAGTTTGGGGGTGAGGGTGGCGTAGCCAAAATCAATCGGGTAGCTCGCCTTGGCGAGCACCATGGCACGCGCTCCGTTGGGCTGACAGTCGATGGTCCCCCTTTGGCAGGCCAAGACCCGATTGGCTTGAAATTTGGTCATGTCAGTCTGGACACCCAGATTCCAACCCTCCCATTGGGGGGTGTAGCGTGTGATCCACTGTGGCAATCGGTCAAAGGGAGGGGTGATGGGCGCTGTGAAGTCTTGCAAGGTTTGCCACTTCAGGCTTCTGAGCGACGAGCTCCAAGCGCCACTGCCCCAATTCATCGAGACATCCGTGGGCAGCAAGCGCTGACTCAAAGGATTGGCCATTTGGGAAAAGTCTTTCCAATAGTTGTCGTCACTCACCCGTTTGATGTTCAAGTTGAGCCCAACACGTTCCCCCAGCAAATCCATGGCCCCTTGGTGTGTTTCTGAAAACCCCCACCGCGGTGTGTTCCTGAGCAAATCGTGCCCCATGTAGTCCAAATGCAGCATGCCCTTGACCTCAGGATTGCCTGCTTCGAGGTAGCGCAGTTCTCCCCCCACGGCCACGCCCCGCTTGCTCCAAGTGGTGGCCTGAAAGGTCGCGTCCCGGTTGGGCGCAATGTTCCAATAAAAGGGCTGGGTGTACTCCAAGCCACCAATGCTGTCGAGCCCAATGGTGGGGGGCAAGAGACCGGATTTTCGGTCCGAGCTCAAGGGGAAACTGAGTTCAGGCACCGGCAACAAAGGCATGCCTTTGAAACTCAAATACGCCCCAGTGGCCGTTCCTTCGTTGGTTTCATTGTTGATGTCGATGGTCTTGGCCTTCAACATCCAGTCGGGCAACCAACTCGGGCCCGGTTTGACTTGACAGGTGGTGAACGTGGCGTTTTGAACTTGGGCGTGTTGTTCATCAAGAAAACGCATGCCCGAGGCACTCCCATACGCATCATTGCGAATCAAGCGAAAGTGCGGTTGCGTGAAAAAGCCCTCAAACGCGTCCACCTTGAGCTCCAGCAGGGGACCTTCATAGACATTGCCCGCTTTGTTGATCCGCACCCCCCCCTGGGCCCTCAAGAAGTCTTGGGCCTGGTCGTAATCCACATCATCGGCTCTCAAGTGCATGTCACCTCGCCGAAAGTCCACGTCACCACCCAAGTGTGTGTTCAAATTGGTCTGTCCACTCATGCTGTTGGCTTGCACAAAAGACGGTTGAGTGCGTTTGGCGGCGTCGGGGATTTTTTCTTGCAACAGTGAGCTCGCCTTGAACACCAAGGCCTGGGGCGCCACGGCCGATTTCGAAAGACTGGTGCTGGGTGCGGGGGGTTTGGCGTGCTCACGGGGCACCAGCGCGCTTGGAGCTGCCTGCGCGAGACTGGGTGAAGTGTCTTGACCCATTGGGGACATGGACGGGAGGGGCGTCAAGGACTGAGCCGTGGTCGAGCTCTCCGCCGTTTGTGCCCAAACGCGAACGCCACAGATCATCAAGCAACAAGCCAATAACAATTTCAATTCAATTCACCCACCCAACGCTTGTCAATGGAGCGCTCTTGCGAAAGACCCCCCGAAGAAATGGGGGCTTTTGTTGCCGCATTGCCCAACCAAGACGGCTCAAACGGCTTTTTGCTCTTTTATCCACACTCATTTTTCTGGCACACAAAGCTTTGTAGAATTTGGATTATCCATGACCATCGACCCCTTGCCGAATCTCACCCCCCCTTTCCCCAACGCCAACACGCCGATTGGCAGCGACACCGTTGCGCCCGCCGTGGGTGCACCACCGGTCTGGAGTGACAGCACTCGGCGCAATCACTTTGAGCAGTGGTTCGCGCAGGTGGAGGCACGCCATGCCCTGATCCCCCAAAGTCTTCGTTTGGCCTCAGCAGACGCCAGTTTTAGGCGGTATTTCCGTGTTGATGTGGACACCAAGCCCGCCAGCAGTCTCATTATCATGGATGCACCACCCACCCTGGAAGACGCCAAGCCTTTTGTGCGCATTGCTGAGCTTTTTGCGCAGGCCCAGGTTTTGACACCCCAAGTGCTCGAGTGGCAAGAAGAGCTGGGCTTTTTGCTCCTGAGTGACTTGGGTGGCCAAACCCTCATGCAATCCTTTGATTTGCCCACCCAAGCCGCCTACAGCGACTTGGACAACGCGGTGAGTTTGCCCAATGAGCAAACCCGCCAACTCTTCACCCTGGCGTTGGAGGCATTGCTCTCTTGGCAATTGAGCTCACGCGCAGGCGTGTTGCCCGACTACGATGAGGCGCTTTTGCGGCGCGAACTCTCCCTCTTTGACCAGTGGTATGTGCTTGCCCACAAAGGCTTGGCCAACGAGCCCCAGGGGCAGTCCTGGAGCGAAATACTCGAGCCCCACTACGCGTTGATCGTCAAACACAACCTGAGCACCCCCAAGGTCTTTGTCCACCGGGACTTCATGACGCGCAACTTGATGATGCCCCAAGACCCCCAGCACGCTCGGATTGGCGTTTTGGACTTTCAAGACAGCGTCTATGGGCCCATCACCTACGACATTGCCAGCTTGATGAGAGATGCGTTTATCTCCTGGCCCGAAGAGTTTGTCTTGGACATCAGCATCCGCTACTGGGAAAAAGCACGCCGAAGCGGTCTCTTGGATGCCGAGGGGTTGTGGGGAGATTTTGGTGCGTTTTACCGAGAAATCGAATGGATGGCACTGCAGCGCCACTTGAAAGTGGCGGGGATTTTTGCCCGCCTGGGACTGCGTGACCACAAGCCCAAATATTTGGCCGATACACCCCGGTTCATGACCTACATCCGACAAACCTGCACGCGTTACCGTGAGCTCGGACCGCTGCTTAAAATCATCGACCGCGTCGAGCAAATCGAGACGGTGAGCGCTTGGGCGTATGGCCGCGTCTGATCGCCTCAAACCTGCTCTCGCTCGCTCACCACCACAGCCCCAGACATGCCCCGCATCTATTGCTCCACTCGCCTAGGTCAACACACCGCACTGGACTTGCCCAGTGATGCGGCCAAGCACTGTCAGGTGCTTCGGCTTCAACCCCTTGATGCCTTGACCTTGTTCGATGGCTTCGGAGGAGAATACCAAGCCCACATTGTGAAGATGGGTCGTCAAACCGTGCAGGTGAAGGTAGAAGACTTTGACCCCATTGAGCGTGACAACAAGCACCAAGTTCACTTGATCATTGGCATGCCTGCCAACGACCGCATGGACTGGTTGGTCGAGAAAGCCACCGAACTGGGTGTGCACCGCATCACCCCCGTCATGACGAGCCGCAGCGTGCTGCGCTTGAGTGGAGAGCGCGCGCTTAAAAAACAATTGCACTGGCGTGGCATCGCTTTGGGTGCTTGCGCTCAAAGCGCTCGCAACAGCATCCCGTTGATTGACGCACCCGTCTCTTTGGAGACATGGTGCTCGGGCTTGGACCCGGCACCCGTCCCCCCTCCACCGATTCAAGAAGGCACCGGGTTGCCGGTGGTCAAAAAGATGCTCTCCACGCGTTTGCTGCAAGGCGCCGCGGCCCATGAAGTCATGCACACCGGCCTCACCTCGGGCTTGATGGGCCCGCACCGCATCCAAGTGGTGAGCGGCCCGGAAGGGGGCTTGAGCCAAGACGAAGAGTTGGCGCTGCGAGACCTGGGGTTTGAGCCCTGCTCATTGGGGCCGCGCGTGCTCAGGGCTGAAACCGCAGCCTTGGTGGCCCTCACCCTGTTGGGCAACGCCTAGGGCTTGCCCATGCCGTTGGGGCAGTCGCGCTCACGCGCCCAAGGATCTCTTTTGTGAGTCTCGATACGGTGCCATCCATGCCAAACCGCGATGCGTGCCGCCTGGCGTCAGCCCTTCGCGGGGTCTGTACTCGCAACCCACATAGCCATCCCAATCACCATTCACGTGCAGTTGGTCTAAGAGCGCAAAGATCTCTGCATAGTTGATCTCGCCTGCATCGGGCTCATGCCGATGGGGAACACCGGCTATTTGCAAATGGGCCACGCGCTGTGTGGGCACATGGCGTTCGAGCAGTCGGATGAGGTCGCCTTGCGCGACTTGGGCATGGTACAAATCCATTTGAACTTTGATGTTGGGCCGGCCCAAGGCTTGAACCACCGCATGCGCTTGCTCTTGTAAGTTGAGAAAATAATGTGGCATGTCTCTCGCATTGATGGGTTCAATCAAGATGTCGACCCCTTCTTGCCTTGCCCAGTCAGCGGCGAGCGAGAGGTTTTTGAGATACGTCTGCATGAGCACACTGTCAACGCTTGCGTAATGGTGATGGGTGCGTTGGGTGGCTCTTTCTTCAACACCAGACTCAAACTTGGGTGTGGCATCCAGGTGCCACAGCTCGGGCGGCACACAGCCAGCCATCACATGAATTTGACGACAGCCCACCACGCTGGCAAATTCGAGCGCCATGCGCACTCCCGCCTCAAACTCCCGCTCATGGCCTGGCAAACACGCACTCCCGCGCTCGCCTTGGTCCCAAGCCCGTTGAGCGTCTTGGGGTTTCAGGCCCCCTGGTGGGGCATTGAAGAGGGCTTGCACGAGCCCACAGGAGTTCAGCTGCTGCGCCCATGCGTGGGCCTCATGGGCATAAGGAAACAAACACTCGACCGCGCCAAAACCGTCTTGCTGGGCGGCCCGCATGCGCTCGAGCATCCCCATTTCTGGATACATCATGGTGAGGTTGGCAGCAAACTGGGGCATGGGCAAGAATCCTTAAGGGGTCATCTGGGGTGAGGGTGGGTCATGTCGGCTCAGTGCAGACGCTCAGTCCAGCGCCTTTTGAGCGATCCATTGAGCGGAAGATGTGAGCGGGCGATTGAAAAGCCCAATGAGAAGCCCATGGAGCCTGTGCATTCAACGCGTTGCGGGCGATTGCATCAACTGCAACGGCTCATCGGAATGGATCACCTCTTGCGCCCAGGCTTGGAGCTTGGAGACATCGGTGCGCAATATTTCTTGTTTCACCGTCAAAATTTGCGTGGGGTGCATGGAAAAACTCCTCAACCCCAAGCCCAGCAACAAGCGCGTCATGTGGGCATCCCCGGCCATCTCCCCGCACACACTCACCCCTTTACCAGCGGCATGGCAAGCTTGAATGGTGCTCTCAATGAGCCCCAACACCGCGGGGTGCAAGGGGTCGTACAAATGCGCAACCGACTCATCGGCTCGGTCAATCGCCAAGGTGTACTGGATGAGGTCATTGGTGCCGATGGAGAGAAAATCAAAATACTTCAGAAACACGGGCAAGGTGAGCGCTGCGGCGGGCACCTCGATCATCGCCCCCAGTTTCAAGGGTCCGTAGGGCGTGCCCCTTGCATCGAGCTCGGCCCTCGCCTGCGCCAACAGGGCCAATGTTTGCTTGATCTCACGCGCGTGCGCCAGCATGGGGATGAGCAAATTCACCTGCCCGTGAGACGAGGCACGCAATATCGCCCTCAATTGCGTGAGAAACATCGCCGGCTCTGACAAGCTCCAGCGAATGGCCCTGAGTCCCAAGGCCGGGTTCAAGTATTGGTCCTCTTTTTGTGAACGATCCAGCGGCTTGTCGGCGCCGATGTCAATGGTGCGAATCGTCACGGGCAAGCCCTTCATACCCTGAACAGCCTTCAAGTACGCCTCAAACTGCTGCTCTTCATTGGGCAACTCGCCATCGCGCCCCATGAACAAAAACTCACTTCTGAATAAGCCCACACCCACCGCACCCACCGCAATGGCTTGCGCCGTGTCTTCGGGCAGCTCGATATTGGCCAAGAGCTCAACGCGCTGCCCATCCAAACTGAGCGCGGGTGTGTGCCTCAATCGCGAGAGACGCTCTCGCTCCAATTGCGCATGGCGTTGTTTGAACCCGTACTCGGCCAAAATAATGGCCGATGGGTCCACGATCAACACCCCTTGGTCCCCATCAATGATGACCCAATCGTCTTGTTGGACCCAGTGACTGGCCCCCCTGGCACCCACCACCGCGGGGATGTCCAAGCTCCTCGCCACAATGGCCGTGTGGGACGTTCTTCCCCCCACATCGGTGACAAAGCCCGCAAATACACTTTGCTTGAATTGAATCATGTCTGCTGGCGACAAATCGTGTGCCACCAACACCAAGGGCACATCGACCTCGTCGTCGAGCAAGAGCTCTTGTTGGCGCAGACTCCCTGGACGCGCTTGGGGCTGAACCGGCAAGGTGTGGGGCAGGCCCTTCATGTAGCGCAGCAGCCTCTCAACGACCTGCTCCAAATCGGCTTTGCGCTCGCGCAAATAAGGATCGGTCATCTCATCGAATTGACGCGCAACGACCTCAAGCTGAGAGGTGAGTGCCCACTCCGCGTTGTAGAGTCGCTCACTGATCCAGTGCTTGATGCCCTCGGAGAGCATCTCATCTTCCAAGAGCATCAAATGGACATCCAGCATGGCGGTGAGCTCGACTGGGGAGTCCTTGGGCATGCTGACCTGAAGGGCCACAATCTCTTTGACCACCTCATCGCGGGCACTGGCGACTCGGGCGATTTCACTTTTGATTTGATCGGGTGCGATCAGATAATGCGCCACATCCACGCGGCTCGATGCCACCAGGACCGCACGCCCGATGGCAATGCCCCGGGCAACCGCAAATCCATGGATGGAAAACGTCATCTCACTCGCCTTCGTCGAATTTGTTGGCAATCAAAGCCAACAGCGCGTCCATGGCCTCTTGGGCTTGCTCGCCGTCGGTTTCGAGCTCCAGTGTGGTGCCTTGGGCGGCAGCGAGCATCATGACGCCCATGATGCTCTTGGCATTGACGCGACGCTCACCACGGGTGAGCCACACATCACATGGAAAAGAACTGGCCAACTTGGTGAGTTTGGCCGACGCCCTGGCATGCAGTCCGAGTTTATTGCTGATGGTCGTTTGGGTCTGGATCATGTTGTTTCTTGGATTGATTTTGAGGAGCAGTGTTGGCCACTTGCATGACGCCTTGGGAGCCACCGGCAATGGCCCGGTTGACCAGCATCTCCAAACTTTCGTTGCAGTAACTGACCGTGCGCAGCAACATGGGCAAATTCACCCCAGCAACGAGTTTGGCGTGGGTTCCTTGCACCAAACGCTGCGCCACATTGGAGGGCGTGGCACCAAAGATATCGGTGAGCACCAACAAACCCTGTCCTTGGGCCAGAGAGATCATGATTTGTGCACTCGACAAAGACTCTTCGGGTGCGGTGTTGGGGTGCACATCCAAGGCCAACAGCGAGTTGCCGCAGTCGGGAAAGACGTGCAAGGCGCAAGCTTTGAGCGCATGGGCCAAGGGCGCGTGCGCAATGATCAAGATTTTATTGCTCATGAAGAAGAGTGTTCAACGCCACCATTATGCCCATTTTGCTTATCTGGACGCGTGTGCCAAACGAAAAAGGCATAGGCCAAGAGCGTCATGAAAGAAAATACCGCCATGGCCGCAGGATAGGCCTCTTGCACGCTCCAGCCCCTGGCACCTAAAGCATCCAGCACCGCACCGAACATCCATTGAATACAAAACACCCCTAAAAAAATCACCAGATTGAATGCAGACAACACCCGGCCAGCCCACTTGGACTCAAACGCCAAACCCACGGCCGCTTGAGACAAGGAGACACACGAGCTGGTGACGGCAAAGAGCACCCACGTCCAAGCGTTGGTGTGGGCCGAAAAGACGATCAAGTACAACTGCACCAACAAGCTCAAGGGATAGACGCACGTGATCACTTGAGACGCACGCACACCCCGCGCGTTGAGGATGGGAAAGATCCAACCCCAGGCAAAATACGACAACATCAAGCCCAAATTCATCGCAAACAAGGCTCCGGCGGCTTCATCGGGCGCCAAGCCACTCACCTTGACCAGCCAGGGACCGGCCCACAGCGTTTGCATGGCAATGAGCCCGCCATACCCCAGGCATCCCATCGCCGCAAAACGCACAAAGGCCGGACGCAGGCACAAGGCGAGGTAACTCCTCAAACCCGACGCCTCATCTGGGCCAGCCTCCCTGGGTTCGGAAGTGTTGAGGGTTGCGTCTGGCTCCTTGGGTGCTGCTGCTTGTAACTCTTCTTGAGCCGCTGGTTTGGCCGTGTCCCAGCGCGGGATCAACCACCACACCAGCAGCATGCCCACGCCCAACGCCAGTGCCAATGCCACAAACACGGCCCTCCATCCCCACAGCGGGAGCATCCATTGAACAGGCAGTGTCGAAGCCAGCACACCGCTCGAGCCCGCCGTGAGCATCCAAGAACTCGTTCTCATCTGAGTTGCACTCGCAAACCAACGCCGATAGCCGGTCAAGGGGGCCATCAAACAGGCACTCAATCCAATGCCAGTGAGCAGCCTTGACAGCCACAGGGTTTCAAAAGAATGCGCTTGCGAAAAACACACGCATCCCAAGACCGCCAAGCTTAAAAACCAGAGCTCAATGCGTTTGGGCCCCAATCGGTCCAAGTAGTAGCCCATGGGTATTTGCGTCAACGCAAAACCCAAAAAATAACCCCCAGCCAAGAGCCCCAAGTCCCCCGCATTGAGGTCAAACTCAGACACCAAATGAGGCGACAAGGTGGCCGTGATGGCCCTCACCAAGGTAGAAAGAAAATAGGCGTAGGCAAACACACAAAAGATCAAGGCGCTGCTGTAGGTGCTTGATGATCGTGTGTTGCGCTTTGATTCGGGGCCAGGAGAGGTTGCGGGCGTGGGGGTCATGTGGTGATGAAGGGTGAATCCAATTGGGGAGTGACGCTCAGCATCCATCGTTGAACACGGCTCAACTGGCCGCTTCGGTGAGCCCCCAAGTTTAAACGCCAAATCGTGTCGCTCTGGCGCTCAGCGCAATGACTCAAAGAAGGTTTGCGCCTCTTCGGTCTTGAACGCTTTGGAGTCCGTTGCATAGACACCCGCTTGGTACCAGACGTTGGCGCTTTCGCGCCACAACCACTGAACGTGCATGCCCGCGGTGTTGTGTGCGTCGATGAGTTCGCCATTGAACGCCATTCGTGGCGTCAAGAATTCTGACTCTTTCAAGAGCCCCGCGGTCGGCTTGTCACTGGAGCCAGCCGGTAAAAAGGTGGCCAAGCTGGCCATTTGCCAGGCCCTTCTCACCGCTTGAGTTTGGGCTAGTTGCCATTGCGCTTGCCCTTGAACTTGCCCTGAGGCCTGGCTGCGCGCTCGTTCAGTGGGCTCGGACAGGCCAATGGAGCTCAATTTTGCGAAGGTGAACTGCAAGCCCTGAACCTTGCACGCTTTCAAGCTCAATTGCATCTCCACTGACTGTGGCTCAAGCGCTGGCGTGACCAGCGAAGGTTGGCGGCTGGAAGGCGCCACACGGCCTTTGATTGTCGGTTCTGGCTCATGGGGCCGCTGGTCCAACACAAGCGTCACCGTGCGAGTCGCTTCTTCAGGCTTACACGGCATCAAGGCCATGAACTCATCGCCCTCAAACCGGACCTCTCGCCAATTCATGGTGGGTGAGCATGACGCGAGCGTGAAGGAGGCCAGCAGGGCGCAACACAGAATAAAAACACGCCTCGCAGGGATC
>Ga0114964_10002605_pt1 | contig 12514 bp, 23 predicted proteins | sample C_131016_MF_Meta_FD_92638 | JGI IMG/M metagenome (GOLD analysis project Ga0114964, IMG submission 92638) | Freshwater microbial communities from Lake Croche, Canada to study carbon cycling - C_131016_MF_MetaG | ecosystem: Environmental > Aquatic > Freshwater > Lake | place: Lake Croche, Canada... | reverse complement strand
TCACAAATCTTCTTGACGCTTGGGTTAACCTTCATGTCTACTTTTTCTGCTCGTGGTTTTTATTCAAAACCGTTTTTATTTGTAGCGATAAATGATGCGCCCACGATTTAGGTCGTAGGTGCTTAGCTCAACAATCACGCGATCTCCTGGCAAAATGCGAATGTAGTGCTGACGCATTTTTCCTGAGATGTGCGCTAAAACCTTGTGCCCGTTGGTCAACTCAACTCTGAACATCGCGTTCGGAAGAGCCTCGTCAACCGTGCCTTCAATCTCGATGACGCCGTCTTTGTTGGCCATGAACTCACTTATCTTTTAGCTTCTCTAGTACCCTAAACACGCGAAAAAACCACACTTAAATATGGGATTTGCGTGCCAAGACACCAAGACTCAATCTTAGGACAATTTGGCTGTATATGCTAGTTAAGATTCCACCGGAACTGGGGTTATTCCGTAGGGGGCAAGCCCCGCTACCCCACCATCTTCGGCGGTAAGCACCCAAATACCACCTGAATGACGAGCAACCGTATGTTCCCAATGGCTGGAATCTGAGCGATCTTTAGTCGAAACAGTCCAATTATCAGCCAAAATCTTCACAGCTTGGCTTCCAGCGGTAATCATAGGCTCAATGGCTATAACCAGCCCATTTTCAACAACTGGACCCAAATCCCTGGTCTGATAGTTAAATACAGCTGGATCTTCATGCATCGACCGGCCAACCCCGTGACCGATGTAATCCTGGAGGATTCCATAGGCTCCTCTAGCCCTTATCGACTGCTCAACTGCTCGACCAACCTCATTTAGCCTGGTCGCTGTTGAAAAAACAGCAATTCCGGCCCACAGTGAACCTTCGCAGGTATCGCTTAGCTTTTGCCTATTTGTCATAAGTTCGGCTTCTCCGCCAGGAACAATAAAGCTAAAAGCAGCATCGCCATTCCAACCGGCTTTAGTGATAGCACCACAGTCGATAGAGATTATGTCGCCAGGCACCAAAATGCGATCTTTAGAAGGAATACCGTGCACTACTTCATCATTGATGGATGAACAAATGGTGTGCTGGTAACCAGCCACTAATTTGAAATTACTTGTTGCACCAAAGGACTGAATAGTTCTCTCGGCCACTGCATCAAGTTCTAAAGTTGAGACACCTGGCCTAATGGCTTCTTTGACTGCCTGCAAAGCAGCTGCCGTAATCAGACCTGCTTCACGCATAAGCAGAATCTCTGAATCTGATTTATGCGAAATACGTTCGCGCGCCATTAGTTAGCCGGGCTAAGTCCGAGTTTAGTTAGAGCGTTAAGTATTCTCTCGGTAACCTCTGCTACCTGACTCAAACCATCAATCTCAATTACTTTGCCTCGAGCTGAATAGATTTCCACCAAAGGTTTGGTCTGCTCTTGATAAAGATTTTGACGATGACGAATAACTTCTTCGGTATCATCGGTACGATTCTGCTGGGTTGAACGATTAAGCAGTCTTTTTACCAATTCGTCGATATCTGTGGTTAGCAAAATAACAGCGTCAAGTTCTTGGCCACCGGATAACAGAATGTCATCTAGTTCTAAAACCTGATCACACGTTCTTGGATAACCATCAAGCAGGAAACCCTTTTGGGCATCTGGTTGGCTTAGTCGGTCTCTAACCAAATCGTTAGTTAAAGAATCTGGAACATACTCGCCTTTATCCATAAAAGATTTGGCTTGTAATCCTAGAGCGGTTTCGGCTTTGACGTTAGCGCGAAAGATATCCCCTGTTGAAATAGCAGGGATACCGTAAGCCTGAGCAAGTAGTGCAGCTTGAGTTCCCTTGCCGGCACCCGGAGGGCCGATCAAGAGAAAGCGGCTCACTTCAGAAGGCCTTCGTAGTTACGCTGCTGCATCTGGGCTGAGATCTGCTTCACAGTCTCAAGACCAACACCAACGATAATCAAGATCGAGGTTCCACCGAACGGGAAGTTCTGGTTAGCGTTCAAGAGGTTCAAAGCTAAAAGAGGAATCAGAGCAACCAACCCTAGATAAAGCGCACCAGGCAGAGTGATTCTGCTCAAAACATACTCAAGGTATTCAGTGGTTGGCTTACCAGCACGAATACCAGGAATAAAGCCACCATACTGCTTCATGTTCTCAGACACTTCTTCAGGGTTGAACGTGATTGAAACATAGAAGTATGTGAAGGCAATGATCAGTAAGAAATACATAAGCATGTATAGCGGGTGATCACCTTTGGTTAGGTTGTTGTTGATCCAAATAACCCATTCAGAAATCTTTCCATTCTTATCTGGACCATTGAACTGAGCAATCAGGCCAGGAAGATATAGAAGGCTAGATGCAAAGATAACTGGAACAACACCGGCCATGTTCACCTTGATAGGTAAATATGTTGCCTGGCCACCGTAGGTTCGCTTACCAACCATGCGTTTTGCATACTGAACTGGAATTCTTCGCTGAGACTGCTCAACCAAGATAACCAAAAGGATAATCACGATACCAACCAGGATTACACCAAGCAGAGTCTGAGGGCCTTTAGTCTGTGCGATAGAGCCAAGGCTTGAAGGGAAACGAGCCGCGATAGATGTGAAAATCAACAAAGACATACCGTTACCGATACCGTGCTCGGTTACCAATTCTGCCAACCACATGATCATTCCGGTACCGGCTGTCATGGTGATAACCATCAGTGAGATAGCCCACCAAGAGTTGTCACTGAAAACGTTGCTAGCACAGTTAGAACCAAACAATGCGCCCTGTCTTGCAACAGCAATCAAAGTTGTTGACTGCAAAAGACCTAGAGCGATAGTTAGGTAACGAGTGTATTGGGTTAGCTTTGCCTGACCTGATTGACCCTCTTTGTAAAGAGTTTCAAAGCGAGGAATAACAACACGAAGAAGCTGAGTGATAATCGATGCCGTGATGTAAGGCATGATACCTAGAGCAAAGATCGAAAGCTGCAATAAAGCACCACCGGAGAACAAGTTCACCAGTTCGTAAATACCCGAAGTGCTAGTTGCACCATTGTTCAAACACTGTTGAACGTTGGCGAAGTTAACAAATGGAGCAGGGATGAAAGATCCCAAACGATAGATGGCAACAATAGCTAGTGTGAACAACAGCTTGTTACGCAGATCTGGCGTGGTGAAAGCACGTTTGATTGCACTAAACATTACTTTGCCTCCTGTGGCTTAGTTCGGTTTATTACTCGGTAACAGATCCGCCGGCTGCCAGAATCTTTGCCTTTGCAGACTCTGAAACTTTATCAACCTTGACGTCTAGTTTAACGGTTGTCTCGCCTTGGCCAAGAACCTTGACCTTCTCATTCTTGCGAACAGCGCCCTTAGCAACCAAAGAAGCTATAGTAACTTCGCCACCCTGAGGGAAAAGCTCGACTAGAGACTCGATGTTAACTACCTGGTACTCGACTCTGAACGGGTTCTTGAATCCACGAAGCTTAGGAGTTCTCATTACTAGTCGAACACCACCACCTTCGAAACCTGGACGAACCTGGTAACGAGCCTTAGTACCCTTGGTACCACGACCTGAAGTCTTACCCTTAGATGCCTCACCGCGACCAACACGGGTGCGGTCTTTCTTGGCTCCAGGAGCTGGACGAAGGTGGTGCAACTTGAGAAGATTGCTCTTCTCCTGAGGTGCAACGAACTTCTTAGCTACAACCTTCTCAGCTGCGGCCTTCTTTGTTACAGTCTTTTCAACTACAGGCTTTTCAGCCACAGTCTTCTTTTCTTCTGCCATTAGTTGATCTCCTCAACCTTAACTAGGTGTGCTACTGCACGAACTAGCCCACGCAAAACTAGGCTATCTTCCTTGACAACAATGTCGCCAATTCTTTTTAGACCAAGTGTGCGAAGGGAATCGCGCTGACGTTGGCTGTTGCCAACACCACTCTTAACTTGAGTTACTTTCAAACGAGCCGCCATGATTAGGCACCTGCCTTAGCTGCTTCTTTGGCTGCGGCTTGAGCACGAAGAAGACCCTTAGGTGCAACTTCTTCAAGCGTTAGACCACGACGAGCGGCAACTGCTGAAGGCTCTTCAAGCTGCTTCAAAGCTGCTACTGTCGCATGAACAATGTTGATTGTGTTTGATGATCCCAATGACTTAGAAAGTACATCGTTCACTCCAGCACATTCCAAAACAGCACGAACTGGACCACCGGCGATAACACCGGTACCAGCAGCTGCTGGACGAAGCAAAACAACACCTGCTGCTGCTTCACCTTGAACTGGGTGAGGAATAGTTCCACCGATTCTAGGAACACGGAAGAAAGACTTCTTAGCCTCTTCAACGCCCTTAGCAATAGCGGCTGGAACTTCTTTAGCCTTACCGTAACCAACGCCAACCATACCGTTACCGTCACCAACAACAACTAGTGCTGTGAATGAGAAACGACGACCACCCTGGACCACCTTTGATACACGGTTGATAGCAACCACGCGCTCTAGGAAAGCACTCTTGGTGTCTTCACGGTCACGACGCTCACCACGAGGTGCGCGTTCACGTGAACCACGACGAGCATCGCGCTCGTTGGTCTCAGTTGCTACAGCAGTTACAGCTGCAACGTTTTCAGTTGACTCAGTAGACAACTCTTGCTCCTTGTTTTCGTTACTCACAGAACCAACCCACCTTCACGTGCACCATCGGCAATTGCAGCGACACGACCGGCATACTTGTTACCACCGCGGTCGAAAACAACCTCAGAGATACCAGCAGCTTTAGCGCGCTCGGCTAGCAAAAGACCAACAGCTTTAGATTTAGCTGACTTGTCGTCAGATGACTTACGTAGATCAGCTTCCATGGTTGAAGCAGAAGCTAGAGTGTGACCCTTAGCATCGTCAACGATCTGAACGAATACGTGACGAGCCGAACGAGTTACCACTAGACGAGGACGAGATGCGGTTCCCTCAATCTTCTTGCGAAGACGTGCGTGACGACGACCACGAGCGGCTGATTTGCTCTTACCGCGAGTTCTTGGAGTTAGTCCCATGATTACTTACCTGACTTTCCGGCCTTGCGACGAACAACTTCGCCGGCGTAACGAACACCCTTGCCCTTGTAAGGCTCTGGCTTGCGTAGCTTACGTAGGTTAGCTGCAACCTCACCAACCGCTTGCTTGTCGATTCCAACAACAGTGATCTTGGTGTTACCTTCGACCTGGAAAGTAATTCCAACTGGAGGCTCAACCAAGATTGGGTGAGAGTAACCAAGAGCAAACTCGAGAGCCTGACCCTTAGCTGTTACACGGTAACCAGTACCAACAATTTCTAGACCTTTACTAAATCCTTTAGTAACACCTTCGATGTTGTTAGCAATAAGTGTTCTAGTTAGACCATGCAGTGAACGAGAGTCTCTCTCGTCGTCTGGACGGGCAACCAAAATAGTGCTGTCTTCAATGACAACAGTGATCGGAGACGGAACAATATGGTTCAAGGTTCCCTTAGGGCCTTTAACCTCGATGTTCGCTCCATCAATCTTTACTTCGACTCCAGATGGAATCGAGATAGGCATTTTTCCAATACGTGACATTGTCGATTACCAAACGTAGGCGATAACTTCTCCGCCCACACCTTTCTTGGCTGCTTGACGGTCAGTTAGAAGACCTGAAGATGTGGACAAGATTGCAATACCCAAGCCACCAAGAACACGAGGGACTTCGTTTGATTTGGCGTAAACACGCAAACCAGGCTTAGAAACGCGCTTGATGCCAGAGATTGAACGCTCACGGTTAGGGCCATACTTTAGCTCAACGTTTAGAGTCTTACCGACCTCTGCGTCAAGAACCTTAACTGATGCGATGTAACCTTCAGACTTTAGAATCTCTGCGATGTTTGCCTTTAGCTTGCTGTAAGGCAAACTAATCTCCTCGTGAAACGCTGAGTTGGCATTGCGCAGCCGGGTCAGGAAGTCTGCTACCGGATCTGTCATTGTCATTTGTTATTTATTCCTTTTCTTGTCGGTTTCTGAAAGCTTTTCGAGCAAACAGACCTATCCAATTAGTTAGTTGTCATCTTTCGACTTGAAAGGAAAACCTAGAGCTACCAAAAGTGCTCTACCTTCGTCGTCGTTAGAAGCTGTGGTTACCAAGGTGATATCCATACCGCGTGGGCGGTCGATACTGTCTTGGTTGATTTCGTGGAACATAGACTGCTCGTTCAAACCAAAGGTGTAATTACCCTTGCCATCGAACTGCTTGTCTGAAAGACCACGGAAGTCACGGATACGTGGAAGCGATAGCGACAAAAGTCTGTCTAGGAATTCCCACATTCTGTCGCCACGCAAAGTTACGTGGGCACCAATCGGCTGACCTTCACGAAGCTTGAACTGCGCAATTGACTTACGGGCCAAGTTAACCTGAGGCTTCTGACCAGTAATTGCAGTTAGATCCTTGATTGCGAATTCGATTAGCTTGCCATCTTTAGCAGCGTCACCAACACCCATGTTGACCACGATTTTTGTCAAACCTGGAACCTGGTTCACGTTCTTGAAAGCAAACGTTGTGAACAGTTCCGGCTTAATCTCGCTCTTGTATCTCGCCTTTAGGCGAGGCTCAACTTTAACATCAGCCATTAGATTTCCTTACCTGACTTCTTAGCAATACGAGTACGAACAGTCTTCGTCTTGCCATTCTTGGTTACAGTCTCAACCTTGCTACCAAGACGAGTTGCGCTCTTAGTGCCTGGGTCAATTAGAGCAACGTTAGAAATGTGAATCGGAGCTGGCTCAGTTACGATACCGCCATCTTTCACACCACGAGCGTTCTCAGTAACACGAACGTGCTTCTTGACTAGGTTCAGTCCGTCAACCACAACGCGGTTCTTCTCTTTGTCAACTGACAAAACGGTTCCGGTCTTACCTTTATCTCCACCACGAGCAGCCGAAGCTCCTGTGATCAGGATTACAGTGTCACCTTTTTTAATGCTGGCCATGATTAAATAACCTCCGGTGCTAGCGAAATGATCTTCATGAACTTCTTATCGCGAAGCTCACGACCAACTGGACCAAAAATACGGGTTCCCTGAGGTTCGCCGTCTTTCTTGATAATTACAGCTGCGTTCTCATCGAACTTGATGTATGAGCCGTCAGCACGACGAACTTCCTTAGTGGTACGAACGATAACTGCCTTTACGACATCACCCTTCTTTACGCTGCCACCAGGAATAGCGTCTTTGACTGTAGCAACGACAACATCACCTAGGCTCGCGTAACGACGTCCTGAACCACCCAAGATACGGATAGCTAGAAGTTCTTTGGCGCCGGTGTTGTCGGCAACCTTCATTCTGGATTCTTGTTGAAGCATTTCTTATCTCCTACTTAGCCTTCTCAACGATCTCAACTAGGCGCCAGCGCTTAGTTGCAGAAAGTGGACGGGTCTCGTGAATGATGACTAAGTCGCCGATGCCAGCACTGTTTGCTTCATCGTGAGCCTTGATCTTGGTGGTGCGGCGGATAACCTTGCCGTAAAGCGGGTGCTTCACACGGTCTTCAACCTCAACAACGATGGTCTTATTCATCTTGTCGCTAACAACGTAGCCACGACGGATCTTACGATCTCCGCGATCTAGTGTGGTTTCAACTTCAGCCATGATTATGCCTCCTCAGTTTCAGCAGCCGCTTCGGTTGCCTTAGATTTGCTTGCAGTCTTCTTGACTGGAGCCGCAGCAATAACTGCACGAATACCTAGTTCACGCTCACGAAGAACGGTATAGATACGAGCGATGTCACGCTTAACAGCTTTGATACGACCGTGGCTTTCAAGCTGACCGGTAGCTGACTGGAAGCGAAGGTTGAACAATTCATCCTTAGCCTTCTTAAGCTCTTCGACCAAAATTGAATCCTCAATTGCATCTAAAGATTCTGGGGTTAGGTTTTTAGAACCAATCATTATGCGTCACCTTCTTCACGCTTGATAATGCGAGCCTTAAGCGGAAGCTTGTGAATCGCACGAGTCATAGCTTCACGAGCTACTTCCTCAGTAACACCAGAAAGTTCAAAAATAACTCGACCTGGCTTGACGTTAGCTATCCACCACTCAGGTGAACCCTTACCGGAACCCATACGAGTTTCAGCAGGCTTCTTGGTTAGCGGACGGTCAGGGAAGATGTTAATCCAAACCTTTCCACCACGCTTGATGTGACGAGTCATAGCAATACGTGCAGCTTCGATCTGACGGTTAGTAACGTATGCAGGAGTTAGAGCCTGAACACCCCACTCACCGAAAGAAACCTTAGTTCCACCAGAAGCAGCACCAGTACGCTTTGGGTGGTGTTGTTTACGGTGTTTAACCTTGCGTGGAATCAACATGTTTATGCCTCAACCTTCTCAGCGTCCTTTGGACGACGGCCGCCACGGCCTTCGCGGTCAGAACGAACTGGCTTAGCGTTAGCTTGCTCACGCGCTAACTCTTTGTTTGTGATGTCACCCTTGTAAATCCAAACCTTCACACCGATACGACCGAAAGTGGTCTTAGCTTCATAGAAGCCGTAATCGATGTTGGCACGGAGAGTGTGTAGCGGAACTCGACCTTGACGGTAGAACTCTGAACGGCTCATTTCTGCGCCACCTAGACGACCAGAACACTGAACACGGATACCTTTAGCACCCTGACGCTCAGCACCCTGCATTCCCTTACGCATAGCGCGACGGAAAGCAACACGTGCAGCAAGCTGTTCAGCAATACCTTGAGCTACTAGCTGTGCATCCATTTCAGGGTTTTTAACCTCAAGGATGTTTAGCTGTATCTGCTTGTTGGTTAGCTTCTCTAGATCTGAACGGATAGCTTCAGCAGCTTCACCGCGACGACCAATAACTAGGCCTGGACGAGCTGTGTGAATGTCAATGCGAACACGGTCACGAGTTCTTTCGATCTCGATGTGTGACACACCGGCACGGTCTAGGCGCTGGGTTAGTAGCTGACGGATACGAATATCTTCAGCAACATAGTCCTTGTAACGCTGACCTAACTTGGTTGAATCAGAGAACCAACGTGAACGGTGGTCGGTTGTGATACCTAGTCTGAAACCGTATGGGTTTACTTTTTGACCCATTACTTGTTCCTCGCCTTCTGTGCATTCGCCTTAGCGACGATCTCGTCTGGAGTTGAAACGACAACTGTGATGTGACAGGTGCGCTTCAAGATTTGTGCTGCCCGACCCTGAGCTCGTGGCATAAAACGCTTCATGGTGACACCTTCATCAACGAAAGCAGCTGAAATAATCAGGTCGCTCTCATCGAAACGAACGTTAGTTGCTTCAGCTTTAACTCTTGCGTTAGCAACAGCTGATGCAATCAACTTGTTCACTGGCTCAGCTGCAGCCTGTGGAGCAAACTTCATCAGAGCAAGCGCTTCTTCAGCACTCTTGCCACGAATCAAGTCGACAACACGACGAGCCTTCTGCGGTGTAATGCGAACACTACGTAATTTTGCGATAGCTTCCATGATTACTTCCTGCGACCCTTCTTGTCATCCTTCACGTGACCACGGAAGGTGCGAGTAGGTGCGAATTCACCAAGCTTGTGACCAACCATGGTCTCAGTGATGAAAACTGGGATGTGCTTACGACCGTCGTGAACAGCGATGGTGTGACCCAACATTGCTGGAACGATCATTGAGCGGCGTGACCAGGTCTTGATCACGTTCTTGCTGTTAGCCTCATTTTGCTTAGCAACCTTTTGGAATAGGTGCTCATCAACGAATGGGCCCTTCTTTAAACTTCTTGGCATATTCTTCTAGCTCCTACTAGTGGCTTCCACGTGGACGACGGCGAACAATCATTTTGTCGCTTGGCAACTTCTTCTTACGAGTACGGCCTTCAGCTTGACCCCAAGGAGTCACTGGGTGACGTCCACCAGAAGTCTTACCTTCACCACCACCGTGAGGGTGATCAACCGGGTTCATCGCAACACCACGAACAGTCGGGCGAACACCCTTCCAACGCATACGGCCGGCCTTACCCCAGTTGATGTTTGACTGCTCAGCGTTACCAACTTCACCGATGGTTGCGCGGCAACGAGCATCGACGTTACGGATTTCACCTGAAGGCAAACGTAGCTGAGCCATACCGCCATCTTTAGCAACCAGACGAATAGAAGCTCCAGCTGAACGACCCATCTTTGCTCCACCGCCTGGCTTTAGCTCGATAGCGTGAATTACTGTTCCAACCGGAATGTTCTTCAAAGGAAGAGCATTACCTGGCTTGATGTCAGCGTTAGGACCTTGTTCGATCTTGTCGCCCTGCTTTAGCTTTGCTGGAGCGATGATGTAACGCTTCTCTCCGTCTGCGTAATGCAATAAAGCAATACGAGCAGTACGGTTTGGATCATATTCAATGTGCGCAACAGTTGCTGGAACACCATCTTTATCGTGACGACGGAAATCGATTACGCGATACTGACGCTTGTGTCCACCACCGATGTGACGAGTGGTGATGCGACCTGAAGCGTTACGACCACCAGTTTTTGGTAGCGGACGCAACAGAGACTTCTCAGGGGTGGTGCGAGTGATCTCAGCAAAGTCTGAAACTGAAGATCCTCTACGACCTGGAGTCGTTGGCTTGTATTTACGAATACCCATAAGTTATCTCTGCCTTATCCGATGTTGCTAAACAGGTCGATGGAACCACTCTTCAGAGTGATGATTGCGCGCTTGGTGTCCTTACGCTTGCCAACACCAAACTTGGTGCGCTGCGTCTTACCAATACGGTTCAAAGTGTTAACCGAAGCAACCTTGACGTTGAAAATAACTTCAATAGCCTGCTTAATTTCAGTTTTGTTTGAACGTGGGTCAACTTCGAAGGTGTACTTACCCTGATCAATCAGGTTGTATGACTTCTCGGAAACTACTGGACGAAAAATAATGTCACGTGGGTTCTTAGATGTTTCAGTCATTTTTACGCCTCCTTCTTTGAGTTAGCAATGAACTCTTCGATAGCTGACTTAGTGAAAACTAAATCGTCTGAATTCAAAATGTCATATGCGTTTAGCTGGTCAACCGGAATAACGTGAACATTGTTCAAGTTACGAAGTGATAGGTAACTAACTTCATCAGTTCTGTCTAGAACAACCAAAACATTCTTCTGCTTGGTGAACTTTGCAAGATAAGCCTGAGCTGCCTTAGTCGAAGGCTTCTCACCCAGTGACAAAGATTCAACAACGTGTAGACGGTTGTTACGAACTCTGTCGGTAAGCGCCTGCAAGGTTGCAGCCTTGATCATTTTCTTAGGAGTTCTCTGGTCATAGTCACGAGGCTTAGGACCGTGAGTAACATAACCACCGCGCATCTGCGGAGCACGAAGTGAACCTTGACGGGCACGACCTGTTCCCTTCTGAGCGAAAGGCTTCTTACCGGTACCAGAAACTTCACCGTGACGCTTAGTTGACTGGGTGCCCTGACGAGCAGCAGCCATCTGAGCTACAACAACCTGGTGAACCAAAGGAACACTGATGTTTACATCGAAAAGGTTCTTGTCTAGTTCAACTGAACCAGCCTTGTTACCTTGGATGTCTAGAACGTCTACGTTAGCCATTTGGATTACGCACCCTTCTTAACTGCATTGCGAACAAAAACCAAAGAACCTTTAGATCCTGGAACTGCACCCTTGATAAGTAGCAGACCCTTCTCAACATCGATACCGTGAATAGTTAGGTTCAGAGTTGTTACTCTGTCCTGACCCATACGACCAGCCATGCGGCTTCCCTTGAATACACGACCTGGAGAGGTACCTGCACCAATCGAACCTGGCTTACGGTGGTTACGGTGTGAACCGTGAGAAGCACCAACACCGTGGAAACCGTGACGCTTCATGTGACCGGCAAAACCTTTACCTTTGCTGGTTCCAACAACATCAACGAACATGCCAAGCTCAAAAAGCTCAACACCAAGTTCTTGACCGACGGTGTAAGAATCTGCATCAGCAGTTCTAATCTCAGCTAAGACACGACGTGGAGTAACTCCAGCCTTTTCGAATTGACCAGCGTCAGGCTTGTTAACCTTGCGTGGATCAATCGCACCATAGGCAACCTGAATAGCTGTGTAGCCATCTGTGTCCATGTTCTTAATCTGAGTAATAACATTTGAGCCTGCTTCAACAACAGTGATAGGAATCATCTTGTTGTTGGCATCCCAAGCCTGAGTCATACCAAGCTTGCGGCCCAGTATTCCCTTTACATTACGTGTGATAGTCATCGGTTCTTCCTTAGAGCTTGATCTCGATGTTTACATCTGCAGGAAGGTCGAGACGCATCAATGAGTCAACTGCCTTAGGAGTTGGGTTGATGATATCGATCAAGCGCTTGTGGGTGCGCATCTCGAAGTGCTCGCGACTGTCCTTGTATTTATGCGGTGAACGAATCACAGCAATAACATTCTTTTCGGTAGGTAGTGGTACAGGACCAACAACCTGTGCACCGGCACGGGTAACGGTGTCAACGATCTTACGCGCCGATGAATCGATGACCTCGTGGTCGTACGACTTTAGTCGGATGCGGATCTTTTGATCTGCCATTATGACT
>Ga0114964_10002604_pt1 | contig 12514 bp, 13 predicted proteins | sample C_131016_MF_Meta_FD_92638 | JGI IMG/M metagenome (GOLD analysis project Ga0114964, IMG submission 92638) | Freshwater microbial communities from Lake Croche, Canada to study carbon cycling - C_131016_MF_MetaG | ecosystem: Environmental > Aquatic > Freshwater > Lake | place: Lake Croche, Canada... | reverse complement strand
GTGATCCATGTGATGGGCATGTATTTTTTGAGGCCGCCCATGTAGCGAATGTCTTGGTTGTGGTGCACCCCCATGATGACCGAGCCTGCGGCCAAAAAGAGTAGCGCCTTGAAAAAAGCGTGCGTCATCAAGTGAAAGATGGCGATGGGGTAAGCCGACACCCCAAGAGCGACCGTCATGTAGCCCAATTGGGACAGTGTGGAATAAGCCACAACGCGCTTGATATCGTTTTGAATGATGCCCAAAAACCCCATGAACAGTGCCGTGATGGCCCCCACCACCAGCACCAAGTTCAAGGCCGTGTCGCTCAGTTCAAAATAGGGTGACAAGCGAGAGACCATGAAAATACCAGCGGTGACCATGGTGGCTGCGTGAATCAAGGCGGAAATGGGTGTTGGGCCTTCCATCGAATCGGGCAACCACACATGAAGTGGGAACTGCGCACTCTTGCCCATGGCACCCACAAAAAGACAGATGCACACGACACTCAGGAGCGACCAATGGGTTCCCGGCAACACCAAGGCTGTGAGCTCCGTGGATTTGGCAAAAATTTCGGTGTAATTCAAACTCCCCGTGTACGCCACGATCAAACCAATCCCGAGAATGAAGCCAAAGTCTCCCACGCGGTTGACCAAAAATGCCTTCATGTTGGCAAACACAGCGCTTGGTTTATTGAACCAAAATCCGATGAGGAGGTAAGAGACCAATCCAACGCCTTCCCAACCAAAGAAGAGTTGCAGCAAATTGTTGCTCATCACCAGCATCAGCATGGCAAATGTGAACAAGGAGATGTAAGCAAAAAAACGGTTGTAGCCCTCGTCTTCTTCCATGTAGCCCATGGTGTAGATGTGCACCATCAAGGAGACAAAGGTCACCACACACATCATGAGCGAGGACAGACCATCAATCAAAAAGCCCACTTCCATGTTGAGTGAACCGATTTGCATCCAAGAGTAGAGCGTCTCTTCATACCGCTCCCCCGTGGTACTCACCACCCACAATGTCCATGCGGACAACACAAAGGAGACAAAAACGCCCAAGATGGCCAGACAGTGACTGGCGCGACGACCCAGCACATTTCCACCCAGGCTCGTCCCCCAAAGACCCACCAAAAAAGCACCCACCAGTGGGGCCAGGGCCGCGAGCAGCAAAAGATGAATATTAAGGTGTGGACTCATGAACAAAGGGGCCATGTTGGTTGGGTAGGCTTAGGGCTGAAGGCTAGAGACTTTAAAAGTTGAGTGAAAATGAAGGAATGGAGCTGGCTTCGAGTTGAACAGCCATTTAGCCTTTGAGGGTATTGAGCTCATCGACATGAATGGTGGAACGGTTTCTAAAGAGCAAAACCAAAATGGCCAAACCGATGGCCGACTCTGCCGCAGCCACCGTCAAGATGAAGAACACAAAGACTTGGCCTTGGATGTCGTTCAAGTAATGCGAGAACGCAACAAAATTCATATTCACCGCCAAGAGCATGAGCTCAATGGCCATGAGGATGACGATGATGTTCTTGCGGTTGAGAAATATCCCCGTGACTGACAAAGCAAACAAAATGGCACCCAAGGTGAGGTAGTGTCCAAGCGTGATGTTCATTTTTTCTCCTCCACCAATGGGGCCTTGACTGGGTCCACGATCTCAGGAACCACCGACTTCATTTTGACCAAGCGCACGCGGTCTTGGGGCTGAACACGAATTTGCTCTGACGGATCTTGGAACTTGCTGTCTTTGCGTTTTCTCAGTGTCAGCGCAATGGCTGCGATGATGGCGACCAGCAAAATCACAGCAGCAAGTTCCAAGGGATAGAGAAACTCGGTGTACAAGGCAATCCCCAGGGCTTGGGTGTTGGGTACCGTTGCTGCAGTGCCACCGAGCGCATGCGCTGGTTGGCTCAAGCGAAATCCACCCATGAGGACGGCGGTCAATTCAAGCGCCACGACAGCCCCCAAGGTGGCGGCCAAATGAAAGTTGCGCCAAAAGCCTTTTCGCAAACTCTCCAAATCAACATCAAGCATCATCACCACAAACAAAAACAGCACCATCACCGCACCCACGTACACCAACACCAAGGTGATGGACAAAAACTCAGCCTCGAGCAGCATCCAGATTCCAGAGGCCTGAAAAAAGCTCAACACCAAAAAAAGCGCCGCGTGCACTGGGTTGCTCACCGTGATCACACGGAAAGCAGCAAACAGCAAAATCGCTGAGAAAACGTAAAAAAGGACGGCTTGTGGATACATGCTGTGAAGTTGGTTGGAGGTGCGGTACTGGGTGCTTTGCGTTGAGGACTTGGCGTTCAGTGTTTAACGGTAAGGCGCATCGGCAGCCTTCAATCGTGCAATTTCGCCCTCGTATCGATCCCCAACGGCCAAGAGCATCTCCTTGGTGAAGTACAAGTCCCCACGTTTTTCACCGTGGTATTCAAATATATGCGTCTCCACAATTGAATCGACTGGACAACTCTCTTCACAAAATCCACAAAATATACATTTCGTCAAATCGATGTCGTAGCGCGACGTGCGCCGTGTGCCGTCGTCCCTCAACTCAGACTCGATGGTGATCGCCATGGCAGGACAAACCGCTTCACACAATTTACAGGCAATGCAGCGCTCTTCCCCGTTTTCATAACGCCTGAGCGCATGCAAGCCCCTAAAGCGTGGACTGGCGGGCGTCTTTTCTTCGGGAAATTGAATGGTGATCTTGCGCGCAAACATATATTTGCCAGTGAGCGCCATGCCTTTGAAGAGCTCCAAGAGCAAAAAGCTCGAGAGAAAGTCACGCCAAGAAAATTCCAAGCGTTTGGTGGGCAGAGTCATCGTATTCATGCGCAATGCATCCTATTTACTTTCAATTCCAAATATTCCAGGGCGTTTGCATCCAAAGACCCACCACCACCAACCACACCAAGGTGATGGGGATGAAGATCTTCCAGCCCAAACGCATGATTTGGTCATAGCGAAACCGAGGAAAGGTCGCGCGCACCCAAAGAAAGAGGGTGACCACAACAAAAGTTTTCAGCCCCAACCAAATCCATCCCGGCACCCAGTCGAGGAAGGCCAATGGCGAGAGCCATCCACCGAGGAACATCAAAACAGCCAACATCGAGACCAAAATCATGTTGGCGTATTCGGCCAAAAAGAACATGGCAAAGGACATGCCCGAATACTCAATCATGTGACCTGCAACAATTTCCGACTCACCCTCGACCACGTCAAAAGGATGGCGATTGGTCTCCGCCAAGCCGGAGATGAAATACACCACAAAAATCGGCAACAAAGGCAACCAATTCCATGACAAAAAGCCAATCCCATGCGCTGCAAAAAATCCTTGACCTTGAACACCGACGATGGTGCTCAAATTCAATGATCCCGAGACCATCAAAACCACCACCAGACAAAAGCCCATCGCAATCTCATAACTTACCATTTGTGCAGAGGCCCTCATGGCCCCCAAAAATGCGTATTTTGAATTCGAGGCCCACCCGGCAATGATGACCCCATACACTTCAAGCGAAGTGATGGCCATCAGAAATAAAAGGCCAGCGTTCACATTGGCCAAGGCCACGTCAGGGCCAAAGGGCACCACCGCCCAGGCCGCCAAAGCGGGCATGATGGTCATGATCGGGCCCAGCAAAAAAAGCCCCGTGTGGGCTCGGGTGGGCACAATGATCTCTTTGGTCAAGAGCTTGAGCGCATCGGCAATCGGCTGCAATAGACCAAAGGGGCCGGTGCGGTTGGGACCGACTCGAATTTGGGTAAAGCCAATGCCTTTGCGCTCCCACAAGGTCAAATACGCCACGCACCCCATGAGCGGCAAAAGCAGGACCACAATTTTGATCAAATTCCAGATCACTGGCCAAGCCAGTTGCTTCCACCACCCGAGTTGGATGGCCTCAAGCCCGGTGTTGTAGAAGAAATCGATCATGGCGTCATACCCCCACTCGCGCATCGTGAGTGGATTGCAACGCAGGAGAGCGCCTCACCAATCCATCCAAGGCCAAGCTTGCTGCCACACAGGGCTCTTCCAAGGCCAAAGAATAGTCACCTGAGGGCACGAGTGCACTGTCGTTGCAGAGCTGGCTTGCGAGACTTGGCAAACTTTGGTCCATGAGCACTCTCAACTCATCAATTGTTTCGAACTCAAAGCCAGGCAAGTCGAGCATGTTGGCCATGACGCGCAAAATTTTCCACAAGGCTCGCGTCTCTTGGAGCGGCCTCACCACCGCATGAAAGCTCTGAGACAGGCCCTCGGTGTTGACAAAAGACCCTGGCGTTTCGGTAAAAGGTGCCATGGGCAAGAGGACGTCGCTGTAATCCATGTTGGTCTTGAAGGGTGAGAGCGTGACCACCAAATCCATCGTACTCAAAGCCTGCAAGGCTTTGGCCGGCTGAGCGCAATCGTGCTCGGGCTCTAAATTCATGAGGATCATGGCCTTCAGTGCACCTGGCTCCAACATTTGCTGAACATTCAAGCCACCCAAGGACTGCTCGGGTCTGGCCTTGACCCATTGGGCACCCACGGTGTTGGCACTCTCACCAAGCACGCCTGATTTTGCGCCAGTCAGTTGGGCCAACGCATTGATCCAACTCAACAATTCGTTGTAGCGCGGGTGGTGTACAGCGGCGTTGCCGAGCAAGATGATTTTTCGCTCGCCACTGAGCAAAGCTTGGGCCATGGGGCGCAATGCATCGCTCACCTGCCCCAGTCCGAAGGGCGCAGCTTTAGAGCACTCTTGGGCCACAGTGGCGCACAAATTGGCCAGGCATTCAACCCAGTCTTGTGCACCTTGTACCCAATCGTAGGCCACAGGCATCGCCCAATCAGAGGTTTTGGCATTGAGACTCAATACTTGCCCACCGTGCCGAATGGCATAACGCAGGCGTTGCGCCAACAGGGGATGGTCTTTGCGAATATTGCCACCCACGACCAGCACGGTCTCCATGAGAGAGAGGTCTTGGATGGCACAACCGAGCCAATTCACCTGTGCGTTGTCTTGAAAGTCTGCGTGCCTGAGTCTGGCGTCTATATTTTCGCTGCCCATAGCGCGAAGCAACTTGGCCCCCAAAAACAACTCTTCCGTGGTGTTGTGGGGCGACATCAAGGCACCAATGGACTTGGCGCCAGCTTTTTGAGTGATGTCTTTCAATGCATCGGTCACAAAACTCAAAGCGGTGTTCCAGTCCACCTCGTGCCACACGCCGGCTTGTTTGATCATGGGCGTGGTGAGCCTGTCGCTTGAGTCAAGGGCCTCATAAGAGAACCGATCTCGATCCGCAATCCAACACTCATTGATCGCTTCATTTTCCAGTGGGACCACACGCATGACTTTGTGGTTTTTGACTTGCATGATCAAATTCGTGCCCGTCGAGTCATGGGGACTGACCGATTTGCGCCGCCCAAGCGCCCAAGTTCTGGCCTGGTAACGAAAAGGTTTGCTGGTCAAGGCGCCAACTGGGCAGATGTCGATCATATTGCCCGACAGCTCAGAATCCACCGACATGCCCACAAAGCTTTCTATCTCAGCGTGCTCACCACGGTGGGTAAATCCCAGTTCCTGATAGCCTGCCACCTCTACGCCAAAGCGCACACAGCGGGTGCAATGGATGCACCGACTCATCTCTTGCATGCTGATCAAGGGACCCGCTTCCTTGTGAAACACCACGCGTTTTTCTTCTTGGTAGCGGGACGCAGCACCGCCATACCCCACCGCCAAGTCTTGCAGTTGACACTCACCGCCTTGATCACAAATGGGACAATCGAGCGGGTGATTGATGAGCAAGAACTCCATCACAGATTTTTGCGCTTGGAGAGCTTTTTTACTTTGCGTCCTGACAATCATGCCTTGCGTCACCGGGGTGGCACAAGCTGGAAGTGGTTTGGCGGCCTTGTCCACATCGACCAAGCACATGCGACAGTTCGCGGCGATGCTGAGTTTTTTGTGATAACAAAAATGCGGAACATAGGTGCCCGCGGCCTCGGCGGCATGCATGATCATGCTGCCTTCACTCACTTCGACGGTTTTGTCATCAATTTGTACTTCAACCATGATCACAGCCCATGTTCAACGCTCACACCATCTAAACAACGTTTGTGCACAATGTGGTGCTCAAACTCAGGGCGAAAATGCTTGAGCATGCCTTGCACAGGCATGGCCGCAGCATCACCCAAAGCACAAATGGTTCGACCAGAAATGTTCGCAGTCAAAGAATCCAAGAGCGCCAAATCACCCTCTTGGCCTTGACCATTTTCAATTCGCTCGATCACCCGCCACAACCATCCCGTTCCCTCGCGACAAGGGGTGCACTGACCGCAAGATTCATGCATGTAAAAGGCACTCAATCTCAGCAGGCACTTCACCATGCAACGACGCTCATCCATCACGATCACAGCACCCGAGCCCAACATGGAGCCCGCCTTGGCAATGGAGTCGTAGTCCATGGTGAGGTCCATCATGATGTGACCTGGCACCACCGGCGCCGAGCTCCCACCGGGGATCACCGCTTTCAATGAACGACCGCCACTCACACCACCAGCGAGTTCCAACAATTTGGAGAACGGCGTGCCCAAGGGGATTTCATAGTTGCCAGGGCGCTCAACGTCCCCACTGACTGAAAATATCTTGGTGCCACCGTTGTTGGGTTTGCCCGCAGCCAAATACGCTGGCGCACCGTTTCTGATGATCCAGGGCACAGCCGCATAGGTTTCCGTGTTGTTGATGTTGGTGGGCTTGGCATACAAACCAAAACTGGCGGGGTACGGCGGCTTAAAGCGCGGTTGGCCTTTCTTGCCCTCCAAAGACTCCAAGAGGGCCGTCTCTTCACCACAAATGTAAGCACCAAAGCCATGAACCGCATGCAATTGAAATGAGAACGAACTGCCCATGATGCCTTGGCCCAAATAACCTTTGCTGCGGGCTTGGCTGAGCGCTTCTTCAAACCTCTCATAGGTCTGGAATATTTCACCATGGATGTAGTTGTACCCCACATTGATTCCCATGGCGTAGGCTGCAATGGCCATGCCCTCGATCACGATGTGCGGGTTAAAGTGCAAGATGTCTCGGTCTTTGAAAGTCCCAGGCTCTCCCTCATCAGAATTGCAAACGAGGTATTTTTGAATGGGGAAGGTCCTGGGCATGAAGCTCCACTTGAGCCCCGTGGGAAACCCTGCACCCCCCCGACCGCGAAGTACCGAATCTTTGACGGTGGTGATGACTTGCTCTTGGGTCATGGCGGGCTCTCCAGAGCCGTCAAGTCCCAAGATTTTTTTCAGAGCCTGGTAGCCACCTCTGGCCTCATAGTCTTCAATGGACCAATTGTGTCCATCCAAGTCCGCCAAAATTTGAGGATTGATGTGGCGACCGTGAAATGAGGCTTCTACACCAGTGGTCTCAAAGCGTTTGAGTAAAGTCGCCAGACTCATGTCGACTCCTTCAGAGAGGTAAGACCATCGATCAGCTCATCGAGTTTGGCCGGCGTCATGAAACTGCACATGGAGCGATCATTGACCAACACCACGGGTGCGTCAGCGCATGCACCAAGACATTCTGCAGGTTGCACCGTAAAGAGCCCGTCCGCCGTTGTACCACCAGGCTGAACCTTCAATTTTTTGCAGGCATGGGCCAACGCATCCTCACAACCTTTGAGCAGACAAGACAGATTGGTGCAAACATTGAGTTTGTAGCGACCCAGCGGTGACAAGTTGTACATGTTGTAAAAAGTCGCGACCTCATGCACGGCAATGGCCGGCATTTCTAGGTAATGGGCAACTTCCAACTCATGGGTTTGGGAAACAAAGCCGTGCTCAAACTGAACGATGGTCAAACAGGCCATCACAGCAGACTGTCTCTGATCGTGGGGAAATTTTTGCACTTCCAGTGCAAATTTAGCAAGCACCGACTCAGACAAAGAGTATTGGATCTCAGACGGATGCTGCTGTGCGGGCGTGAGTGGTGCGGACAAGATCATCGGTCTATTTCTCCAAACACAATATCCATGGTGCCAATGACGGCCACCGTGTCAGCAATCATGTGCCCTCGGACCATTTCATCCATGGCGGCCAAATGCGCAAAGCCCGGAGCGCGAATTTTCATGCGAAAAGGTTTGTTGGCACCATCGCTGATCAAGTAAATACCAAACTCACCCTTGGGATGCTCAACCGCACTGTAAGCCTCGCCCTCAGGCACGTGAAAGCCCTCGGTAAAAAGTTTAAAGTGATGGATCAACTCCTCCATGCTGGACTTCATGCCCACTCGGCTTGGGGGAGCCACTTTGTGGTTGCTCGTGATGACGGGTCCAGGATTGGCACGCAACCAAGCAACGCACTGCTCAATGATGCGATTGGATTGGCGCATCTCTTCGATTCGCACCAAGTAGCGGTCGTAGCAGTCGCCGGTGACCCCCACTGGGATGTCAAAATCCATTTTGTCGTAAACATCATAGGGCTGGTGTTTTCTCAAATCCCACTCCACGCCCGAGCCTCTTAACATGGCGCCGGTGAAACCCAAATTCTTCGCTCGCTCAGGGGTCACCACACCAATGCCCACGGTGCGCTGCTTCCAGATGCGGTTGTCCGTGAGAAGGGTCTCGTACTCATCGACCAGACCGGGGAATCGTTTGGTGAAATCATCGATGAAGTCAAGCAATGAGCCTTGGCGATTTTCATTCATGCGAGCAATCGTTTTAGCATTCTTGATCTTGCTCACCTGATACTGCGGCATGCTGGCAGGCAAGTCGCGGTAAACACCCCCAGGCCTGAAATAAGCCGCGTGCATGCGCGCACCTGAGACCGCTTCATACATGTCAAAGAGATCTTCTCGCTCGCGAACGCAATAAATCAAAATATTCATGGCACCACAATCAAACCCGTGACAACCCAACCACAAGAGATGGTTCAATAAACGTGTGATTTCAGAAAACATCACTCGGATGTACTGGGCCCGAACTGGGACTTCCAACTTCAAGAGCTTTTCAATGGCCAAGCAATAGGCATGCTCGTTGCACATCATCGAGACGTAGTCGAGTCGATCCATGTAAGGCAAGGATTGAATGAATGTCTTGCTTTCGGCGAGTTTTTCTGTAGCGCGGTGCAAAAGGCCGATGTGAGGGTCAGCGCGTTGGACGACTTCTCCATCGAGCTCCAAGACCAGTCGAAGGACACCGTGTGCAGCAGGATGCTGTGGTCCCAGATTGAGTGTGTAGTTTTTAATTTCAGCCATGATGCATTTGCTTACAAGCCACCGTAGTGTTCTTCGCGCACTACTCGTGGAGTGATCTCACGTGGCTCAATGGTGATGGGCTGATAGATGACCCGAGCAAGCTCAGAGTCATAGCGCATCTCGACATGACCAGAAACGGGGAAATCTTTTCTGAAAGGGTGTCCAATGAAGCCGTAATCGGTGAGCAATCGGCGCAAATCCTCATGGCCTTCAAACACGATGCCATACAAATCAAAAGCTTCACGCTCAAACCAATTGACCGAACTCCAAAGGGTGGTGACGCTTGGCAAAATCGGAAACTCATCATCACTGGCAAAAACTCGCAACCGCACTCGCCAGTTGTGCTCAAGAGAGAGCAAATGGAGAACCACTGCGAACCTTGGACCGTCGGAGAAAACACTCGGTGCTCCTTCCTTGTAATCCATGTAGTCCACCCCGCACAGATCGATCAATTGATCAAAGCACAACTGAGGATGCTCTTTCAATGTTTGGGCCACGTGGTAGTAGTCTTTGGCAGCCACACCCAAGGTCACTTCACCCAGCGCTGTTTGGTGATGCTTGAGTTGTCCACCCAAGACCTCGGTGATCATTGCATTCAATCGCTCAAGAGAGGCACTCATGGACTGGACTTTCGCTCTTCAAACTGTTGGGGCGTGTTCATGCATTTCACCTCGCAATGGTGTTTTCACGGCGAATTTTGTTTTGCAGTTGCAAGACACCATAAAGAAGCGCCTCGGCCGTGGGCGGACACCCTGGCACATAGACGTCAACAGGGACGATGCGATCACATCCTCGAACCACCGAGTAGCTGTAGTGATAGTACCCCCCACCATTGGCACATGAACCCATGGAGAGCACCCACCGAGGCTCAGACATTTGGTCATAGACTTTGCGCAGTGCTGGGGCCATCTTGTTGCACAAGGTCCCTGCCACAATCATCAAATCACTTTGACGTGGGCTGGGCCTGAACAACATGCCAAAACGATCCATGTCATAACGCGCAGCACCTGCGTGCATCATCTCTACTGCACAACATGCCAAGCCAAATGTCATGGGCCACAAGGACCCTGTTTTGGCCCAATTCACCACTGAATCAACCGATGTGGTGATGAAGCCTTCTTTTAAAATGCCGTCCATTGACATGCTTTATTCCCAATCGAGTGCGCCTTTTTTCCACTCATAGGCAAAACCGACCACCAAAATCGCCAAAAAAATCATCATGGCCCAAAAGCCCGTTGGACCAATTTGTTTAAGCGAAACGGCCCAAGGAAACAAAAAGGCAATTTCCAAGTCAAAGAGGATGAACAAAATGGCTACCAAGTAGTAGCGCACATCAAACTTCATGCGCGCATCCTCAAACGCATCAAATCCACATTCATAGGGGGAGTTTTTCGCCGCATCGGGCCGCTGGGGGCCTAGCAAGTATCCCAAGACCTGGGGCACAACACCCACGGCCAGACCCACCAGGATGAATAACAAAACGGGCAAATAGGTGTCTAGGTTCATCTCAACCTTTTAAAAAGTGCCACTCCATCATCCATGCAAGCAAGCATTCGCTTGGAATGACTGGAATGCATCAAGTTGGTGCCGTCGGCGAGACTCGAACTCGCACAGCTTTCGCCACTACCCCCTCAAGATAGCGTGTCTACCAATTTCACCACGACGGCTAAACAATTGAGCACCTAGAAACAACATTCTAAGCTCTCTCAAAGACTTGGAGTTTACCCTATAAATGCATTCCCCATCAGTCCAGATGGACGCTTTTTTAAAATGATGAAGTCCATTTTCACTTGGTGGGAATTGACTGCGAACCGGAGGCGCCATCAGGGGTGCCGGGTGCACTTGATTTTGATGTGGGTATCGAGGCATCCACTGCGGGTGCATTGGTCTGAACAGGGGCTTGAACTTGCACGCCTTCGAGCACGCTGCCAGAAGGAGCTTCGTGTTTTGCGCCCCCCAAATAGGCCAAAGCCAACGTCGCAACAAAAAAGACGGCGGCCAGTACGGCAGTACTCCTGGACAAGAAATTGGCTCCACCCGATGCACCAAAAAGGCTGCCAGAAGTGCCTGAACCAAAAGCTGCGCCCATGTCTGCACCTTTGCCGTGCTGGATCAAAATCAAACCAATCATCGACAAGGCCGAGATGATTTGTACGAGCAAAATAATATTGGTAATGATATTCATGGTCAATGTTTCCTAGGGGTTGCGAGCAACAGCGGATGAAATGATGCTCAAAAAATCGCTCGAGGACAAAGCGGCCGATCCAATCAAGCCACCGTCAACATCGGGTTGCGCGAGCAGCGCCTGCGCATTCGCTGCATTCATGCTCCCGCCATACAAAATCCTCAACGACTTGGCGTGAGTGGTGCGTGGTTCAAGCAAGGACCGGATGTAAGCATGCACTTCTTGCGCCATGGCTGGCGTTGCGGTCAACCCCGTGCCAATGGCCCACACGGGCTCATAGGCCACCACCACACGATCAAAATCAGCGGGCAGCATCGACAGGGCTGACATCACTTGTCGCTTGATCACCGCCCAGGTCTGACCTTGCTCACGCTCGTCTTGCGTCTCCCCAACACACACAATTGGTGTCAGTCCCGCATTCATGGTTTGCAAAACCTTGTGACAAATCAAACTATCGTTTTGAAACTGATAGCGCCTGCGCTCTGAATGACCCAAAATCACATGGTCCACGTTGAATTCTTTGAGCATGGACGATGAGAGCTCACCGGTGTAGGCACCCTTGTCGTGTTCGCTGACATCTTGAGCGCCTAGTGCTATTGGCGAGCCTTCTAGCAATGCACTCACTTGGGCCCAATAAGGCGCCGGTGGACACACCAACACATCGGGCAATGAGGCGCCCACTTGGGCTTGGAGGGCGTCAAGGCCCGTGACCAAGGCTTTCACCAATGCTTCATTGCTTGAAAAGCTGGCATTCATCTTCCAGTTGCCCGCTATCAGCTTGCGTTTGCCCGTCATGATGGCTCTCCTAACCAGTGGATGACAATTTTGCCAATGTGTTCATTGGATTCCATCAAGGCGTGGGCATGGGCACCTGCCTGAGGCTCCAAGGCTTCAAAAGTTTTGAAGAGCACGGGCTTGATGGCCGAGCTCTCCAACAAGGGCCAGACATGGCGCAAGAGTTTTTGAGCAATCTGCGCCTTGAAACCCACATCGCGCGGCCTGAGAGTGGAGCCCGTGAGCGTCAAGCGTTTCCTCAGCACCAAACCCGCATTGACCTGAGACTTCACGCCACCTTGAACAGCAATGAGCACCAAGCGACCGTCTTCCGCCAAAATTTC
>Ga0114964_10002602_pt1 | contig 12517 bp, 16 predicted proteins | sample C_131016_MF_Meta_FD_92638 | JGI IMG/M metagenome (GOLD analysis project Ga0114964, IMG submission 92638) | Freshwater microbial communities from Lake Croche, Canada to study carbon cycling - C_131016_MF_MetaG | ecosystem: Environmental > Aquatic > Freshwater > Lake | place: Lake Croche, Canada... | reverse complement strand
GTTGCCCATAAACTTGCTTAAATGAGTAGTCAATTACCAGCTCCATCAGACTCACCTTGGTGGCGCCCAGCCACTCAATCATCATTTAATAATGCACCTGCAAAACAAAATAATTCATTTTTTATTATCGCATCTCTAGTAATTGCATTAATTGCGGGCGGTATTGGCGCAACAATTGGACGTACTTCATCCTCAAATATTTCTGGAAGTTTTGTCAGTACTGAAAATACTGTTGAGCGCGCACCTGGTTCTATAGCCGATCTCGCTGCTCGAGTGATTCCTGGTGTAGTTTCAATTTCAGTTGAAGCTGAAAGTGGATCAGATACTGGATCTGGATTTTTCTTAAGTAATGATGGCTATGTATTAACTAATAATCACGTAGTTGAAGCTGCGGCAAATGGCGGAAGTATTACCGTGGCAATCTCTACCGGTAAGAAGTACTCTGCAAAGATTGTTGGCCGCGATGCTTCTTATGATTTAGCTGTTATCAAGATCGATGTAACTGGCGCACCAACTCTTCAACTTGGCGATAGCGAAAAGGTTCAAGTAGGCGATGCGGTAATTGCAATTGGTTCACCACTTGGTTTAGCAGGAACTGTGACCTCTGGAATTATCAGCGCTAAGAATCGTCCAGTTACAACTGGAACTGGAAGTGGCGAAAGCTCATTTATAAATGCATTACAGACAGATGCAGCTATTAACCCAGGAAACTCTGGTGGGCCATTAGTTGATGCAACAGGTGCCATAGTTGGAATTAACTCCGCGATTGCTTCTTTAGGATCATCTGCTGGCGGTCAATCTGGATCTATCGGTTTAGGTTTTGCAATTCCAATCAATCAAGCAAAGAAGACCGCAGAACAATTAATTAAAACTGGATCTGCTACCTATCCAATTATGGGAATTGCAGTTGACACCAGATACACCGGAAATGGTGCGCTTATTTCAACTGCGGCAAATGGTGTAATCAGTGGCGGACCAGCAGACAAAGCAGGTATAAAAGCTGGCGATTTAATTATTGCAATTGATGGCGTTGAAATTGCTAGCTCTGATGAATTAATTGTGGCAATTAGAAGCCACAATGTTGGGGATAAGGTAAAGATTAAATTCACACGAAATACAGTTACTCGCGAAGTCTCCGTAATCCTTGCCGCCTCTAAGAAGTAGGAAGAAGTAACTCAATGTTTAATATCGGTGGTGGAGAAATAATTGGCTTAGCAATCCTTGGGTTGATTTTAGTTGGACCAGATCGAATGCCATCAATGGCAGCTGATGCGGCAAGGTTCTTAAATAAATTAAAGAAAATGGCGCAAAGTGCAACTAATGAATTAAAGGAAAATCTTGGGCCAGGTTATGAAGATCTTCAGGTTACAGATTTGAATCCAAAGAAGTTTATTAAGAAGACTATTGGTGATGCAATGGAGCAGGCAGAGGAAAAACCAGAACCAAAGTTAGATCCGGATTTAATGTGAACATAATTGATCAAATCAACGCTGCTTTAGCTAAGGTAAATGATCCTGAGTTACACAAGCCAGTAACAGAGCTGGGCATGGTGGAGACAGTTACCTTCAATGATGGAGTTGTTAATTTAAAGCTTCTGCTAACAATTGTTGGTTGTCCCATGAAGGATAGATTGCAATCAGATATTACCACTGCACTGCAAGACATCTCTGAGGTAAAAAAGGTAGAGCTTGAGTTTGGGGTAATGAGCGAGGAACAACGAAATAATGTAAAGAAGATTATTAGAGGCGGACGTGAAAAATTTATTCCATTTGCCCAGCCAGATTCATTAACTAGAGTGCTGGGAATTGCATCAGGTAAAGGTGGCGTAGGTAAATCATCCGTGACTGTGAATTTAGCGGTGGCTGCGGCAAAGCGCGGTTTAAAGGTTGGCATATTAGATGCCGATGTTTATGGCCACTCAGTGCCACGGTTAATGGGAATCTTGGGTCAACGGCCAACTGCAATTGATCAAACATTTATTCCGGTAGAAAATTATGGAGTAAAGGTTGTTTCCATGGAGATGTTTAAACCAGAGCGTTCTGATCCAGTTGCATACCGCGGACCGCTTCTTCACAGAGTTTTAGAACAATTGTTGAGTGATGCTTACTGGGGCGATTTAGATTTACTTCTTCTTGATTTACCACCAGGAACCGGAGATATTGCAATCTCACTTGGACAATTAATTCCAACTAGTGAAATTGTTGTTGTGACAACTCCACAAATTGCAGCAGCAGAGGTTGCAGAGCGCGCCGGCCGAATTGCACACCAAATGAAACAACCAGTACTTGGCGTTATTGAAAATATGTCAGATACCACCTGCGGTAAATGCGACGAAGCTATTTCAATCTTTGGAAATGGTGGAGGAGAAGAAACAGCCAGACGGTTAAGTGAGTTAGTTGGTGCTGATGTGCCACTTCTTGCCAAGGTGCCATTTGAATCACAGGTACGTGAAGGTGGCGATAAAGGAAATCCAGCTGTTCTTACAAATGAGAAAGTACTAACTGCCTTTAATCAAATACTGGATAAAATAATTATTAGACCAAAATCTTTGGTGGGCGTGCGATTAGGAGTAAGTAATTAAATTACTTTTTATCCTTTAATTTCTTAAGTAATTCATCCATCGCATCAGCAATCTCAGTTCGTAAGTAATCGCGGGTAGCAACATCACCAATTGCAGTACGCAAGCTAGCTAATTCACGAGCGAGATATTCAGTATCTGCGATATTTCGCTCATCGCGGTCTCGATCCTCATTTGCTTGAATTCGATCACGATCTGCTTGACGATTTTGTGCAAGCAAAATCAATGGCGCAGCATAAGAAGCCTGCAATGAAAGCAGCAATGTTAGGAAGATAAATGGATAGTGATCCCAGCGCATGGAATCTGGCGCCAAGGTGTTCCAAATAATCCAACAAAGCACAAATACAGACATGTAAACCAAGAAACGTGCAGTTCCTAAGAAACGCGCAAATTGCTCTGACCAACGACCAAATGCCTCTGGATCATAGGAAGGGCGCAGTGATCTTCTGGCCTCACGTGGATACTCAAGTGAGTTTTTACTTAATCTGTTACTTATTTTTTTTGCCATTTTCTCACCTACCTGTTCTCAAAATCTTTACGCATTGATTCATCATGACGCCAGTTCTCTGGCAACAAGTGATCTAGTACGTCATCAACTGTTACTGCACCTAATAATCTCTCATTTGCATCAACAATTGGTACAGATAACAAGTTGTAACTTGCTAAGTAAGATGAAACCTCACTTAATGAGGCATGCGCACCTAATGGCGCAATATCATTATCAACAATTCCACCTAATAATGTTGCAGGTGGTTCACGCAGTAAACGTTGGAAATGAACAACACCTAAGAAACGACCAGTTGGTGTTTCAGTTGGTGGACGACATACAAATACCTGTGAGGCCAAACCAGGTGCAACTTCACTTGCTCGAATCTGCGCCAATGCTTCGGCAACAGTTGAGTCGGCGGTTAACACAATTGGTTCAGTGGTCATCATTCCACCAGCTGAGTAATCTTCGTAATGCATCAGACGTTGCACATCCTCTGCATCCTCTGGCTCCATCAATGCAAGTAATGCTTCAGCTTTCTCGGTACCAACTTCACGTAGTAAGTCAGCAGCATCATCTGGATCCATCTCACCCAAAACATCTGCAGCACGTTCGCCCTCAAGCTCTGCTAAAAGTTCAACACGTGCAGACTCATCCATTTCTTCAAGTACATCTGCCAGGCGCTCATCATCTAATGCTCGTGCAACTTCAGCGCGGCGTTTGATATTTAAATCGTGAAGTACAGATGCTAAATCTGCCGCTCTTAAATTTGCGAGTGTGGCAAGCAGGTTACTGACACCTTGATTGCCTTCCGCAATTGCAAAACCAGAGATTTCACTCCAAGCAACTGTTGAAGAAGCACCACGACGACGCAGGCCAGTGCCACGTTTCATTACGTGAACTCGTTCAATAAACCAATCACCAGTTTTAGCAAGCTCCATCGCAACATCTTCAACAACAACCTTCTCATTACTTTCTAGAAGAGTTACTGAGCGATCTAACATTTCCGCATTGACCATAATTTCATTTGTGCGTTGTTCAAAGCGGCGCATATTTAATAAACCAGTAATTACTACTGTTCCATTATCAATTGAAGTAACTCTGGTAATTGGCACAAAGATACGACGACGTGGTGGTACCTCAACAATTAATCCCAAGATACGTGGTGGTTGATTATTTGCACGCAAGGTTGCAACCGCATCCCTCACCTTGCCAACTTGATCACCATTTGGGTCAAAGACCGATGTGCCAGCTAATCTTGCGAGGAATATTCGGTTTAAATTCGCATTCTTTCCGATATTCATGGCCTAAGGGTAACCGCTGACCCTCGATTCAGAGGAATAATTAATTACAGGTAGGTTTTGCTTCATGAAAGATCAGGATCACACCAAATTACCAACGGGGCGTGATATTCCATTTCTGATCTCCGGCATATTAGGAATCGGCGCATCTGGCCCAATCATCGCGAAAAGTCTGATGCCAGTACCCACCATGATTATGTGGCGAAATCTTTTAGGTGGTTTAGTAATGATGCCATTTGCATTAAAACGTGGAGAGTGGAAAAACCCTGCGCAACGTAATGCGATTAAGTGGTCGGCGATTGCTGGAGTTTTATTAGCACTTCATTTTATTTGTTTCTTTTTAGCGATGCGCTTAACCAGCGTGGCAACTGGTACTGCTTTAACTGCAACGCAACCAATATTTGCCGCCATATTTGTGCGACTAAGTGGTGGGCATATTCCCCGCAAAGCATGGAGTGGAATGTTTATCGCCTTTGCATCTGTTTTAGTGATTACTGGCGTGGACTTAAATCTTTCAGTTAGATCTTTTCAGGGAGATTTAATTGCAGTCACAGGGGGTGCGCTCGCTGCGATCTACATGATTATTGGATCTAATGTGCAACGAGATATCTCTACCTCAACCTTTACCGCTGTTTGTTACCTAGTTTGCGCCGCAACCGCATTACCTATTGCTTTTGCAGCTGGTTATAAATTAACTGGTTACTCAAATAGCGAGTGGATCTTGTTAATTGCACTTGTAATTACTGCGCAAATCATGGGCCACACTATGTTTAATCTTTCATTAAAACGGGTTTCACCAGCGGTGGTTGCGCTGGTTGTATTTTTTGAAGTACCGGTTAGCGCCATCTTGGCATTTATTTGGCTGGATCAAAAACCACCAGCTGGCACAATTCCCGGAATTATTGGTCTACTAATTGGTTGTGGAATATTTGTAGTCAGGTCAAAGAAGTGATTGATTTACATACACATTCAAATTACAGCGATGGCACAGATTCACCAGCTGAATTAATAAATAAAGCATTGGCAGCGGGTGTAACCACAATTGCATTAACTGATCATGATTCAATTGCCGGAATTGGTGAAGCACAATCTGTATTGCGTTCTGGAATCTCATTAGTACCAGGTGCTGAAATATCCTGTCAGACCGAGGACGGCATAAGTGTTCATATGCTTGGGCTCCTATTTGATTTAAGTAATTCTGAGTTATTAGCAACGATGGAAAAAACTCGAGAAAATAGACATGGTCGAATGCAACGCATTATCGAGCGAATAAATGAGGCAGGAATTGAAATATCAATGCAGGATGTATTGGCCGAGTTATCAGAGGGTGCAACCTTGGGAAGACCACATTTAGCAGATGCTTTAGTTAAAAAAGGTGTTGTTAAAAGTAGAGATGAAGCATTCGCTGAGATGTTGCACAACAAATCAAAGTATTACGTGGCGCATTACTCTCCTAAGCCAGTAGATGCTATTAGGTTAATAAAAGAAGCTGGCGGGGTAGCGGTTATTGCCCATCCAATGGCATCACATCGCGGACGTACAATCTCATTTGAAACTTTTGGAGATTTAATAAATGCTGGATTAGATGGCATAGAGGTTGATCATCGTGATCACTCACCAGATGAAAAATCAGCATTAATTAAATTAGCAACTGAAAATAATCTAGTTATGACCGGCGCAAGTGATTACCATGGAAATGGGAAGTTAAATAAATTAGCTGAGTACACAACTAAGGCTGATCAATGGGATTTATTGCAAGCCAGAGCCAGTGCAGATAGAGTGTTAAGAGTATGAGTTCATATTTTTCACCAGATTCCGTAACTTGGCGAGTGCACTCAGATCCTTCAATGGTAGTTGGTGGAATACGCGCTCTTCTAGAACAAGCACTTCAACCAGATGCAATGGCTGGCGTTACTGCACACTCTAATTTTCGAGATGACACTTGGGGCCGTTTGCAACGCACTGGTGATTATGTAGGCGTCTTAACATTTTCCTCCAGTGAAGCAGCGGATAAATTGGCTGCGCGAGTTCGTAATGTTCATAGCAAGCTGGGTTTAGATGACCCGCATTTATTACTTTGGGTGCATATGGCAATGGTGGACGCATTTTTAGATACTGCTGTTAGATCTGGCATGTCACTAACAATTGCCGAACAAGATCAATACTTTTTAGAAATGGTTAAGTTTGCTGAATTGGTGGGAATTCCAAGTGCAGATGTACCAAACACACTTGCCCAATGCCAGCAATACTTTATTGACATCAAACCAGAGCTTCGTGCCAGCGATGATGCTAAACGTGCCGCATTATTTATAACTGTGCCACCGCTACCTAAATTAATTAGATTTGCCACGCCATTTGCACCAACCTGGAGTGCAATCTCAGCACTTGCAGGTGCAGCACTTCCTAGATGGGCAAGAGATTTATATGGCGCGCCAACTCTTCCCGGTCAAGAAATCGCAACAGATATTGCGCTTAAAGCGTTTCGCAGATCTTTGTTTTTAATTCCAGAAGCCTTTCGCACTCCACCACAATTGAAAGAAGCTAAATAAATGAAGGTGATTTCAATTGCAAACCCAACTGGTGGCACCGGTAAATCAACAACTGCATTAGCTATTGCAGTTGCAGCAGCTGAGTATGGTCGCAATGTTTTATTAATTGATTTAGATGAACGAGCTAATTTAACCTTTCAATTAGCAATTGAAAATCCTCGTTTTACAATGCTGGAGGTAGCGGCCGGATCGGTAAGTACTGATTTAGCGGTTATTCGCACAGCAGAGCGATTTGATTTCCTTGCTGGCGCGCCCAGAACTACCGCACTTGAATCGATGCAGATATCAGCTGAATCTTTAAAGGAAAAATTTAATACCTACGAACTTGTAGTAATTGATACCTCATCAGCTTTAAATCAAAGATTGCTTTTAGCTAGCCAGTTAAGTGATGCGGTTTTATATGTAACAACTGATTCTTTGAATTCAACTAGGGGAGTTGTATTGGCCGCAGATTTCTTTAAGCAATCCTTGCAATTTGGCGTCCTGCCAATCATGACCGCAGATCAAAGCCAAGTGCTTTCAATCCTAAAAAATGACTTCAAAATTATTGATCCAGCAATTCCAAATGACCAAAGTGTGCTGGCTGCTCAGATTGAGAATAAATCAGTCCTAAGTTACGACAAGAGCGGCTTGGCATCAGATGCCTATCGAGATGTGACTTACTTTTTGTTGGAGGAGTTATTCAGTAGCAAAGCCGACGCGGCGCTCTGAAGATTGGCCAACCTCAACATAATTAATCTTGTTGTGCGGCACTAATAATTCGCGGCCCTTGGTATCGGTTAAGGAAAGTACTGAACTTCCTTTAATTGCATTGTTAACGGCAGCAATTACTTCAGCTTGCGAGCTGGCGCATTCAAAAGTTAACTCATGAGAGCTATCTGAAATACCAATTTTTACCTCGGTATGAGCCGAACTTTTCTTTGCTGCTGTAGCCATATTCCTACCTTATCTGTCTTTTGAATCTGGTGCGAATTGAAATTTTTAGGCGTTTGATTTGGGAAAGCCAGAGATACCACGCCAAATTAAGTTCATTACTAATTCAGTGGCTCTACTGCGATCTATCTTGCCATCACGATCTAACCAGTGACGCGCTGTTGTTTGCACAGTTCCAATTAAACCAACTGCCAACATCATCGATTCCTCTTTTGCCAAACCGGTTTCAATTGAGATGACTGCACTTACTGCCGCAGCGCAGTCATATGTCATTCGATTTAATCGTTCGCGAACCTGTGGCTCTAAATTCATATCACTTTCAAAAAGCAGCCTAAATGCTTCACCTTCAGCATCTATAAAACCAAAGTACGCTTCAACAGTTGCCTTAACACGATCTGAATTTCCACGATGTTCGGCAATTGCTTTCTGAAGTGCAAAGACTAGTGAATCAATATGTAGATCAAGAACCGCTAAGTAAAGCTCTAACTTTGATGGAAAGTGCTGATACAAAACTGGCTTGCTGACATTGGCGCGATCGGCGATTTCATCCATTGCCGCTGAGTGGTAACCAGCAGCGGTGAATACCTCAAGTGCGGCACTTAGTAATTGTGCACGTCTTTCATCACGAGGTAACCGATTGGCTTTATCTTCACTCATTTGCTCATCCTATTATGTAATTAAGTAATATGAAATTTATTTCAAGCGGTCATTTTCTCTATCTTCAGGTTATATTCAGCGCATGACCTTTGAAAAACGGCTCTTATTGGTGCATGCCCATCCAGATGATGAGACTATAAATAATGGCGTGACGATGGCTAAGTATGTAGCTGATGGTGCATTAGTAACTTTAGTAACCTGCACCAGAGGTGAAGAGGGCGAAGTATTAGTTCCATCTCTTGCAAATTTAGCCAGCTCTGCTGATGACCAATTAGGGGAGCACCGCGTAATTGAATTAACAAATGCCATGGCGGAACTTGGTGTTAAGGATTTTAGATTTTTAGGTGCACCTGTAAAACAGTGGCGCGATAGCGGCATGATGGGAACTGAACCAAATGAACGAGCTGATGTATTTTGGCAGGCAGATTTAGATGAAGCAGCAAATGAGTTAGTTAAAATAGTTTTAGAAACAAAACCGCAGGTAATGATTACTTATGATGAATTTGGTGGATATGGACATCCTGATCACATTAAGGCGCATCAAGTTGCGATGCGCGGAGCAGAGTTAGCAGCTAAGGCAGGTTGGCAGATCTCAAAAATTTATTGGAACACGATGCCTAGATCAGTTATTCAAAAAGGAATCGACAAGATGAAAGAGGTTGGCTCAGATTTCTTTGGTGCTGAAAGTGCTGATGATCTGCCATTTGCCAAGCCAGATGAGTTAGTAACCTCATTAGTTAGCGCTCCTGAGTTTGTTGATAAAAAGATGGCGGCGATGAAGGCGCATGAAACTCAAATTTCAGTAGATGGTCCATTTTTTGCATTATCAAATAATTTAGGACTTTCAGTTTGGGGAGATGAGTACTACACCTTAGTTAAAGGCGACAAGGCGCAACCATTTGATGCAGATGGCCGAGAGCTAGATTTATTTTCTGGAGTTAATTAATGCGTTATCTATACTCATTAATCTTTGGCGCATTTTTAGGCTTTACCGCGACTATTTTGCATAATGCATGGCATCCAGCTGGCTTTGTAATGGCACTGCTTGTGACCTATCTTGGAATTAAATTACTTGGTGTTAAATTTTATTTTCGCCGATTTAAAATTGTGGCAGCAGTTGCTTGGTTATTAGTTGTCCTTCGAGCAGGCAATCCTGGCTTGGGCGATGAGTTACTAATCTATGGAAACTCCTATGGAAATCAATTCCTATTATTTGGATTTATTACTGTATTTGTTGCGGTAGTTACACCTAGATCAACCAGCTCCAACTTTGCCCTTCGGGATTATCTCTAACCTCAATACCTTGTGATTTTAATAAATCACGTAAGCGATCACTCTCGGCAAAATTTCCTTCATCTCTTGCAGCTCTACGAAGCTCTAATAATTGTTTTTGCTCATCATTTGGTTGTGCCTTTGGCTTTGGTTTACGAGTTAAATCTAAACCAAATACCTGATCTGCCTTAATAAAAATAGCTGATTTAGTTGCACCGGTAAGTTGCTCATTTTTCTCAATTTCCCGTAATTTTTGCATGGCACGTGGTGTATCTAAATCTGAACAAAAATCCTTAAAGATTTCATCAATATTTGATGCAACATTTATTTGATCAGCATTTGATTCAGAACTCCATTGCGCAAGCTTGCTGCGCCAGCGCTCTAATAATTGATTGGCAGCGGTTAATGATGCCCAAGTTAAATCCATCTGACTTCGATAACGATTTTCCAAGAGACAAACTCGAAGTGATAAAGGATCTAAACCCTTTGCAATTAAATCTGAAACTAAAACCACATTGCCAGCGCTCTTTGACATCTTTCGTCCTTCAAATAACAGGTGTTCACCATGCACCCAAAGCGCCACTGCTTCGGCATTTATTGCTGAGTTTGATTGTGCTCGTTCATTTTCATGATGTGGAAAGCGCAGATCAATTCCACCTAGATGTAAATCTACAAAGTTATCTAAGAATTTAAGTGACATGGCAGAGCACTCAATATGCCAACCAGGAAAGCCTGCCCCCCATGGTGATGGCCAAATCATTTGGGTACGACCTGCTGCTGCTTTCCATAATGCCCAATCGGCATGAAAATGTTTTGCACCATCTTCGGTGTGTGCATGCCGATGTCCTGGTTTTAACGATTCTAATTTATTGCCGCTAATTGCTCCATATGTTGCAAATGATTGGGCAGCAAAGTAAACGCAATCATCTTCACCAACATATGCGTGATTACTTGAAATTAAATCTTTAATTAACTCCTGCATTAACTCAACGGATTCACTGGCTCTTGGATAAAGATCCGCAGGCTGAATATTTAATAACTTTAAATCTTGGTGAAATCTTGCTTCATAAGCTTTTGCTACCTCAAATGGATCTTTAGCTTCTAGCTTTGCCTGGGCCAACATTTTGTCTTCGGTGAAATCCTCTGACATGTGTCCAACATCGGTAATATTTTGAATAAATTTAACTTGGTAACCAAGTGCTTTACTTAATCTAATAAGCAAATCGGCAAGTAAAAAGGTTCGCATATTGCCAACATGGGCATCTCGATAAACGGTTGGACCACAACCATAAACTCGCAGGTATTTATCATTGGAAATACAAATACTTTGATTACTTCTTGATTTAGTATCAAAGATTTGGATCTGAGTTTTAATCATTTATTAAGCACAACTTTCCAAAGCGCAATCTTGGTTGGATCAAACTTAACTAAAGTTCCATCCTTTTTTCGCACCTCATCAATACTTTCTAATGTGCCAAGAATGTCCCGAAAACCACCTTCTGGATCATGCATGCGAATACTGACCCGCTGGCCAATATTGGCCGCTGATGGCTGCATGCTGCTCCCTCTATTAAAGTATGCTTACGCACTGGAAATACTCGTGAGGGTATTCTCCACCCAAATCTTTACGAAGTTAAGCATTACCAACTGGAGGAGCACATGACATACATAATTGCGCAACCTTGTGTTGATGTGAAGGACAAATCTTGTATTGAAGAGTGTCCAGTTGATTGTATTTATGAGGGCGATCGGATGCTTTACATCCAACCTGATGAGTGTGTTGATTGCGGTGCTTGCGAACCGGTTTGCCCAGTTGAAGCGATTTATTATGAAGATGATGTTCCATCACAATGGAAAGAGTTCAGCGAAGTTAACAGCAAATTTTTCGTAGAGATTGGTTCACCTGGTGGTGCCGCCAAGATGGGCCCAACTGGCAAGGACCATGCAACAGTTGCCGCTCTGCCACCTCAAGCAAAGTAGTTTTCACTGAAGCTTCCAGATTTTCCCTGGGATTTACTTTCGCCATATGGCGATAAAGCAAAAACTTATTCCGCTGGATTTATCGATCTCTCTCAAGGTACGCCAGTAGATGCCACACCAAAATTTATTCAAGATGCATTTATTGCAGCAGCTGATTCACCAAGTTATCCATTAACTATTGGCACACCTGAACTTCGCACTGCAATGCGAAATTGGGCCACCAATAAATTAGGTGCCACTGGTGAGTTTGATGTCTTGCCAACTATTGGCTCAAAAGAGTTTGTCGCCTGGCTTCCTACATTTTTGCAATCTAAATCAGTTTTATTTCCAGAAGTTGCCTACCCAACCTACTTAGTTGGCAGCATGATCTCCGGTGCAACTGCGCAAGCGGTTGGCATCAATGCAAATGCTTGGCCCAAAGCGGAGCTGGCTTGGATCAACTCACCATCTAATCCAACCGGTCAGGTGCAAAGTGAGGCTGAATTAGCGGCGGTTATTAATTGGTCCCGTCAGAACGATGCAATTGTGGCAAGTGATGAGTGTTATATAAGTTTTGCAAAAAGCGCCAAATCAATTCTCGCTTTGACTAACGGCGATAACACTAATTTGATATCAGTTCACTCATTATCAAAACGTTCAAATCTGGCCGGTTATCGCGCCGCTTTAATTGTTGGCGATTCAAAATTAATTGCGCAAATTCGGGAGGTTAGAAAGCATGCCGGAATGATGGTGCCCCTACCTGTGCAGAAAGCTATGGTGG